>OCAS01000725.1_pt1 | contig 23163 bp, 27 predicted proteins | sample 1550751 | NCBI WGS metagenome assembly OCAS01 (sample SAMEA2580301, study PRJEB22360) | human gut metagenome | biome: human gut; feature: human-associated habitat; material: faeces | place: Denmark | collected 2008/2010
TTCGCCCTTCATTATCATAGAAGAATCTTATTTACAGACTTTTTTTCATAGTCTCTGAGATAATATTGTAATGCTTCCCCTATAAACTTTGAAGCTCCTTTACAGTACTGTTGATCCATAGCCTCGATCAGCTTTGGATTGTGGAGATATCCGTCAATCAGCTTATCATAGTAGTTCTCGCCCAGATCCATTGTAGGCTGGTCTTCTTCATCCAGCAGGTTTAACATCTGGCCGATGATATTCTGTACTTCTTCAGATTTGACATCCCTTGAAACGTCACTTGTCAGCTGCTCCATTAAGAGTTTGTTCTTTTCTACATATCCTTTTTCTTTGATCTTCTGCATCTTCTCCATATTCTCAGAGAAATGGCTTAGGCTCTCTTTCATGGCATCCGTGTATTTTTCAACACTGCCGTAATACTCCACCGCCGTTTGAGCGATGCTGGACTCATGATCCCTGGCTCTTTTTATAAATTCATCGAAGGCTTCGGTACTTCCCCAGTATTTCATAATCTCCTCTGTATTCTCTTTTTTAAACTGCTCCAATGCCTGGATATATTCACTTAAATCAAATTCTTTAAAACTCATATAGGTTTCTCCTTGTTCCAGTCTGCCAATCAGGTCTAACAGTCTGTTCAGCCTGTCTCGTTTTGCTTTTAGCAGTGTTTTTTGCCTGCTAAGAGCTTCTTTTTTATTAAAATTGGGATTTTCCATGATCCTTTTAATATCCTTCAGAGGAAATTCCAACTCCTTAAAAAGTAATATTTGCTGTAGAGTGTTTATGGATTCATCATCGTATAGTCTATAACCGGCGCCGGTGACCTTTGCGGGTTTTAATAAACCGATTTCATCATAATACTGTAAGGTCCGCACGCTGACGCCTGAAAGTACTGCAACTTCTTTTATGGTTCTCAAGACATCATCTCCAATCTGTTGTGTATCTTTGATTCTATCTTACATTATCACGTTACGTGAGAGTCAATGGTTTTTCATGTCTTTTTAAAAATCATTATATGAGTAATTTATGGGTACTTTGTTTGTGTCTTATACAAGATAGTGGAGTCCTTGTTCTCATTTCTAATATATTTCTTTGAAATGCCCCTGTTTTTGATCTCACAGCGAACAAAATAGTAAAGGCGGAGGACCTTTGTTTTCTCTAAAATAATAATTACAGAAAGCGATGCTGAACAAACAAAACAGGAGGTTTTAACATGAGTATGAATATCTGCGGAGCTCCTTGCTGCTGGGGCGTGGATGATGTAAAGAACCCTTATCTGCCGCCATGGCAGAGGGTACTTAAGGAGGCAGGCCAGGCGGGTTACCGGGCCATTGAGCTTGGACCTTACGGATATCTTCCGATTGATGTGGAGACAGTCTCTGAGGAGTTAAAAAAGAATGGATTAGCCATTGTGGCAGGGACGATCTTCGACGATCTGCTGAGTGAAGAAAACTATGAAAACGTATTGAGACAGACAGAAGAGATCTGTTCTCTGGTCACAAAGCTTCCGCCGCTTCCGGTACATGAGGGCCAGCATTTTGCTGCGCCTTATATGACCATCATGGACTGGGGTCATGATGAGAGGGATTATGCGGCCGGACATCCTGACAAAGCGCCGAGGCTTTCAGAAGAAAAATGGGCAGCGATGATGGGCCACATCAGGGGAATCTGTGAAAAAGCAAAAGAATACGGTGTGCGGCCGGTCATTCATCCTCACGCCGGAGGTTATATTGAGTTTGCAGATGAGATCGAAGCGGTGGTAAGGGACATTCCTTATGAGCTGGCAGGTCTCTGCCTGGATACAGGGCATCTTTATTACTCCGGCATGGATCCGGCAGAATGGCTGAAAAAGTATGCGGACCGCCTGGATTATGTCCACTTTAAAGATGTGGATGAAAAGGTATACCGGGAAGTTCTGGGAGAACATATCCGCTTTTTTGAGGGCTGTGGTAAAGGAGCCATGTGTCCCATAGGAAAAGGCGCACTGGACTACCCTGAGATCAAGCAGACCTTGGAGGATATCCAGTACAGCGGATATATCACCATAGAACAGGAACGTGATCCAAGAAATTCAGACACAAGCCTCCGGGACGTGAAGGCCAGTGTTACATATTTAAAAAGTGTAGGATATGAAATCTAATTCTGAAAAGGAGCAAAACTATGTATTACGGAGAAAAGAAAATTGAAAAACCGATCCGCTGGGCTATGGTAGGGGGAGGAAAGGAAAGCCAGATTGGCTATATCCATCGGTCCGCCGCAATGAGAGATTTTAATTTTGACCTGGTTGCAGGTGCCTTTGACATTGACCCGGAGAGGGGCAGAGAGTTTGGTAAGCAGCTTCATGTGGATGAGGACAGATGTTACCCAGATTATAAGACTATGTTTGCAAAGGAAGCTAAGCGCCAGGACGGGATCCACGCGGTCTCCATTGCAACTCCCAACGGAACACACTTTGAGATCACAAAGGCAGCCTTGCTTGCCGGGCTTCATGTTGTATGTGAAAAACCTCTCTGTTTTACAACCGAAGAGGCGGAGGAATTAGAGGCACTGGCCGCAAAACAAAATAAAATCGTAGGTGTTACTTACGGTTATGCGGGACATCAGGTCATCGAGGAGGCACGACAGCTGATCGCCGAAGGAAAGCTGGGAAAGATTCGTATTGTCAATATGCAGTTCTCCCATGGATTCCACAACGTGGCAGTCGAAAAAAATACAGCCTCCACAAAATGGCGGGTAGATCCAAAGGTTGCAGGACCGTCCTATGTGCTGGGTGATGTGGGAACCCATCCGCTGTACTTATCTGAAGTCATGCTTCCGGATATGAAGATCAAACGGCTGATGTGCAGCAGACAGTCCTTCGTCGAGTCCAGAAAACCTCTGGAGGACAACGCTATGACCATCATGGAATATGACAATGGTGCCGTGGGATACGTTTGGTCATGCTGTGTAAACTGCGGTTCCATGCATGGGCAGAAGATTCGTGTCATCGGTGAAAAGGCATCTATTGAGTGGTGGGATGAGCATCCGAACCAACTGACCTATGAAGTGCAGAATGAACCTGTACGTGTTCTGGAAAGAGGCATGGGATATCTGGCATCTTCTGCCCTGGAGGAAGACCGTATTGGGGCAGGGCATCCGGAAGGTTTGTTTGAGGCATGGAGTAACTTATACAGCCGCTTTGCGCAGGCCATGGACGCATGTGACAGAGGAGAGAACGTGGAGTTCTGGTATCCCAATGTACACGCAGGGGCAGAGGGCGTGCGCTGGGTAGAAAACTGTGTACAATCCGCAGATCAGGGCGCACAGTGGGTAGATTATAAGTAAGGAGCTGATGAGATGAAAATAGCATTTGACGTGGATGTGCTGGCAAAGCAGATGGATATCAACCGGATGGTGCATCAGGTGGCAGACTGGGGTTATAAATACATCGAACAGTCTCCGCATCCAAGGATCAATCCATTCTATAAACACCCGCTGTTCTCCAGGGAATGTGAGGCAGAATACAGGAAAGCACTCCGGGAAACCGGAGTGGAGATCTCCTCCTTTATCGTAGTGTACCGCTGGTCCGGACCTACAGAGGAGCAGAGACAGATGGCAGTAGCCAACTGGAAGCGGATGATTGAGATTGCCGTGGACATGGGTGTGCCGGTGATTAACACGGAACTCTCCGGGGATCCCAACCAGCAGGAGATCTGCAACGGCATGTGGTTCCATTCTATGGAAGAACTTCTGCCGATCATTGAGAGGGAAGGGCTCCGGGTGGAGATCCAGTCCCATCCGTATGACTTCTGCGAATTAAACAATGAGACTTGTGATCTGGTGAAATCCTTCCGCTCCCCGAACCTTGGATATGTGTATTCTTCCCCACATGGATTCTTCTATGACGAGGGAAAAGGGGATGTGCGCTCCATGTTACAGTACGCAGGGGAAGAACTGACCCACGTACTGTTTGCGGATACGTTCAACCAGACCATGGACTGCCGCTATATCGCCAACCCGCCGTGGTTAAACGGAAGAGGAAAAGCGGATGTGACCATCCACCAGCATTTAGCCATGGGAGAGGGAGACGTGGACTTTGACGGTATCTTTGAGACGTTAAGAGAGATGGACTTCGCAAACAGCCAGTTAAGGGAAGATGCACCGAAAGCCGGAGGAGACAACATTGCATGTGTATCCATGTTCGGATTCCCGGAAAAGATGGAGAAGCAGGCGCCGGAGGCAAGAGAACGCATTGAACGGGAACTGCTGAAAGGGTAGAGTGAGAATGGAAAAGAAGCAAGGAACGATATTAGAAAAATTATCATGGAAAACAAGATTCTCTTATGGATGCGGAGATACGGCGTGCAATGTGGTTTTTGGGATGATCAGCACGGTGCTGACGCTGTTTTACACAGATTACGTGGGAGTCTCTGCCGCAACAGTCGGAATGGTCATGCTGCTCTCCAGAGTATTTGACGGATTCTCTGACGTTATCATGGGATTTATTGTGGAACGAACCAACTCCAAATGGGGGAAATCAAGGCCGTGGATCCTGTGGATGGCGGCACCGTATGCCGTCTCAGCCGTGCTGTTATTCACAGTGCCCCACACGACAAACTTTCTGCAGTTTCTGTATATGTTTGTGACGTATAATTTTTGTACGACCATCTGTTATACGGCCATCAATCTGCCCTACGGAAGCCTATCTGCTATGATGTCCAGAAGTTCTGAGGAGCGGAGCATGCTCAGTATCGTGAGAATGGGAATGTCACCGTTCGGGCGTATTCTGGCAGTAACCTGCACCATGCCGTTAGTAAAGCTGTTCGGGGATACCCAGTCCTCATGGGTGATCGTCATGGGCATATGGGCTGTGATCGCCATGGTCCTTTTAATCATCTGTTTTGCCAACTGCCAGGAGACCGTAAAGATTGAAGCCCGTGAGAAGCAGGAAAAGATACCTGCGCTCAAGGCATTAAAGCTTTTAGTGACCAATCAGTATTTTTGGGCCGTATTGGTCCTCTGGATGATGCAGAATGTGATCTACGGTGTGACAGGGACCATTCTGCCATATTACTGCAAGTACATATTCCACAACGATACATGGATGTACAGTACACTGTATCTGACGGAAACTCTGACCATCGTGGCATCCACGTGTATCGTATGTCCTATCCTGCTGAAACACTTCGGCAAGAGGAATATGGCGCTTGCGGGGGCGGTGTTAGCGCTGGCCGGACAGCTTGTGTTCTTTGCCAATCCCTATAGTTTTCAATGGATGCTTTTGTGCTGTATCATCAGGGGTATCGGATTATCGCCGTTAAATGCTATTGTCTTTGGCATGCTGGGCGATGTGGTGGAATTCGGACAGTGGAAGCACCATATCCGCCAGGAGAGCCTGATATTTGCCGGCGGGTCGGTGGGAACAAAGATTGGTTCCGGCCTGGCCTCAGCCATCATGACGGGACTTCTCTCACTGGCAGGCTATCTGAGTTCTGCGGCAGGAGCAGTCACCCAGCCCCAGTCGGCCATTGATATGATTATAAACATTTATAAAACGGGACCGATCATTGTCTGGGTCGTAGTCATCATAACACTTGTCCTGTACAAACTGGACAAAAAATATGAAACGATCATGGAGGAACTGACAGAACGGGAACTTCAGGGTCAGCTATAAATGAACAGCAGGGAAGGAGCCTTTGAATCAGGTTTCCTCCCTGCATTTTATATTATAACAGGACGGCGGGCTTGCCCACTTTGTTCTTTATTACGGTTCCGGTATTCACGGGGCGAGCACTGGTAAGTCCTCTTAAACATCCGGGAGAAGTTGCTGGGGCTGTCGAAACCGCATCCCATGGAGATTTCCGAGATGCTTTGGTTGGTCTTGGTGAGCATAAGGGCGCCTTTTAACAGGCGGTAGCGGATCAGATACTGCATGGGCGGGATCCCCAGCGTCCGTCGAAAGCACCGTAAACATTCCCTTTCACCGATATTGGCGGACTTTGCGATGTCATATAGCTTTAATGGTTCCGCAAATCGCTCCTCAATCATATGAATCATTGTTTTGATGCGGCAGGAATCCTGGTCCGGCCTCGCCGTGGTTTCTGAGATCACAGATTCATGGCTTTGATACAGAAGAAAACAAAGGCGGGAGAGCTGTTCCCTGACTGTAAATTCATGGCCCTGTGAACCTTCAGAAAAGGCCTCGAAAGCCTTTAAGATGCACTGTGTGGATTCCGGCACAGTATCGTTTACAGGAGAAAACTGCAGGCAGTCTATGGCACAGGAGCTGATGAGCGGCTGGATATACTTTATATAGAAAACAGAGCTTTCAGAGCCGCATATGAAATCCGGATGAAATACAAGAGAATGAAGCCGGCAGGTGCCGGAGGTTTCAGCCTCATGAAGGATATTAGAATTGATCATCAGGCTGTCTCCTGCATTCATGCGCAGGGATCTGCCGGGAACCCTTATCTCTAAAGTTCCGGAGTACAGATAGATGACTTCCAGTTCTTCATGCCAGTGCCAAGGAATCCTGCTGACGCTGTCAACAGAATAGACAGAGTCATAGCCGGCACACGGGAATTCGATGGTTCCGTGGGGCCGCACTTCCCGCCTGTCCTGGTCAGTATAGATTGTACAATCCTGCAAAGGCATAGAGATTCCTCCTTTTTGTCGTTTTTTTTATATTATAGGTCCAAATTTATATTGTTTCAATCGGCAAAAGACGGTATTTATATATTAAGGTGACTGGTGTACAGATATACAGGAGGTATGGGTTTTTATGATAGATTTACATATGCATTCTTATTTCAGTGATGACGGGGAGTTTCAGCCGGAAGAATTAGTGCAAAAATGCAAGGAAAAGGGCATCCGGTATATGGCCATTGCAGACCATAACTGTGTCCGGGCCGTGGAGAAAGGAAGAAAGGCAGCCCAGAAAGAGGGGATTCATTTTATCTCAGGGATAGAGATCGACTGCACCTTTCAAGGGGTTAACCTGCATGTTCTTGGGTATGGAATAGATGAAAGGGACGCGGCTTTTCAAAAGATCGAGGACAATATATCAGAGCAGAGCGGTGAAGCATCGGTTAAGATGCTTGAGGGGACGAGAAAATTAGGCTTTGATGTGTCTGAGAAAGACATGGAAGCCCTGACGGAAACTATGTTTTGGAAAAACCGGTGGACAGGGGAGATGTTTGCGGAAGTTCTATTAAATAAACCGGAATATAAGGAACATGAACTGCTCCTGCCTTACCGTCCGGGAGGAGACAGAAGCAGCAATCCCTACGTGAATTTTTACTGGGATTATTACTCCCAGGGTAAACCCTGTCATGTGGGTATAAAGTTCCCTTCTATGGAAGAGGTGATAACTCAGATCCATGAAAGCGGGGGAAAGGCAGTGCTGGCGCATCCGGGAGTGAACTTAAAGGACCACATGGAACTCTGGAAAGAGATCGCCGTTTCCGGCATTGACGGGGTAGAAGCCTTCAGCAGCTATCACTCACCGGAGGATGCTATGTTTTTCAGCCATGAGGCCGGAAAGTATGAACTGTTCGTGACCTGCGGAAGTGATTACCACGGGAAGACCAAGCCGTCTATTTGTATCGGACAGCACGGCTGCAGCCATCCGGAAGATGAAATCCTGCCCCAGCTTGAGAGCATCGTGAAGTAAACAGTTCAACAGGTAAAATAATTACGAATAAAAATAGTCAAGCCCTTCATCTCATTTTAAAGGGCCTGACTATTTTATTGCATGGAATACTTGGTTGATCCGTCTATTTTCTTGCGAGCTCGTTGGCCAGCTTAACGATGGTTCCGATGGGATCGGAAAGCTCACTCTGATTCATGGCATTCACATAGCTTGCCCGGTTGTCATAAACCTCGTGCACTGCGTTCAGCAGGGACTTAGAGGTGACCTCCTCCTCGTTCAGTACATAGCTGTAGCCTTGCCGCTGGAATGACTGGGCGTTTAAGATCTGGTCTCCCCGGCTGGCGTTTAATCCCAGCGGAATCAGGATATTTGGCTTCCTGAGGGCCAGGAGCTCACAGATGGCGTTGGCCCCTGCCCTGGAGATGATAACGTCTGCACAGGCAAAGAGATGCTTCAGTTCCTTTTTCACGTACTCAAACTGGCGGTAACCGCTTTTGCCTGCAAGCATGGATTCCAGGTTATTCTTCCCGCAGATATGGATGATCTGAAAATCCTCCAACAGCTCATCAATATTTTCCCTGACCGCATTGTTGATGGCAACGGAACCAAGGCTTCCGCCGATGATCAGCAGTACAGGTTTTGAAGATGTAAAGTCGCAAAGCTTAAGGCCTTTTTCCTTAGAACCGGTAAACAACTCTTCTCTGATCGGTGATCCAGTAAGTACAGCTTTCCCTTCTGGGAGATGTTTTACGGTTTCCGGAAAATTGCAGCAAACCTTATTGGCACTTGGAATGCTTAATTTATTTGCAAGACCTGGTGTCATGTCAGATTCATGGATGATGACAGGGATCCGCAGATGCTTAGCCGCCATGACCACAGGTACGGTGACGAATCCGCCTTTGGAAAACACGACATTGGGTTTCAAATGCTTTAATATTTTCTTAGCGTCAAAATAACCTTTCATGACCCGAAAGGGATCCGTAAAGTTCTTCACATCAAAATATCTTCTGAGCTTACCGGAGGAAATACCGTAGTAGGGAAGACCAATGTCTTCGATCAGCTTCTTTTCCATCCCCTGTTTGGAGCCTATATAGCTGATTTGATATCCCTCTTTCTCCAGTGCAGGTACCAATGCCATATTCGGAGTGACATGTCCGGCAGTACCCCCTCCGGTCAATACGATTCGTTTCATAATACCTCCATCAATTAAACAGATGTTAATGAGTCTCTTTATATTCCTTTAAAGCTTTGGAAAGCTGGTCAGGACATGAGGTACCGCGGAAACCGCATTGGATGCCTGAAAGCCGTTCGATCACCTCGTCTACTGACATTCCTTTTACAAGGGCTGCCACGCCTGTAGTATTTCCCTGGCAGCCTCCCCGGAACTGTATGTCTTTTATTATATCGTCTTCTATCTCAAATTCAATAGCGCTGCTGCAGACGCCTTTTGTTTTGTAAACCATCGTAGTTACCTCCTGATTTTTTTATTGTATACCAAATGGGTAATCCGTATTATATCACAAAAATCGGAGAATACATAGATGGGGAAGCTGTGTTATAATTTTTATCAGACGGAAATAATGACAGTAAAAAGGAGAATGATTTATGAAAATAGGAATTATCGGGGCAATGCAAGAAGAGGTGGAATCCCTGATCTCTTCTATGGAGAATGTAAAAAAGAAGACAAAAGCCTCCATGGATTTTTATGAGGGAAGGCTCTGGGGAAATGACACGGTTGTTGTTATGAGCGGCATTGGAAAAGTAAACATGGCTGTTTGCGCACAGATACTGATCGACAGCTTTGGTGTGGAAAAACTGATCAATACCGGGGTCGCAGGCGGCCTGTACAAGGATATTGAGATCGGGGATATTGTGATCTCAAGCGATGCTGTGCAGCACGATATGGATGCCGTGGGATTTGGTTATCAGCTGGGAGAGATCCCGCGTATGGAGTGTTCTGTGTTCCAGGCGGATGCCGCACTGATAAAAGAGGCGGAGGAAGCCTGCAAAAAGGCCAATCCGGATATCCAATGCTTTACCGGGCGGGTTTTAAGCGGCGACCAGTTTATCTCCAGCGACGAAAAGAAACACTGGCTGATCGAAAATTTTGGCGGGTACTGTGCGGAGATGGAAGGGGCGGCCATGGCCCAGACAGCATACTTAAATGACGTACCCTTTGTGATTGTAAGAGCTATCTCCGACAAGTGCGACGACACAGCAACAGTAAATTACAGCGAATTTGAGGAAGCTGCAATAAAGCATATAATTAGACTGATTCACGGTATTTTAGACAAAGAAGCGTCAAACTTTGTAAGGCAATAATCCGTGTATTCCCCTCTTTGTGATTCTATAATATAAGAATCATAAAGGAAGAAGGAGAAATATCATGGATGTATTAAAAAACGCATTTTTTTTACCGGGACTGATTGCAGTCATGGCAGCAGGTGTCTTGTCAAAGCTTATTGTCTGGAGAAATTACCGCAGGCTTTTGAGAGATTCTTATGAGATGGACGGGGATAAGAAACAGTGGATGGGAGTGCTGAAAAAAAAGTTTGAAAGTTACTATCAGCTGGAAGCAAACCTGAACAACATTCCCTGTGTTGTGGACAAGTATATGAAAAATCACAAGATAGCCGGAGTGTCTTCCGAGATTATGGAACAGATCACCGGGCTGTGTGCTGTCCTGAGTTTTTTCATGGGTTGTCTTGGCGCAGTCTGGGGGTACATAGAAGGAGCCGATTTAAGTGTTGTGGCAGAGAGTCTGTTTTTAAGCCTGTCGGCCGGATTGTTTCTCGTGTTTGTGGACAGGCTGATCACCTTTGATGGCAGAAAACAGCTCGTCAGGGCCAATCTGATCCATTTCCTCGAAAATATCCTCCCTAACCGCTATCTGAAATCAGTGAAAAAACAGGAAAAAGAAGAACAGGCAAAGCAGAAGGAGAAGCAGAAAGAAAAGGAGCAGGTAAAGGAAGAAAAGAAAGAGGCAAAAAAAATAGAAAGACACTGGCAGGAAGCTGCCGCATCCAGAGAATTTGAACTGACTGATGAGGAAATGCAGGCGGTGAAAGATTTTATAAATGGATTATAAATCTAATGTATACATAATAGAATAATAAAAAAGCAGGAAATCAAAACATGAGGAAAGTTTTTTTATTATTCTGTATCATTTGCATGCTTGGTCTCGCCGGCTGCCAAAAGGAAGAGGCACAGGTGGAGACTACGAAAGTGATCAGCCAGGGAAGCAATACAAAAGAAGGATGGTGGCTGAAACGAAATAAAGAACATCAGCAGCCGGAATTTTCACAGAATGTGGATCTGTCCAAATATGATGCATACTCGGTGGATACGAAGGCGAAAGATAAGAAAGTGATGTATCTGACCTTTGACTGCGGATACGAAAATGGTTTTACGCCCAAAATTTTGGATGTATTGAAGAAAGAGAAAGTGCCGGCGGCATTTTTTGTGACAAAGCCTTTCATCCGGGAAAATCCGGATTTAGTAAAGAGAATGAAGAAAGAGGGACATGTGGTGGGAAATCATACGGTCCACCATAAGAGCATGCCGACGGTCTCAGACAGGGACAATAAGCAGGAACTCATTGACTGTGCGGAATACTGCAAAAAAGCAACCGGTTATGATATGGATATGTTTATGCGCCCGCCTATGGGAGAATACAGCGAACATACATTGGCGCTGACAAAGAAGCTCGGATATAAGACAGTTTTCTGGAGTATGGCATATGTGGATTTTAATGTGAACAGCCAGCCGGGCAAAGACTATGTGGTCCGGCATTTTGAAGAAAATTACCACAATGGAGCCATTCCGCTGATGCACAATGTATCCCAGTCTAACGCGGAAGCACTGGAGACCGTTATCAAGAATATGAGGGCAAAAGGATTTGAATTCCGGTCGCTGAAAAAGCTCCCGGACTATTGAATAGAAGGGTGTTATTTGTTAAAATATAGATAACGCATTTAAACAAGAGAGACAACAGTAAAGGAGAAAGACATGGGAAAAATTAAGTTTGATTACAGCAACGCAAAAGATTTTATCAGGGACCATGAGATCGATATGATCGAGAAGCAGGTTTCGGATGCGAAAGAGTATTTGCTGTCAAGAAAAGGCCCGGGAAATGACTTCTTAGGATGGATAGATCTTCCTGTGGATTATGATAAAGAAGAGTTTGTGAGAATCAAAAAAGCTGCTGACAAGATTAAGAGCGATTCCGATGTATTGGTTGTCATTGGGATCGGAGGATCCTACCTTGGTTCCAGAGCCGTGATCGAAGGGCTGTCCAACAACTTTAACAACAAGCTGGACAAAGAAGTGAGAAAAGCTCCGGAAGTATATTTTGCCGGACATAATATCAGCGGTACATATGTAAAACAGCTGATCGACGTGATCGGAGACAGAGATTTCTCTGTAAATGTTATCTCCAAATCAGGAACGACGACAGAACCCGGAATTGCATTCCGTATCTTCAAAAAACTTCTCAAAGACAAATACGGAAAAGAAGAAGCAAACAAGCGCATCTACGCTACCACAGACAAGGCAAGGGGGGCATTGAAGACACTTGCCACAGACGAGGGATACGAGACCTTCGTTGTGCCGGATGATGTAGGAGGACGCTTTACAGTCCTGACAGCCGTAGGACTCCTTCCGATCGCAGCTGCGGGAATTGATATTGATGAGTTCGTAAAAGGATTCCAGGACGGAAGAGAGATGTTCCTTAACGCGCCGTTTAAGGAAAATCCGGCTATGCTGTATGCTGCGATCCGAAACATTCTCATGCGCAGAGGAAAGGGCATGGAGATACTTGCAAACTACGAGCCGAACCTCCACTTTATCTCTGAGTGGTGGAAACAGTTATACGGAGAAAGCGAAGGAAAAGACGGAAAAGGTATCTTCCCTGCATCCGTTGACTTCTCCACAGACCTTCATTCTTTAGGACAGTTCATCCAGGACGGATCTTCCAACCACTTTGAGACCGTGCTGAACGTGGAAGAACCGGAATTAGATATTGTGCTCGAAGCAGAAGAAAACGATCTGGATGGATTAAATTATCTGGCAGGCAAGTCTATGAACTTCGTAAACCAGAACGCTATGAAGGGAACCATCTTAGCTCATGTGGACGGAGGCGTTCCGAACTTAAGATTTGATATTCCTAAGATGGATGCATACCATCTTGCGCAGCTGTTCTACACATTTGAGTCTGCGTGCGGTATGAGCGGTTACTTAAACTGCGTGAATCCATTCGACCAGCCGGGAGTGGAAGCATACAAGAAAAATATGTTTGCCCTGCTTGGAAAACCTGGATTTGAAGACAGAAGAGAAGACTTATTAAAGAGATTATAGGAGAACAAATGAAAAAGATTGCACAGTTCCATAAAGTAAGTTTTGGACAGTTTTTAGAAAGCTGGCAGGATACCTTTGAAGGTACCTCCGAGGATGAAGTGAGACAGATTTTTGACGGCATTGAGCTTCCCAGAAGGGCTACCAGAGGTTCCGCCGGGTACGATTTTTACAGTCCGGTTGATTTTGAACTCAAACCGGGTGAGACGATCAAGATCCCGACAGGCATCCGTGTGTATATGGAGCAAAGCTGGGTACTGAACCTGTTTCCGCGCAGCGGCCTTGGGTTTAAATTCCGCCTTCAGATGAACAATACGGTAGGGATCATTGACAGTGATTACTTTTATTCAGACAACGAGGGACATATCTTTGTAAAGCTCACCAACGATTCTAATGAAGGAAAGGTTGTCAGAGTAGAAGCGGGAACCGGGATCGTACAGGGCATTTTTATGGAATATGGTGTGACCATAGACGATGATGCAAAGGAAGTCCGCAACGGCGGATTCGGCAGCACAACCAAATAACAGAAAAAAGACCTTGCCTTTAAAGGGCAGGGTCTTTTTTTGACAGAAAGTATATGCCTGAATATGTAAATATCACGTTTTTGAGAGTTTGTGGCCAATGATATGATATTCAGGGGAAAAAGTTTTTGTAATTTCCATGATACCTTCTAGTATAGAAACATTTGTAATCATAAAAAGGTGAATGGTTTCAGGAATTTTCCCGGTGTTTCATATGCTCCAGTTCTGCCGGGGTATGGCCGGAAGCTATGAACAGACGGGTGTCTGCGTACAGACCCATCATCTTCCCGGCAAAGGTATCTGCCTGCTCATACTCGTTGTACAGTTCGGCGATATGCTCAAGCGGTGCGGCTCCGTAAATACGGACACAGTAGTAGCAGTACTGGATCTGTTTCCATGTCAGTTCCCTGCGTTTCCTGAAATTCTCTGTATTCATGGCGCCGGGGTTTAAGATGTATTCAGAAAGATATGAGGCCAGATCAGGCTTCTCCATCTGTGAACAGTGATCCAGCTGATGGATATGGGCGATCTCCAGAAGATCATCCTTTGTATACTGAAGGTAAACATCCTTGAGGGAATCGGAAGAGAAAGAGGGAGCGGCTTCTTCTGTTTTTTATCTGATATCCGCCCATAATCAACCCCCTGTCTGCAATGCTTGTGTAGAAGTTTTATTACATTTATTTTATTACATAAACAGGGCAGAAAAAAGACGGAGCAGGCATCCTCCTGATCCGTCTTTTCCGTCATAGTTTAATGATTATGAAAACTGTCCTACCCAGGTCTCGATCTTGTCACCGATGGCCTCTGCATCTTCCATGGAGAAACCTTTCACTCCATAGTAGAACTTGATCTTAGGCTCTGTTCCGGAAGGACGCACGCAAAGCCATGCGTTGTTTTCCAGTTCGTAGTAGAGCACGTTAGAAGATGGAAGACCGGTTGGAACTGTCTCACCGGTGGTAAGATCAGTGATCGTGTCGTTCTGGTAATCCCGGGATTTTAATACCTTGAGTCCTCCGATTTCTTTCGGCGGATTCTCTCTCAGAGACTTGAGCATATTCTGGATCTTTTCAGCTCCGTCCAGCCCTGCAAATTCAAGGGCTTTGACTTTATCCAGATAATAGCCGTACTTCTCATACATGTCGGTCATTGCATCCCACAAGGTCTTACCCTGGGTCATATAATATGCGGCAGCTTCACAGAGGGCTACGGTTGCGGATACCGCATCCTTATCCCTTGCATAAGTTCCGATCAGGCAGCCGTAGCTTTCTTCCAGACCGAACAGGTAAGTTCCTTTGCCCGTATTTTCAAAGTTCAGCATCTGCTGTCCGATGAATTTGAAGCCTGTGAGCACTTCGATCAGGTTTACGCCGTAGCCCTCGGCCACTGCGTCCACCAGGTTGGTTGTGACAATAGATTTTACAACGGCTCCGTCATCCGGGAGAGATCCGTTCATGGCTTTCTTCTGGCTTAAAACATATTCACACAGAAGAGAACCGGACATATTGCCGGTCAGTGCGATATATTCTCCGGTCTTTGAATCTTTCACATAGACTCCGAGGCGGTCGGCATCAGGGTCTGTTGCCAATACAAGGTCGGCATCCTTTTCTTTGGCAAGCTTCAGGCCAAGTTCAAATGCCTCTTTGGATTCCGGGTTTGGATAGCTTACGGTTGGGAAAGCCCCGTCGGGCAGTTCCTGCTCCGGCACTACATAGACATTCTGGAAGCCTAAATCCTTTAATACACGGCGGACAGGGAGATTTCCTGTTCCGTGCAGAGGAGTATAGACAATTTTTAATTTTGATGCCATCTGGTCGATCGCATCCTGATTATGTACTTGCTTTTCTACTTCGGTGATGTATGCATCGTCGACTTCGGAGCCGATTACTTCATATAATCCAGCTCTGATCGCCTCCTCCCTGGACATTGTCTTAACCTTGGAAATATCTGTGATGGCGTTTACCTTGGAGGTTACCCCTTTGTCGTGAGGCGGCGTAAACTGGGCACCGTCCTCCCAGTATACTTTATAGCCGTTATATTCCGGAGGATTGTGGCTGGCGGTAATATTGATTCCTGCAATGCAGTTATAGTAACGGACTGCAAAGGACAATTCCGGAGTCGGACGAAGTGATTCAAAAATATATGCTTTGATGCCGTTTGCTGCCAGGCACAGGGCTGCTTCCTCAGCAAATTCCGGAGACATATGCCGGGAGTCAAAAGCAATGGTAACGCGCTTTTTGTCCGTGCCCTGTTCCAGGATATAGTCTGCGAGTCCCTGAGTCGCCTTGCGGACAACATAGATATTCATACGGTTGATGCCGGCACCGATGATCCCGCGAAGGCCTGCTGTTCCAAAAGCCAGGTCAGAGTAAAACCGCTCTTTGATCTCGTTGTCATCATCCTGAATGTTCTTAAGTTCCTCTTTTGTAGCTTCATCAAAATATGGATTGTTAAGCCATTCCTGATATGTTTCCTGATAGTTCATAGTAGTGCTCCTCCTTTACGTTTTTCCTTATGTTTTATTATAACTTATTTGGGCCTAAAAAACATTATAAAAGTTGTGATATTGTAAAAGAAATTTCTCTCTTTTTTCTTTTAAATCAACAATATCCTGAAGCTTATTGAGATATCTTGGAGATACCCAGTGTTTCTTATGATTCATGTATTGATTTGAGATTTTCCAAAGCTTTTCCGGGTATAAAAAAAGCACATACAAAAAAGAATAATCATTCATTGTGAGGCGCTGAACTTTATTGTAGCCTTTCAGCATAGTCTCACAGATACTGAACTGATAATCATTTTTTTCCAGAGCCTTTCGGATAAAATAATACAGATCGGTCAGAGGATAGCCATAATAAAAATGTTCAAAGTGAAGTGTGGCAGTCCCATGGGGTCCTATCAGCACATTGTGATGGTTGTAGGAACCGTGGCACCAGCCTTCCCTTAACCCTGTAAGTTTTTCCATTTTCGCGCTGGAATCCTCAAGCTGTTTCCAAAAAGGCTGAATCTCCTGCAAAAAAAGATACTCGAAGTCTCCTTTGTTCTTTCTGCTCCCGATATATTTCCAAATACTTTTAAGCTCCCGTCTCCGCTGATGATAGCTCTTTGTCAGGGAGAAATGAGGCGTCCCGTAGTCCGCATGGTAGGGAATTCTGCCTGACGCGCGATGGAAAGAGGCAAGATTCCTGCAGGCGGAAGACAGATCGGAAGGAGAGTGGATATTGCATTCTGTACCATTGAAAGTCCTTCTCATAACAAAAGGCTCATAGTATTTATCATAAGAAATAAATTCATGTTCTTTGTTTACGATATATTGGTCAATTTTTGTAAATCCCTGGTCAATCAATTCTTCTTTCCACTGATGTTCGACAGCCAGACGTTCTTCGGACAGTTTCGTAGCAGACAGGGCAAATAACCCCTGATCAGTGCCGCAGATGATCTCGCCGCGGCCTCTTTTTAAATAATCAATATGCAGATCATATTGATCTAAAAGTATTTTGTATTTGTCGTTCACAATATGCCCTCCTCAAAGTTCTACCTCTAATTGTATGTGCCCGGGGTGCCGGATATGATATCGTCTTGTAATTCGGAAAAAAATGAGGTATACTGGTATTAATCTAAATGTTACAAATGTTACAGAAGTACAATTGGAGGAACAAAAATATGAGAAAAAAATATTTATTTATAACATGTATGCTGATGATCGGGGCTGTTGGCCTGATGGCATGTGGAAAGAAGAGCCCAAGCTCCGAGGGTTCCACAGAAGCCACAACGGCTGAAACAGAGGAGACAACCGCCAGCGAGGAAGTGTCCACGGTAGCTACTGAGGAGACCGAAGCAACCACTGAAGCTGCGAAATCCACAACTGAAGCTACGATCGCAGACAAAAAGGATGAGCAGAAGAAACCGATAAGTGCAACTGGAGTATACAATGGTTTCGGCGACAGTAATTCAGTGGAAGTAAAGATGTCCAGCGGGGAATACAAGACGTTCATCATAGAGGATGAGAAGGTCATGGACGCTTTAAATGACATGGAACCGGGCACAAAGATCTCCTTTACTTATGGAGCCTTAGAAGGCCAGGCAAACATGCAGATTTTATCCGTGAAGAAAAAATAAGTATAAAAAGCACATAGGAATTTATAGTTCCTGTGTGCTTTTTATTACATAGAGGGGAAGAGCATAAGTATGAAAAAATGAGGAAAAATATTTCGGAGGCTGACAGTTCTTTTGTTTACAGGATTGCTCAGCATTACATTTTTAGCTCTGAAGGAGGCTTCGGCAGCATCTGCAAAGTATGCATCGTATTCAGAGAACAATATTTATGAAGTGGGGAGACACCGCTATAAGGCATCAGTTAAGAATCAGGAAAGCCGGCCGAAAGGTCCACTCAAAAAAGATTAAAAGCCCGACTTCGGTGCTGTTTTTCAACACACGCTGAAATGCTCGATAGGCTCTTTCCGTCATGGGAAGCTGGCGCACTCCGTTTTTGGTCTTTGGTGTTTCACTAATATAGACAAGAGCACAAAAGGATAATGCTTGACGGAAGTTATCTCGTCAGATTTTCCACTCGATTTCTACTTTCTCATTGGTTGCCCGGATAACGGTTATCAGTGCGTCCACCACCTGCCGCCTTGCGTCCAGTTCCTCAATCCTACTGTTTGCGTAGGAGAGCAGCACCGGGCTTGCGCCTGTCAGCGTGTCGAGCAGCTTTTCAATCTCGCTTTCCAACTGCGCCAGTTCCAGCCGCTTTGCTGTCAGCTTCGGGGAGATTTTCGCCGCCTTTTTCCGTCCCGTCAGCGTCTTAAAATCTTTCAGCTTCTTTACCATCGCTCCATAAACAACCGCTTTCAGTTCGTGCAGCTTCACGCACCCGCAGCCGGGACAAGCCCCGCTGTCCAGGTGTTCCAGGCTTTCCTTGCAGGCTGATAAGTGTGGCTGGCAAGCAGCTTCTTTCTGCATTTCAGCCACAGTTCGGAGGGGATAAAGCCCTCGTGGGGCGCAAGCACCAGCGTCTGCCCTTGCAGGTGCTTATGCTTGTTTTCGGTGTTCCCCTTGCCCTGATAGTAATAACAGCCGTTTGTCCCCACAAAGTCAGCGGCGTCATTGTAAATATCCGTCCCCTGACTTTTATAGAACTCGTATATATCGAGGTCAGCCATGACATAAATCGGATTGCGGAGGATAACGCTCAAAGTTGCCCTCGACAGCGGTCTGCCATGATAGGTACCTGTCCACGACAGACCTCCTTTTCCGTTCACTTTCTGTTTTCTGCCGCCTGTGAACTCTGGCGGCGCAGTCGGGGCAGTATTTCCCCCGGTTGGACTTTGGGACGAACACGCCGCCGCAGACCGCACAGCGTTTCAAATCTGCACCCCGGTAAATCTCCACTTCCAGCGTCCCGGCAAGCGGCAAGACCGCCCAGCGGAACCACTTACAGCAGACCGAGAAAGAAATCGTTTGGAGACAGGTGCAGGTATCGCCATCATCAAGGGCGATACAATTCCCGTTGTCATAACAGCAGCACTCCCGCCGGATAAGGGAGTTTGCCTGTTTCCGTTGTGCCGGTGTCATGCGGTAAGGCGTTCCGTCTGACTTGCGCTCCAGCGGCGGCAGTCGTTTATATGGGTTATCTCTCATGTGTTCCCTCCGTTTATTTTCCATTGCCGTTCTCCCCGAAAAGATTTCCTGCCCCATTTCTGCGGCGTGTTTTCTCCGTTGGCACGCAAATGCGCTGCTTCGCCGGGAGAAATATTCCTTTTCGGACGGTCATTCTGTTTTCTAGGTGCGGCTCATCGATGAACTAAGATAAGTCTACACGAAAAAAATGCAATCCTCGTTTTCTTGCGAGAATTGCATTTTGATGAAGTTTTCACTTTGAAAATTGTATTTTTGCAATTTTGCTGTATAATGGGAATATGCGGAGGAGGTGTGTGCTTATGGCTTTACCCGGAACACCCGGACAGCGGATTTCCGATTTATGCAACGGAAACCATATTACACAAAAGGAACTTGCGGAGAAGATAGGCGTTTCCGCTTCCCAGTTGAGCCGCATTGTCAGCGGCGAAACAAAGACGGTCAGCAGTGATATTCTCATAGGCGTGGCAAGGGAATTTAAGGTATCGACAGACTATATACTGGGCTTGTCCACTGTGAGCGTCCGCAAAAGCTATGATATTTCTGAATTAGGTTTGTCAGAGGGAGCCGTAAAGGGGTTTGTAACAGGTGCAGTCGATGTGCAAATCCTTAACCGTTTGTTGGAACACAGGAACTTTCCCAAACTGATAGATTTGATACGGATTTACTTCCAAGATACGGCGGCAAAGGGGATAATGGCGAGAAACCAGCTTATCGAGATGGCAACCGCTTCCCTGTCTGACTTGATGAAAGCTCACCCGGAACACAGGGCGGAAGTAAGGCAGGATTTACAGCTTTTGAACGCCCAGAAGATAGGGGAACACGAAGCGGAGATTGAAAAAATCAAGAGTGTGTTCCTTGCTATCCTGCGAGATATTAAGAAAGACATGGAAAGTGGAGAACAGCCGGGAGATACCGCTACCACTGTCATATTTCAGACCATGCGGGACGCATTGATTGAGCAGAAGCAAAACCCACTTTCCATTGATGAGGTAACAGCGATGGTTGCCGGACAGATTGGACAGCTTGCGCCGATGGACGAGGAAGCCGCCGATCTGTTTCAGAAGCTGGCGAAAAAGATGATTGAACAGGCGGGAATATAAAATTCAAAGGAGAATTTATGGCAACAAAAATTTTAGTTCATGGCTCAGGACACAAGGCAACAAGTTGGAATAAAACAATTTCATACATGACAAATAACGAAGATATTGTATGCCCAAACCTATCCTCCATCCTTGAAGGAAAAGAGGCAAGTTACGAAAATCTCTATGCTTCATTTGTAAAATATTGCAACGAAATTAACGGACAAATTCATTTATGCGGTCTTTCATTAGGCGGTATTTTGGCTTTGAATTTTGCTTTGGATTTCCCGCAAAAAGTGAAAACATTAGTGTTAATCGGAACGCCGTATAAAGTCCCGAAGGTAGCATTTAGTTTTCAAAATATGATTTTTAGATTTTTACCAAAGTCTATTTTCGAAACTATGGCATTTGATAAAAAGGACACTTTTGCTTTAGGAAACACCATGAAAAACTTAGATTTCAGTGACAGGGTGAAAAATATTAAGAACCCCACTCTAATCCTTTGCGGAAAGAAAGACAGCGCAAACATAAAATCAGCGCATTATTTATGTGAAAACATTAGAAGCGCAGAATTGCAAATTATCGAGGATACAGGCCATGTTGTAAATGAAGAAAATCCAAAAGCCTTAGCAGAGCTGTTGAATGAATACTACTTGCAAAGCCCTTAATAAAGCTATCGGCAAAAGAATTAAAATTGCCAGAATTAAAAAGAACCTTACTCAAGAAACCGTTGCTGACAGAATAGGCGTTACTCCACAGCACGTTAGCAATATAGAAACTGGCAATACATCAGTTAGTTTAACAACTTTGGTCGCTATTGCCAATACATTGACAGTATCGGTTGACGAGTTGTTATGTGATACGGTCTTAATCTCAAAGCCTGTCTTTGAGAAAGAAGCCAAAGAGATACTGGAAGATTGCAATGAATATGAAATTCGTGTACTGGTAGATGTTCTGCAAGCTACGGTTTTTCTTGTTCGCTAAATTTATAGCCCACACCCCAGACTGTGATAATGTATCGTGGTTTTTCTGGGGTAGGCTCTATTTTTAATCTTAGCTTTCTGATAAATGAAGTCAGATTGCTTGCGTCTAAGGTATGGTTATAGCCCCAGACATTTTCATAAAGCTGTTCTTTCGTGAACACCTGTCCTTTATGACAAGATAGGAAATACAACAGGTCAAACTCTTTAGCGGTCAGTTGTATCTGATGTCCGTTTCTATCTATGACAATACGGTTGAACGGATTGACTGATAATTCATTCGTATTCTGTTAATGATATTTCAAATATAATTCAAAAGTTTTATCGTCCATGTTATCTACTATTTCACGCATAAATAAGGCACAACCGTCAGTTGCCACATAATGCAATCGTTTTGTCGAAAATACAGACATTAAATTGTCAATATCTTCCTTACGAACAAGTTCAAATAAATCTTTTGGTTGAGAATTTGAAGCAAAAGTTTCTGGATTAAGAAGTCCTTTCTCTAAATACTCAGCGATATTGATATTACTGCGTTGAAATCCCTCATCGAGTAAACAACCGTCAGATATAACATAAGCGACAAATATAATACCATTTTGTTTAGTAACACGAATTGCCTCACTCAATGCTTGTCTTTTATCCTCTATGCAATAAAGATGATAAAGAGGACCTAATAGCAATGTTAAATCATATGTATTGTCGGGAAAATTCGATAAATCCATAGCATTTCCTTGCGTAATGGTAATGTTTTCATTTTTTATAGTATTCCTGCAAAAAACATCTATATTATGCTTTACCAGTTCTACAGCATCGACTTTATATCCTTGACGTGCTAATGCGTGAGAATAACGACCTGTACCAGCTCCAATTTCTAATATAAAATGTTGATATTTTAAGTGAACGCACTGTTTATCGTGTCATGGAAGAGATTGGTGTGAACCATCATCCCAGACGGAAACCAAACGGAATTACGAAAGAAGACCGTGAAGCCAGGAAGCCAGTATACCAGCCGGATTTACCGGGAAGCGATCTGTAAATATGGCATTCGGCAAAGCATGAACAGTGCAGGTGGAAGATGCCATGACAATGCCCGCTGCGAAAGCATGTGGGCCAGAATGAAATTCGAACTGTTATATGACCGTTATGATACGGAGAAGATGACTACAGATGAACTGAAAACACTTATCAGGAGATATTTCATCAGCTACTGGAATAACCGTAGGATCTGTTCAGCTAATGGAGGTCTTCCTCCAATGGTAAAACGACAGCAATACTATAATTTCCTGAAAGAAGCTGCATAGGATTCAAAATCCTTGAGGAAAATGTGTCAACTAATCTTGACAAAATCAAATGTCCCTCATTAAAGGTTGAACCGATAGAACCGTCATTCATTACCTTTTCAACGATACCGACACGCTCTTGCGATTCCGTCCAGTATTGCTTGCTTTCGGCATGAACAATGGTACTCGGCAAAGCGGTAACGATAGTCGCAAAGGCTAAAAAGCCCGTACATAATCGCTTGAATATCTTTTTCATAATTCTTAATGCTCCTTTCATTTTGGGTAATAAAATAGCCGTCCACTGGGAACGGCTGGGAATAGAAAAGGAACGTCATTTTAGGCGTTCCTTAGTCTATCTGTTATTCAATTTTTTCTTGTTTCAATACTGATGTGCTGTACCTTATCTTTGCAAATCTAGGGAATAGGACGTATCAAGGCTCATAGATACAGTGTTTTAGGGGATAATCAGATTTTTAGTGTGTTTTTCTTTAAAAAAATTACAAACAATATTAATAGTATCTAAAAACCATTTCTCGTCTGGTTTTTGTTCTGGCATATTTCTCGATTACAAATAGGACATAGAATCCATTGATAATTTTCCATAGTATTGTTACCTCCTTATGTATCAAATAATCTCTCGGAATCTTCAGCCCAGTAAAATCAAGGCTTGTAGATTCCATTTTA
>OCAS01000738.1_pt1 | contig 22888 bp, 25 predicted proteins | sample 1550751 | NCBI WGS metagenome assembly OCAS01 (sample SAMEA2580301, study PRJEB22360) | human gut metagenome | biome: human gut; feature: human-associated habitat; material: faeces | place: Denmark | collected 2008/2010
GTGAATATAGTAACTGACATACAACGCCCCAGCTGCTATCGTTTTTTGTGGCTGCTGCCATTATCCTTTTTATTTGTGAGTATATATTTTATAGCAAGGTGGTATAATCTGCTCTTCTCGTCAATAACAGGAACAATTGTTGTTTTCACCTATTTTGCAAGGATGGTAATTGCCCCTCTTTTTATGTCAATGGGAAACTATGAAGCTGTGATGGACGACATTGTATATGATTTAAATGCCAATTTTGCAATTTTATTAATGGTTTACGAAACGTTAGTTATATTTTTAGTACTAATTGCCTTCATACAAAAGTCTGGTATGCTCTCTGACATGATGGAATATCCAGAGGAAGGTATATTGACTGAATCCGTATCGAAACCTAGTGGTCCGTTATGGGGAATTATTGCAGGGATGGGGACTTTTATCATCGGGTTGATAATTCTGGATAATACTATATGGAAAGCCAACTTCTTACTTCTAGTCGATATAAATCAAACATATCATGCGTATTCAAGCTCAGATACAGGTATCGGAACATTAAGTATGTATGTTGAATTGATGAATTCAATGTATAAATTAATTCAAGTAATACTTCCGCCGATGTTATTATACTATGTTGCCCGGAGGAAAAACAATCCTTTAAAATATTCTATTGCTTTTTTAATATTCCTGGCTGTAGTAATTATTGCAACAGATGACAGGATTGATGCAATTTTTGCTGGAATTGCATTCCTTTTTACAGTGAGGGATACGTTCGAGAAGAACTTCAGACATAAATTTAAACAGTGGATGCTTATTATAGTGTTTGCTGGATTATTTGGTCTGTCAATCAAATCCGGTGTGATTTCCAGTGGGACAAGTGATGCAGATATGGGAAATATGAGTAAGATGCTTGTAGCCTATTTTAGCGGAGTACCTACAGTATCAGCCGGAATAGGAATGTCTGACACATTAGAAGGGTTGAATCTGTTTCACATTTTTCCAGACTCGGTCTCAAAAATTCCGTATTTAACCTATGTGGTTAAGCTGCTAACAGGGATAACAATTACAAACTCCAATCAGCTTTTGAATTACTATATCAGTGGTATTGTGGGACGTAGCTTTGGTCAGATTCTGCCATCGATAGCTGTTGGCTATGAATATTTTGGTTTCATTTTCGCACCAGTGTTGCCAGCGCTATTTTTAAAACTTGCATTGTATTTTGAGAGAAATATAAAAATGCAGAATGACATTGTGCGTCGTAATTTATATTATTGGATAACAATTTGTGTAGCATCATCACCAATCATTAGCAGTGTTCTTTTAATAACCGCCAAAATTTCCTGGTTTGCAATTGCCATGATAATGATGGCTGTTTTAAAAAAACGGAAAGAAAAATATCTTTGACAGGAGGAATACTATAATGTCTGATAATAAATTCAAGGTTCCTGCAAAAGCCTTCTGGCTTCAATTTTTAGCGGCAAGGGGGGTTACTAATTGGATACCAGATAAACTATTTATACAATTAAGCTATCAATTTAATATGGGTAAAAGTCTTAATTTGGAGCACCCGCAGACCTATAATGAAAAATTACAGTGGCTTAAACTGTATGACAGAAAACCTGAATATACTAAGATGGTTGATAAATATGCGGTTCGAACATATGTTTCTAAACGGATAGGGGACGAATATTTGATTCCTTTACTTGGGGTTTGGAATCAGCCGGATGAAATTAATTATGATAAGCTTCCAAATCAATTTGTTCTTAAGTGTAACCATGATTCGGGAGGGGTATTAATATGTAAAGATAAGTCTGAATTAGATATTAATGCGGCTACAAAATTTCTTAGAAAATGCTTAAGCCGAAATTTTTATTATCGGGCAAGGGAATGGCCGTATAAAAATATTCAGCGAAAAATCATTGCAGAGAAATATATGGTAGATGAAAGCGGATATGAGTTAAAAGATTATAAATTTTTTTGTTTCAACGGAAAGTGCAGGGCAGTTTTCATTGCAACAGATAGAGGAGCAGATACCAGATTTGACTTTTTTGACCCAGAGTTTCATCATCTGCCAATTAAGTGCGGGCATGATAACGCAGAAAAGGAAATAAAAAAACCTGCCTCCTGGGAGTTGATGATAAAACTAGCAGAAAAACTTTCTGAAGGAATTCCTCAAGTGAGGGTTGATCTATATGATGTTTTTGGACAAGTATACTTTGGGGAGCTGACCTTTTTCCACTTTGGAGGTAAAAAGCCTTTTTATCCGGAAAAATGGGATTATGTTTTTGGATCTTGGATTGATTTGCCGGATAAGGGTTAGTTCTGTAGATTTGAGGAGGTAGGGATTGAAAAAGCTGATACTAAATACAATGGCTTCGTTTACAAATGAACTGGTCACCATAATTATGGGTTTTGTTTTACCGAGGTTGATTTTGGTATATTACGGTTCTGATGTGAACGGTTTGGTTACCTCTATTACACAATTCCTGTCTTTTGTAAGTCTTTGTGAAATGGGAATCGGGCCTGTAATTAAAGCTAATTTGTACAGGCCGTTAGCTGATAATGATGTGTATTCCACGAGTTGTGTAATGAAATCAGCTAAATATTTTTTTAGAAAAATAGCGTTGATACTTGTTATTTATACAGTGATTTTATCCGTTGTATACCCAAGTCTTGTTGCAGATAAGTTTGACTTTATATTTACTGCCACTATGATATTAATAATATCAATAAGCTTATTTGCTCAATATTATTTTGGCATTACATATCAATTGCTGCTTGCAGCAAATCAACAGGCATATATCCAACTGTTTATTAATTGTATTGCACTAACCTTAAACACCATAGCATGCGTAATCCTAATGAGAATAGGTTCACCCATTCATTTCGTCAAATTAACAACATCTGTGTTATTTGCTGCGCGTCCTGTTTGTTTGGCTATATACGTTAAAACGCATTTTAAGCTGGAAAGTAATGTTGAATATACAGATGAACCGATTAAACAAAAATGGAATGGGTTTGCTCAGCATGTTGCCACCATGGTGCAGGACAATACCGACACAGTTATCTTAACGTTGTTTTCTACTTTAAGTGATGTTTCCATTTATGGCATTTATCATTTAGTTGTAAATGGAGTAAGGCAGCTTGTGAATACAGTTTTTACTGGTATGTCATCTTTGATTGGAATGCAGATTGCTAAAGGAAACCAAGAAAAACTCAACAATACATTTACTATTTTTGAATGGTCAGTTCATTCTGCAACAACAATTTTGTTTTCGATTACGGGATTATTATTATTGCCGTTTGTAAACCTATACACACAGGGAATTACGGATGCGGATTATCTGGTGCCGACATTTGGCGTGTTAGTAACTTTATGCGGTGCTCTTCGTTGTATTCAAATGATTTATATTATTGTTATACAGGGGGCAGGTCATTTTAAGCAAACACAAGTAGCATCATTTCTTGAACCAATTATAAATATATTTATTTCTGTAATCGCGGTGTTACGTTATGGATTGATTGGGGTGGCAGTCGGAACCTTCATTTCATTAACATACAGGTTTGGTTATATGGTTTTATATTTAAAGAAACATATTCTATATCGTCCAATAAAAATTGTACTTAAACAGGTATGTGTAGATATCCTGTGTGTTGCACTAATAGTCTTTGCAACATATTTTGTTCCTAAATACGCAGATAACTACTGGACTTGGATTATTAATGCCATTATTAATTCGGTTATTTCTATTGTATCAGTAATATTTGTAAATCTGATTTTTTATAGATATTACATGGATGTTCTACTAAGAAAAATATTCAGTAATAAAGAAAGAAGTTAAACGGAGGTTTTCGATGGGCGGTCAGATTAGTGGGAGAAATCCGGTTATTGATATCCTAAAAGGAATAGGCATTGTCTCAATGGTAATGGGACATTCTAATTTTGGTAGTTTGTTTGAGATATACATAGCAGGTTTTCATATGCAATTGTTTTTTATTATATCTGGATATCTGTTTAAACCTAATCGCCATCCCCAATTCAAAGAATATTTGAAAAGGAAAATTTATGCTATTTTGACTCCATATGCGTTATTTGCTATAATAACTATAATTATCTGTGAAATAATTAATTTATTTACTTCAAGCAAAATTTACACTGGATACGAATATTTCATTGGAATTATATGGAGTAATCAGTCTATATTTCCTATTACGGGAGCTATTTGGTTTTTACAATGTACGTTTTGGATTGAAATAGGTTATTATTTTATAGCTAAAATGAAATCGCTTTTAAATGCTACTGGTATTGTCATGGCAATATGTTTGTTTTCAGCTGTCACGTCAAAGCTCGATATATATCTGCCTTTTGCTATTGACTCGGCCTTAAGTGGTATGGTTTTTTATCATTTTGGTTATATGATTTCCAAGTATAAAAAAGAAAAAAATTCCGGTGATTATCACCAGTTAAAATTTTTCATATGGGTTATTACTTTTTGTTTCAATGTGTATTTAATTTTATTAAACGGAAGTGTAAATCCAAGGACATGTGAATACTCTAATTTTATGTTATATTATCTGAATGCTCTTATTGGAACTTATATATGGTTTGATTTTTCGTATCTCATATATTTAGGAAACACAAAGATAGTCAAAAATTTATCGAAATGTTTACAGTATATTGGTTTGAATTCCATTGTATTTCTTGGTTTCAATCAATTGATTATTATGGGGTTATACAGATTATTTAGTGGAATATTGCCGGTTGAAATCAGTTATATCAGGGCGGCGAGGAATTTTATTATATGCCTTCTTACTTTAGTTATTTGCATTATTTTAACTAAAGTTTTTCATAATAACAGTTTTGGATGGATGATTGGTAAAATGGCTAAGAATAAAGTGTAAGGCAAGATTTAATGAAATGGAGAAGAGGATGGACTGTATATGAGGGGAATATTAAAAGTGAATTGTCTTGGAGGTGTTATGATAAGTATCAATAAATTTGTGTACCGTATCTTATTTCTTCTCTCACTCATAGCTATCCTATATGCAACTTTATATCGCGAAACTGGACATGGAAATATGGAACTGCATCTTTTCTGGACGATAAAACGCGCGTGGAGAGAACATTCAGGCTATCATTGGTATTTGATTCTTGGAAATATCGCCCTGTTCATACCTTTCGGATTCTTTTTGACTCCAATCCTGTTCAAGCCAGATTGGAGGAAAGTAGTTATATTGGGTATTGCCCTATCAACTGTCATAGAAATCATTCAGGTCCTAACAAATAGGGGATTAGGTGAATTAGACGATGTCTTACATAATACGTGGGGAAGTCTGTTGGGATATTGTGCAGCAGTGATAATGGAACATGTGCTTGGACGAAGGAATAAACAGTTTAAAGGGCAGCTGATGGGCTCCATTCTATTTTTGGGATTTACGTTTACCATGTTTACCTTATTGATATTATATAACAGGCCGGGTTAGAGAGAATGTTTGTATGAATTGGAATTATATTGAAATTATACACCAGATAGGGAATACAAACAGTGACATCAATCGAGAGGTATTAAAAAAGGAACAGCGCTTCTACCCGTCCTACCAAAAAACACTTGACAAATCCCCCAATAATTATTATGCTTGATAATTATAAATCAAAGCAAATAAACCAAACATGCAAATCATGCAAACAAAGCAATCCAATCAAACACAACGGTTATGAAGAAGAGGAGTACATCATATAAACCATCAGAGAGGGCGGTCCACTGGCTGAAAGGCGGCCCGGGCAGAGTATGATAGAAGGTAGCTTCTGAACTGGAGCGGTGAAGGATAAAACTGCGTGACTGGCAGGCGGATATTTCCGTATTGCCGCCATGTGAAGTTTCCTTCTGTGTAGCTGCTTCCGACCGGCCTGCGTTAAAGGCCTAATGAGACTGCCGGACATCCGGCAAAACAAAGGTGGTACCGCGGACACTCCGCCCTTTGCCTTCCCTTGACCGGGATTGGCGAAGGGCTTTTTATTTTCAGGCAAACAGGGTCTGTCTGCCGGAAGCCATTTTTCTGTAATTAACCAAACCGTTAATGAGTCCATCAACAAAACCACTAACAGACTTATTAACAAAACCATTAACCCAAATAAATTAGTTACTATAATTACTAATATTAGTTATCAAAACTAATTATCAAAATTAATTACCAAAACTAATTACCAAAACTTATTACAAAAATTAATTATCAAGACTCATTATTAAAACCCATTATTAAGACCAATTACAAAGACCCATTACAAAAACCATCTACAAAAAAGGAGAACAAACCATGAAGGAACTGGAGAAAACCTACAACCCGGCGGACATCGAAGACCGCCTGTACCAGAAGTGGCTGGACGGAAAGTATTTCCACGCAGAGGTAAACCGCAGTAAGAAACCATTTACCATCGTGATGCCGCCGCCAAACATCACAGGCCAGCTGCACATGGGCCATGCCCTGGACAATACCATGCAGGATATTCTGATCCGCTATAAGAGGATGCAGGGCTACGAGGCGCTGTGGCAGCCGGGTACGGACCATGCTGCCATTGCCACCGAGGTCAAGGTTATTGATAAGCTTAAGAAGGAAGGCGTTGACAAGGCAGACCTGGGACGGGACGGTTTCCTTAAGGAGTGCTGGAAGTGGAGAGATGAGTACGGCACCAGAATCGTGAATCAGCTTCATAAACTGGGTTCATCTGCTGACTGGGACAGGGAGCGTTTTACCATGGACCATGGCTGCTCTGACGCGGTTCTGGAGGTCTTTGTCAAGCTGTACGAGAAAGGCTACATCTATAAGGGGTCCAGAATCATCAACTGGTGTCCTGTATGCCAGACCTCTATCTCTGATGCAGAGGTGGAGCATGTGGAGCAGAACGGCTTTTTCTGGCACATCAATTATCCCGTAGTGGGAGAGCCTGGCCGTTTTGTGGAGATAGCCACCACAAGGCCGGAAACCATGCTGGGAGACACCGCGGTTGCGGTGAACCCGGAGGATGAGCGCTATCAGGACATCGTGGGCAAGATGCTTAAGCTGCCTCTGACAGACAGGGAGATTCCTGTTATCGCCGACCCGTATGTGGACAAGGAATTTGGAACAGGCTGCGTGAAAATTACCCCGGCCCACGACCCCAACGATTTTGAGGTGGGCAAGCGCCACAACCTGGAAGAAATCATTATCTTAAACGACGATGCCACAGTAAATGTTCCGGGACCGTATTTTGGTATGGACCGCTACGAGGCCAGGAAGGCCATTGTGGCTGATTTGGAAGCTCAGGGCCTGTTGGTCAAGGTGGTTCCACACTCCCACAACGTAGGAACCCATGACCGCTGCAAGACCACGGTAGAGCCCATGGTGAAGCAGCAGTGGTTTGTAAAGATGGAGGAGATGGCTAAGCCGGCCATTGAGGCCCTTAAGAACGGCAGCCTTACCTTTGTTCCGGAGAGCTTTGGAAAGACATATCTCCACTGGCTGGAAGGTATCCGCGACTGGTGTATCTCCAGACAGCTGTGGTGGGGACACAGGATACCTGCCTATTACTGTCAGGAATGCGGAGAAATTGTGGTTTCCAAGGAAGCTCCCCACGCCTGCCCTAAGTGCGGCTGCACTTCATTAAAACAGGATGAGGATACCCTGGATACCTGGTTCTCATCCGCTCTCTGGCCCTTCTCTACTCTGGGATGGCCTGAAAAGACAGAGGATCTGGATTATTTCTATCCCACAGATGTTCTGGTGACAGGATATGATATTATTTTCTTCTGGGTTATCCGTATGGTGTTCTCCGGCCTGGAGCAGACCGGAAAGCTTCCGTTCCACACCGTGCTGATACACGGCCTGGTAAGAGACTCCGAAGGACGGAAAATGAGCAAGTCCCTGGGCAACGGCATCGATCCCCTGGAGGTCATCGACAAGTACGGCGCAGACGCCCTGCGCATGACCCTGATTACGGGTAATGCTCCCGGCAATGATATGCGCTTCTATTGGGAGCGTGTGGAGAACAGCCGTAACTTTGCCAATAAGGTCTGGAATGCGTCCCGATTCATTATGATGAACATTGAGAAGGCTGCCCAGTCCGGCGAGGTGGCTTTGGACCGCCTTACCATGGCTGACAAATGGATTGTGTCCAAGGTAAACACCCTTACCAGGGAAGTGACGGAGAACCTGGATAAATACGAGCTGGGAATCGCCCTTCAGAAGGTTTATGATTTTATTTGGGAAGAATTTTGCGATTGGTATATTGAAATGGTGAAGCCAAGGCTGTACAATGAAGAGGACGATACAAAGGCGGCCGCTATCTGGACGCTTAAGCATGTGCTGATTCAGGCGCTGAAACTGCTTCATCCCTTTATGCCGTTTATATCAGAAGAAATTTTCTGCAATCTCCAGGAGGAAGAGGAGACCATCATGGTTTCCCAGTGGCCGGTTTACAGGGATGACTGGAATTTTGCAAAGGAAGAACAGTCCACAGAGACCATCAAGGAGGCTGTAAGAGCTATCCGTGGCGTGCGTTCATCCATGAACGTTCCTCCCAGCAAGAAGGCAACTGTTTATGTGGTATCGGAGGACGCAGGGCTGCTGCAGATATTTGAGCACAGCAAACGCTTCTTTGCCGCTTTGGGCTATGCGGGCGAGGTGATTCTCCAGGAGAATAAGGAAGGAATTGCAGACGATGCTGTATCCGCAGTGATTCACAAGGCAGTGATTTATATGCCATTTGCAGATCTGGTGGATATTGAGAAGGAGATAGAGCGGTTAAGGGGCGAAGAAAAACGTCTGGCAGGAGAGCTGGCCCGTTCCAGAGGTATGCTGGGCAATGAGAAGTTTGTAAACAGGGCGCCCGAAGCAAAGATTGCCGAGGAGCGCGCAAAGCTTGAAAAATATGAGCAGATGATGGAGCAGGTGAAGATACGTCTGGCACAGCTTCAGTGATGAACCCGGAGAAGGATTAGGGCGGTGGGGGCAGGCGGAAAGCCAGATACACCGGAGTAAACCGTATACACCGCGGCAGACCAGATACAGGGATAGAGAGGGAGAGCATAGCATGAATCAATCATCAGGAAATAAGCCGGTTATCCATGTCAGGATGTTCGGCGGTTTCACCATCACAATGGATGAAAAGGCCATGTGCGACAGCGATAACCGGTCCAGGAAAGCCTGGAGCCTGCTGAGCTATCTGATAATCAAGCGCAGGGGAGATGTGAGCATCAATGAGCTGTTCCATGCCATCTGGCAGGACGGTGTTCAGGATAATCCTTACGGCGCCCTTAAAACCCTGGTTTTTCGGGTTAGGAAGATGCTGGAGGCCGCCGGTTTCCCGTCCCAGGATTTGATTCTGAGCCAGAAGGGGGCCTACATGTGGAACCCGGCCTGGGAAACAGAGGTGGACACGGACCGGTTTGAGAGTCTGTGCCGGAGAATCCTGGACCCGGAATTGGATGGGAAGAATATGTGGGAGGCCTGCCTGGAGGCATTTGAACTCTACAGGGGCATTTTTCTGCCCAGGTCATCTGAGGAGAGCTGGGTAGGTCCCATGGCTGCCTATTACCACACATTATACCAGAAGCTGGTTGTTTATATGGCGGAAAAACTGATCCGGGATAAGGAATATGCACAGGTGGAGGAAATCTGCCAGAGAGCTATCGGCATTGACCGGTTTGCCGAGGATTTCCACTATTACCGGATTTATGCTGCTTACGGACAGGGGGAACAGGAGACTGCCCTGAAGCGGTATAAGGATACCACGGATATGTTCTACCGGGAACGTCTGATGACGCCCTCAGAGCATTTTAAGGAATTATACAAGGTTATCAGTAACAGCGAGCAGGAGGTAGTGACTGACCTGGATGTGATTCAGGAGAATCTGGGCACAGGCGGCGCCGGAGAAGGTCATGGCGCGTACCAGTGTGAATATGCGGTGTTCAAGCGTCTGGTACAGCTGGAGCGCAGAGGCGTGGAGCGCAGCGGTGATTCCGTGTACCTTTGTCTTTTGACTGTGGGAGACAGGAAGGGACGCACCCTGAAGCCGGAGATCCAGGCAAGAGCCATGGAACGACTGAGGGCGTCCATTCAGAAATCCCTTCGTTCCAGCGACGTTTACGCGCGTTACAGTGTCAGCCAGTTCATCCTGCTTCTGTCCTCCGCCACCTTTGAGAACAGCGAGATGGTCATGGACCGGATTCTGTCCGTTTTCAATAAATCGTATGTGCGCAAGGATGTGGCGGTGAATTACAGCCTTGACGTGCTGAAACCCTGATTATCAGAACCTTTATGACAGCAAGGCAGTCTTTTTTAACTGCTTCACATTCATTACATACAGCGAGGTCAGACTATGAAGATAAAAAATGCGCTTTTGCTGCTGCTGACAGCCTCCATATGGGGGGTGGCCTTTGTGGCGCAGAGCGTTGGAATGGATTACGTGGGCCCACTTACATTTAACTGCGTCAGATGCCTTATGGGTGGTGTCGTCCTTCTTCCCTGTATATGGTTTTTAGACAGGAAGAATAAAAGGAAGGAACAGGTTCCTGTTATACCCGGAGCCAGGAAAACCCTGATTATGGGAGGAATCTGCTGCGGCGTGGCCCTTTGCCTGGCCAGCAATTTCCAGCAGTTTGGAATCCAGTACACCACAGTGGGAAAGGCAGGGTTCATAACCGCCTGCTACATTGTCATTGTCCCTGTACTTGGTCTTTTATTAGGTAAGAAATGCAGTCCTGTGGTTGCCGGGGCAGTAGTTCTGTCACTGGCGGGTCTTTACATGCTGTGCATGAACGGCGGGGAACTGTCGGTGAACAAAGGGGATCTTCTCATGCTGGTATGCGCATTTCTTTTTGCTGTGCATATCATGATTATTGACTTCTTTTCCCCTGTTGTGGACGGGGTAAAGATGTCCTGTATCCAGTTTTTTGTCAGCGGTATCCTCTCAGGAGCAGCCATGCTGATTTATGAAACGCCTGAATGGAGCCAGATTATAGCCGCATGGGCGCCGGTTCTCTATGCGGGCATCATGTCCTGCGGAGTGGCTTATACCCTGCAGATTGTGGGACAGAAGGGGATGAATCCAACGGTGGCTTCCCTGATTCTGAGCCTGGAATCCAGTATTTCAGTTCTGGCCGGATGGGTGATTTTAGGGCAAAGGCTTTCTTCCAAGGAAGTACTGGGCTGCGCCCTCATGTTTGGCGCCATCATACTGGCGCAGATTCCGGTGGGACGCCGCAGGGAAGCCTCTCTGAATACGGAGGGAAACTAGAGGGCCCGGTGCAGAAGGAAAACGGTGTTACAGAAGGCAGCCGGTGTTACAGAAGGCAGTCAATCAGAAACCAGTCAATCAGAAACCAGCCAATCATGCAGAAACCGGCAAAGGGGATTTCTGTCGCATCCTGGCGAAGGGCGGCGAGAATATCCGGTTGCCAATTGAATAAAATTAGGTTAAGATTATAAAAGCCTGTCCGGCAGACAGGCTTTTAAGAAAGAATGGATTTTAGTTATGGGACAAGCAGAGGAGTATTTGGACCGCATTCCCATGTGGACCAGGAAAAAGAATTCATTGGAGGACGTCAGGCGGTTTCTGGATTATCTGGGAAACCCCGACCGGGACAGGCCGGCGATTCATGTGGCAGGGACCAATGGAAAGGGTTCTGTGTGCGCATTTCTCACCTCTATTTTAGGTGAGGCCGGTTACAGCACCGGCACCTTTATCTCACCACATCTGGTGGAGGTGCGTGAACGTTTCCTGATTAATGGGGAAATGGTGGATCAGGAAAGCTTTGAAGGGGCTTTTGAGACTGTCCTTAAGGCCAGCAGAAAGCTTGCGGACCAGGGACTCTGCCATCCCACTTTTTTTGAATTCCTGTTTTATATGGCCATGGTCCTGTTCAGAATGCATGATGTGGATGTGATGATTCTGGAAACAGGCATGGGCGGCAGGCTGGATACCACCAATGTGCTGGAACGGCCGGCGGCCTGTGTGATTACCTCCATCAGCATGGACCATACCAGGTATCTGGGCGATACCCTGGCCAAGATTGCAGGGGAAAAGGCCGGCATTATTAAGACCGGTGTTCCGCTTATTTTTGACGACGGGCAGCCGGAGGTCTCCACCATACTGGAGGGATTTGCTTTCCGCAAGGGTGCTGCCAGATATCCGGTGGGCCGGGATGATTTTTATGTGGAGGAGATAGGCGAAAAGGGCCTGTCCATTAATGCCAGGATGAAGGACGGCAGATGCCTGGAGCTGGAGATTCCCTTTGAAGCTTTTTACCAGGCGGAGAACGCCATGCTGGCTGTGCGCACTCTGGACGTCCTGCGCTATCCCGGAGAATGTCCCAGGACAGGATGCCGGATGCCGGGACACGGTCCCTGCATCTGCCCGGACGGAAAGGAATGGGGAATATCGGACCAGCACATTATAAAGGGCCTGAAGAATACATTCTGGCCCGGCCGTATGGAGCAGGTGAGGCCGGGAATCTACCTGGACGGCGCCCATAATCCCGGCGGTATTGAGGCGTTCATACAGACAGCCGGAGAAATTTCGGACAGACAGGGAAAGAAGCCGTGGCTGCTGTTTGCAGCTGTTTCGGATAAGGACTATGAGCGTATGGCAGAGCAGCTGTGCAGAGAGATGATATGGGAAGCAGTTGGCGTGGTTCATATGAACAGTGACAGAGGACTGGCGGCTGAAGAGCTGGCCAGGGTATTCAGAACCTATACGTCCAGACCTGTTTACTCATACGGAGACACAAAGAGCGCGGTTGAGGATATGGCTGAAAAGAGCCGGGAGGGACTGCTGTTCTGCGTCGGATCCCTGTATCTCATCGGTGAGATTAAGGCTGTACTGGAGCAGAAGTCCTGAGCAGTCCTGATAAGATAGGAGTGATATACATGATTGATTTTGAAGAGGAGATTGAGCGTTTTAAACCAAGCCTGGATGTGGAAGAGGTGGAGGACGCCATTGTTAAGAGCGATTTGACGGATATGACGGACATCATGATGGAACTGATAAAAGAAAGAGGCGAGCGGGACCTGTGAATACAGACTATGCAAGAAAGAACCAGCAGATAGCCAACAGCTTCTACAACCTGGGCCTGGAAAAGGCCAGGATACGGGATCTGTCCGGCGCGGCCCAGTGCCTGAAGAAGAGCCTGCATTTTAATAAGTATCAGACAGATGCCAGGAATCTGCTGGGACTGATATACTATGAGAACGGTGAAGTGGCAGATGCCCTGGTACAGTGGGTCATCAGCCTGAACCTGCAGCCGGAGGATAATCTGGCGGACCATTATCTGGATGAGATTCAGAGGAAGCCGGGACAGCTGGAGATAGAGAGCCAGAATGTGAAAACATTTAACCAGGCGCTCTGGCACGCCCAAAACGGCAGCGATGATTTGGCCATTCTCCAGCTGGCCAGAGTGGTGGAGTCAAACCCTCATTTTGTGAAGGCCCATCTGCTCCTGGCCCTGTTATATATGGCCAGGGAGGACTTTAATAAGGCCGGGCGCTGCCTGTACAAGATTCTCCAGATTGACAAGAGCAACCAGAAGGCCCTGTACTATATGTCCATTGTAAAACAGAATACAGGCAGGGCTGATGCGGAGAAGCGCAAGATGGTGAAGGCATTTTCTCATCGGAAGATGGAGGATGACGATGTCATCATCCCTAATACTTATAAGGAAAATACAGGTATTTCCACTGTGCTTCACATCATTATAGGACTGGTTCTGGGCATTATGGCATTTTATTTTCTCATTCTGCCGGCCAGGACAAGGGACCTTAACAGCATTCACGATAACAACCTGAAATCCTACATGCAGAAGCTCAACAATGCAAATCAGCAGTACGATATTCTGAAAGCGGATTACGATGAGCTGGATGCCCACACAAAGGAGATTCAGGCCCGTCTGGATGAGCTGACCACAGGAAACACCAGCGTCATTGCCCAGTACCAGGGACTGATTTGGATTCTCCAGGATTACAGGAGCGGTGATTTGGTGGCAGCGGCCAAGGCATTTGCAGGAGCAGGCTTTGATTTGATTGAGGACGAAAACATACAGGCTATTGTGGAAAATATCCGTCAGGATATGACGGCGAATATCTACCAGAGTCTGGTGGACCGGGGACTTCAGCTGTGGAACGCAGGCAATAAGACAGAGGCCATGGACTATTTCCAGGCCAGTCTGACTATAAAGCCGGATAATCCGGAAGCCTTGTTTTATGTGGGGCGTCTGTACCAGGATGCCGGCGACACGGACAATGCCAATTCCATGTTTGACAAAGTGGTCAATGAATTCCCGGATTCCGAATATGTGGACCGGGCAAAGAATGCCAGGGGTTATTAATTTAAACGGTTTTTCAGGAAAGATACTACAGAAGATAAGAAACATGTCTTTTGTGGTATCTTTTTTTGTATTTTATAGGCACTGAGAAAGGAGTATGGAGGGATGGAACAGACAACGTTTACGTATGAGGCCAGGGAGCAGATGCTGGTGATTCACCTTCCGGGAGAGCTGGACCACCATAACTGCAGGAACCTGAAACGGGATACGGACCTGCTTTTGGCGGAGAATTACATCAATCGGATTGTATTTGATTTTACACACACATCATTTATGGATTCATCCGGCATCGGGGTACTTTTAAACCGTTATAAGCAGATGGCAGCCAGCCGGGGAACCGTGGCCTATTACGGGGCAGGACCCCAGGTCAGGCGGATACTGGAGATGGGCGGTGTAAGCCGCCTAATCAAAGGATATGAAGACAGGGAATCAGCAATAAAGGGATGAAAAAGATGGAGGATAAGAAGATGGAAACAAACAGAGAACACATGAGGCTGGAAATGGAGAGCCTTTCCCGGAATGAGGAGTTTGCCAGGGTGGTGACCGCCGTGTTCATGAGCAGGCTGGACCCCACCCTGGAGGAAGTGGACGATGTGAAGACAGCCGTATCCGAGGCAGTGACCAATGCAGTCATACATGGCTACAGGGGAGACCGGGGAACCATATATCTGGACCTGACCGCAGATATGGAGGAACGGACCCTGACCGTGGCGGTGAAGGACTGCGGTGTGGGTATAGCGGATGTGAAACAGGCCATGGAGCCTATGTTTACCACGGATCCCGAGGGTGAGCGCTCCGGCATGGGCTTTTCCTTCATGGAGGCCTTTATGGACCAGGTAGAGGTGGAGTCCGAACCAAATCATGGCACATTGGTGACAATGAAGAAATCCATCGGCAGGTGACGGCGATGGATGAGACCATGAAATTAATCAATATGGCTCACGAAGGGGATAAAGCGGCGAGAGACCAGCTGGTCATGGACAATGTGGGACTTATATGGAGCATTGTAAGGCGGTTCTCAGGCCGGGGATATGAGATGGAGGATCTGTTCCAGATTGGAAGCATCGGACTGATTAAGGCCATTGACAAATTTGACACTGGATTTGACGTGAAATTTTCTACCTATGCAGTGCCCATGATTACAGGAGAAATCAAACGATTTCTCAGGGATGACGGTATGATCAAGGTCAGCCGCTCCATCAAGGAACTGGGGGTTAAGGTCAGGGCCGCCAGGGAGGAAATGACATACGCTTTGGGAAGGGAGCCTACCATTGAGGAGATTGCAGGCAGGTTAGGAACCAGCCGTGAGGAAGTGGCGGCGTCCCTGGAAGCGGCGGCAGAGGTGGAGTCGTTATACCGTCCGGCGGACAGCGGGGATGAAAATTCCACTTATCTCATGGACCGCCTGGCCCAGGACAACAATGACCATGAGGATTTGTTAAACCGAATGGTTTTAAAGGATTTGATGGAGGGACTTGAGGAAGAGCAGAGAGAAATCATTCTGCGCCGATATTTTTACAATGAGACTCAGACCCAGATTGCCGGCGAGCTGGGCATTTCCCAGGTACAGGTGTCGAGGCTGGAAAAACGTATATTGAAAGAAATGAGGAAAAAACTGTAAACAAAAGTCTTATGGTATAAAAAGTTCCATGGAAGTCATACTAGATACCAGAAACCAATTAACTTTTCTTGAAAAGGATGTGATTCTTATGGGTTTTGGTAAACGAGTATGTGAACTGCTTGCAGTCATAGCCTCCCTTCTCCTGATAGGGGCCCTGGTATGGTATCTGTCCTCAGGTTTCGGAGACAGGGGATATGAAAAGGAAGGGACGCTGGTATGGGAGGAGATGGACGGGCCTTCCGTGGAAGAGGAAGTATGTCCGGCCTTTGTGACTGACCCTGTGTCCATGATGTACGGACAGCAGGAAATCCAAAGGAGCGGAAGAGGTCTATGAACCATACAGTCTATTTAAAACTAAGTCAAATCACGGAGCTGACCCACAAGGACGTTGTCCTAAAGGACGTGGCCCAGGTTTACTGCGACGACCAGAATGTGATGAATAAATGCAACTCCATGAAGGTCATGACCGTGAAGGTGGACGCCAAGCGGCGCTATATCATGAGTGCCCTGGATGTAATCAACAAGTTAAAACAGCTGGACTCCACCATTGATGTAAACAACGTGGGGGAGACGGATTTCATTATAGCCTACAAACCGCCTTCCCCGCCTGCTTACATCTGGCAGTGGACCAAGACTGTATTTGTCTGCCTGGTGTGTTTTTTCGGCGCTGCATTTGCCATTATGACCTTTAACAATGACGTCAGCGTTACCGATGTGTTCAGCGAGGTGTTCAGCCTGGTCATGGGCTATGAATCCGGAGGTTTTACTGTGCTGGAGATTAGCTACTCGGTTGGTCTGGCCGTGGGCATCATCGGTTTCTTCAATCATTTCGCAGCCATTAAACTGAATACGGACCCCACGCCGTTAGAGGTGGAAATGCGCCTTTATGAGGACAATATCAGTAAGACCCTGATTGCCAATGACGGCAGAAAGGAGTCCAAAATTGATATTACTTAAAAAATGTCTGCTGGCGTTCTTCGGTCTGTGCGCCGGCGGCATCATTGCAGCCGGCGTATATGCGTTCCTGGCCATTATCGGCGTGTTTGTGCGCCTCATGGGAAAGACAGGTACAAGGAAGCATATTTTTCTGTATGAGACAGTGATTATTCTGGGCGGGGTCCTGGGAAATATACTGGATATTTATGAGTTTCCCATCTATATGGGACCCTATATGGGCACCCTATTCATATGTGTATTCGGACTGTCGGTCGGGATTTTTGTGGGCTGTCTGGTCATGTCCCTGGCAGAGACGCTAAAAGCCCTTCCGGTCATCAGCCGGAGGATTCACCTGGCCGTGGGACTTCAGTATCTGATATTTGCCCTGGCGGCAGGGAAAATGGCGGGGTCCCTGGTATATTTCTGGAATCATATGGCCTCCCTGGGATGATGTGGCCAAAGAGGATGAGCCTAAAGAGGATGAGCCTAAAGAGGATGTCCCCAAAGAGGAGGAGCCAAAAAGGTTTAGAGCTGTCCGCAGCCGGATTTTGAGAGGAGTAAACGAATGGAGATTGATAAGAAAAAGTATGAGGAGTACGTGAAACAGGTGACTCCCACCCACAGCCTGGCAAAGAATATGGCGGCGGCCTTTCTGGTAGGCGGAATCATCTGTGTGCTGGGACAGTTTGCCCTGAATTTTATGATGAACAACATGGGTATGGACCAGGAAACAGCAGCGGCCTGGACTTTGCTGGAGCTGATTCTTTTAAGTATCCTGCTGACCGGATTTAATATCTATCCAAAGATTGTGAAGTTCGGGGGAGCAGGCGCCCTGGTGCCGATAACAGGATTTGCTAATTCCGTGGTGGCGCCGGCCATCGAGTTTCACGCGGAGGGCGAGGTGTTCGGTGTTGGCTGTAAGATATTTACCATTGCCGGGCCGGTGATTTTGTACGGGGTTTTGACCAGCTGGGTCTTGGGGCTGATTTACTGGGTTGGCAGATGGATGGGGATTTTTTAAGCGGGTATGGACTGGGAAACATTTCCTGGTCCATCTTTTTCGTTTGGAAACATATAGTTGACATTTTATGGTTTTTTTGATATCTTATAGTGGTTAGCTTGAACTAACAAAAAAAGGAGAATGCGCATTGAAGTACATATGGATTAATCCGGTGGCAGAGAACATGTACACCAGGGAGGCATTGGGGTGTTTTCTGAAAAAGCACGGACTGATACAGGTTCGGTGTAATAAGGACTGGGGAGCTGTTGTTAAGGAGAAATACAAAGCTCAGGTCGGGGCGGGCCCGGATACAGTGGCTGATATGCGGTGCCCTGTGGCAGGCAGGATGGCAGCGGATTATCTGCATAGGCAGGGTGAACACGGCTCTGGAGAGCCAATCCGGGGGAAACAAGGTCCTAGCCTTGTAATACCGGATATTGAGCCGATTCTGATTCATTGTGCCAGGGAAATCAGCGGGAGAAGGGACTTATGCGACGGACAGAAACTGGTCACCACGCCCTGCCAGGCCCTGGCAGATGCAGGCAATGCATTAAAACTTAAGAACACCAGGTTCCTGACATGGAACGGACTTTTACAGGAATTGGGGGATACGGTGGAGGGCGCCTGCGCGGAACATGCTGTACAGGCAGGGGTTAAAACATGCCTGAAATCCAGTCCTATCCCGCCCGGATTTTTCGAAAATCTGGGGATAGACACGGTCAGTTTGACAGGAGAAGAAAACATAAGGGAATACTTTGAGGGGAAATCGTGGAAACAGGTCAGGCTGGTGGAGATGCTCTGCTGTCATATGGGATGCCACAATGGGGATGGAGTGACGACAGATGAGAAGAAGGTTTAAAAGGATAATTGTGCCTGTGATAGGGATAGGGGCGGTTCTGCTTATATGGTATGGGGTCTGCCGGGCGGAGCTGTTTAGCGCCTACGTGCTGCCGCCTCCCTCCAGGGTATTCCAAAGTTTTTACAAGATGGCTGTGAACGGCGAACTGTGGAAGGATATCTCCATTAGTCTTCTCAGGGTCCTAAAGGGATTCTCCATTGCATTTGCGGTGGCCTTTGGACTGGGGATAATACGGTTCCTGCTGCCGGGAACCGCTAAATATTATGAGTATATGGTTCAGTTTTTTAGGAATGTACCGCCTCTGGCCATGATTCCCATGCTGATTCTGTGGTGCGGTATTGGGGAGACGACCAAGACGGTCATCATTGTGCTGGCATCTTTTTTTCCCATGTATCTGAATATTGTGAAGGGATTTACGGGGTGTGATAAAAAACTTTTGGAAGTGGGGGAAATGTTCGGATATTGTGCGGGAAGGAAATTCCTGCGGATTGTGCTGCCCTGCGCTGCCGCGGATATACTGGTGGGGATGCGTATTGGCCTGGGATACAGCTGGCGGGCAATTATCGGCGCCGAGATGGTGGCCGCATCCACCGGCCTGGGCCATATGATTCTGTTTGCCCAGCAGATGTCCAGGACGGATAAGGTTATTGTGGGTATCCTGACCATCGGTATGGTGGGATACGTGACGGACCGCCTGTTCGGTCTTGCAATCAGTAAAATGTTGAAAGGATCCTGTGACAATGGCTGGGATTAAATTGATGGACATACACAAACAGTATAAGGTGGAGGGCAGGGATGTTCAGGTGCTGAGAGGTATCAGCCTGGATATACCGGAAGACCGCATTACTGTGATTTTGGGCAGGAGCGGGTGCGGAAAAACCACCCTTCTGCGGCTTACAGGGGGGGCTGGAGAAGGCTGACAGCGGAGAGATAGAGTATGAAGCCTCCCACAGGACCGCCTTTGTATTCCAGGAACCCAGGCTGATGCCCTGGCTTACGGTCTGGGACAATGTGACCTTTGGGATTAGGAAGAAGGAGAAGAACAGAGAGAATATAAGCGGTATCATCAGTACTGTGGGTTTGGAAGGATTTGAAAAAGCATACCCGTCCCAGCTTTCAGGGGGAATGCAGCAGCGGACAGCCATAGCCAGGGCTCTGGCATACCGGCCTTCCTTCATTATGATGGACGAGCCTTTTGCCGCCCTGGATTATTTCACCAGGGAACAGATGCAGAAAGAGCTTTTGCGGGTTCAGCAGAAACAGCGGTGCAGCATACTGTTTGTGACTCACAGCATAGATGAGGCGCTGCTTCTGGGACACAAGATTGTGGTCATAGAAAACGGACTTGTAAAGACCCAGGTGCAGGTGCCGGAGCTGGCAGAGGAAAGGAACCTGCTGGATGACATGTTCATTTCCCTGAGACGGCGTATTATTGAGAGCCTGAATACAGCAGACTGAAACTGGGAAATGCGGACTTGTGATACGGCGGGGTACATAATAATATACAAAATAAGATACATAGCAGCGATAGATAACTGGATAAATGACAGAATAGCGAGGAGAAACAGAATGAGAAAATTCATAGCATTAGGACTGGCCATGTGCATCGGGGCATCTGCCCTTACAGGATGTGCTAAGATATCATCGGGTAACACAAATACGGCACCGGCCCCAAAAGGGACAACCGCCGGACAGGCTTCCGTCCCGGATAAATTGACGCTCACCTATGTCACCTCCCCTCTCAATGTGCCCACTATTATTGAGAGGGACCAGAATATATTTGAAGATGCATTTGAGGACATGGGAATTTCCCTGGAGTATGCACAAATCAATTCAGGGGCAGACCAGACACAGGCCCTGGCATCCGGCGACGTACAGATCCTCTATGCGGTGGGAGCCACCTCCGTCATCCTGTCTGCGGCCAACGGGGCGGATATCAGGGTGCTTAACATGTACAGCAGATCCCCTAAGGCATTCTGTATGTATTCCACTGATGACAGCCTGACCACACCGGAGAGTCTTAAGGGAAAGACCATTGCCGGCCCGGCAGGGACAAATCTTCATGAGCTTTTGGCTTCCTATCTTGCAGGGGGCGGCCTGACCATTGATGATGTGGATTATGTGAATATGTCCATTGCGGACGCAAAGGCAGCCCTGGACGGCGGCAGCGTGGACGCGGCCCTCATTGCAGGTGCAGCCGCTTATCAGGCCAAGCAGCAGGGATATCATATGGTGGCTGACGGAGAAGGACTCATAAAAGCCATTATTGCCGTGGCTGTCAGGGAGGATTTTTATGAAAAAAACCAGGATGTGATTGACCGTTTCATGGAAGCCCAGAAGCGTGTTGCCGCATTTATGAAGGATAATCAGGATGAGGTCCTGCAGATTGTGGCAGAGGAGCTGGATTTGGATGAAGAGGCGGTAAGGGAAATGTATGCCTGCTATGATTTTTCCATGGATGTTACCGATGAGGATAAGGCGGGCTTCCAGAAAACAGCTGATTTCATGTTTAAATCAGGCATGATAGAGGAAGAACTGGATGTAAACAATTTGTTTTTGTAAATAGCCCTGATAAGCAGGCTGCCTTTTTAGGTTCTTTTATTTCTGAGTATTTTTCCGGAAACGAGGGATACTGTAATTATTATATCCTGTCACAGGAAGGAGAGTACATGAAATGGGACAGATGAAAGGCAAGGCAAGTATTGAATTTGAACATCCCCCGGTCATCATAAGTGCTGGCTCCGTCGTTGGGAAAAAAGAGGGGGAAGGTCCTCTGGGAAGCCTGTTCGATGAGGTAGAACTGGACGATATGTTTGGTATGGATAATTGGGAACAGGCGGAGAGCACCATGCAGAAGAAAACCGCGGATTTGGTCATTGAAAAGGGCGGCATACGAAAGGGTGACCTGCGCTATCTGTTTGCAGGCGATCTGCTGGGGCAGCTCATAGCCACATCCTTTGGCACTGTGGATTTGGAGATCCCTCTTTTTGGGCTTTATGGGGCCTGCTCCACCATGGGAGAGGCATTGGGATTGGGGGCAATGGCGGTCAACGCAGGATACGCGGACCAGGTTATGTCCATGGCGTCCAGCCATTTTGCCACTGCGGAAAAACAGTTCCGTTTTCCGCTGGCTTATGGGAACCAGCGGCCGCCCTCTGCCACATGGACTGTAACGGGCTGCGGCGCCGTGGTTCTGGCCGGAAACAGGAAGGATGGTATGGCCCGCATCGCAGGCATCACAACGGGACGTATGGTGGACATGGGCGCCAAGGATTCCATGAATATGGGAGCAGCCATGGCTCCGGCAGCATTCCACACCATTGAACAGAACCTGGAGGATTTTCAGGTCAATGAGACCTGGTATGATAAAATCATTACCGGGGATCTGGGAGAGGTGGGAAGGACCATTCTGCTGGAATTTATGAAGAATAAAGGAAGAGACTTAAGCCAGCTTCACATGGACTGCGGTATGGAGATATACGATAAGGAACAGCAGGACACCCATTCAGGCGGAAGCGGGTGCGGCTGTTCCGCTGTCACCCTTTGCTCCTACATCCTCCCCAAGGTACAGGACGGCACATGGAAGCGGGTTTTATTTGTCCCCACAGGTGCCCTGCTGTCCTCGGTCAGCTTCAATGAAGGACAGAGCATACCGGGCATTGCCCATGCAGTCGTCATTGAACATATAGACAGTTAAGGAGGGAATGACATGGACTATTTAAAAGCGTTTATCGTGGGAGGAATCATCTGCGCCCTGGTGCAGATACTGCTGGAAAAAACAAAGATGATGCCGGGGCGGGTCATGGTCACCCTGGTGGTCAGCGGTGCCATACTGGGAGCCATAGGGCTCTATGAGCCCTTTGCCAAATGGGCAGGGGCAGGGGCCACCGTGCCTCTTCTGGGCTTTGGAAACACCCTCTGGAAAGGCGTAAAGGAGGGAATCGGAGAGGACGGGCTTCTGGGTATCTTTAAAGGCGGATTAACGGCCAGTGCCGCGGGAATATGCGGCGCATTGGTATTCGGTTATCTGGCATCCCTTGTGTTTAAGCCGAAGATGAAGTGATGAAAATGAATCTGGTAATGTGAATGTCCGAGATAAAACAAGCCAAATGTGCGGTATAAAATGGACAAAAAGA
>OCAS01000743.1_pt1 | contig 22782 bp, 19 predicted proteins | sample 1550751 | NCBI WGS metagenome assembly OCAS01 (sample SAMEA2580301, study PRJEB22360) | human gut metagenome | biome: human gut; feature: human-associated habitat; material: faeces | place: Denmark | collected 2008/2010
CAGCACTTATATTTTGCGTAGCGGGATACCACCTCGGCCTGCTTCGGACCTTTCATGAATATTCTTTAAATTTTTATATTTGAACGGAATTGTTTTGTGTACCGAGTGCTTTTGCCAGATGTTTTCGCGCGCTTTCCGGTGATTCCTTCAGGACTGCGGCAAATTCTTCGCAGAGCAGGCGCCCGACTTTGCTCAGGAAATCCTTGTCTGTGGTAGCAAGTCTTTTTTCAGAACGGATCAGGCGAAGCTCTTTTTCGTAGTTGTTATGATATTTTTTTAATCCAAATCTGATACTCCTTGCTTTCCCCGCTTTCCACCTTCTGAAGAAAATGCCGGTTCAAAAAGTTATCGTCTTCATCGGAGCGGATGGCCGATCCATTCCAGGGTTCTACACATAAGAACGGCGCTTTGGTGGCGGCTGCGGTCCAGAAGGCAACGGTGGCAAAATCCGGGTAGGAGACTTCCACGCCGTATCCGGTGGCTTGATTTTTCAGTGCCACTTTTTTGGAACGCAGATCCGTAAAGAAAATGGCATCATTCGCGAAAAGTTCGTGGGTCAGCGGGATGACAGCTGCGTGATCCAGGATCGGGGTATAGGAGTTCATGTTGAATTCCATGCGGTTTAAGTCATAGGAGTGATATCCGGCGGTTCCTTCCTGTTCAAATTCCAGAACGTAATCTTCGAATCGTTCCCCGGAATGCAGAGGACAGTTGAAGCCGGGATGAGCGCCAAGCTGGTAGTACATGGGTCCGGTGCCGGGATTGGTTACGGTGTAATGAATCCGGATGCCGTCCTCAGTCAGTGCGTAAGTCAGCTTCAGGTGAAATGCGAAGGGATAGTGGGCACGGGTTTCAGGAGAGTCGGTGAGGATGAAGGAAGCCTCCTGCTCGGACAAAACAGATACAGCAAAGTCTGCGTTCCGGCAGAATCCGTGCTTGGGAATGGAATAAATCTGCCCGTTCAGCGTATATTTTCCGTCCCGGCAGTTTCCAACGGTTGGGAACAGGAGCGGAGAGCTGCTTTTCCAGTGGGCAGGATCCCGCTGCCAGATATATTCTGTGCCGGATTTGCTTTTCAGAGATATAAGCTGTGCGCCGATGGAATCAATCCGCGCTGTCATTGTGTGGTTTTTTAAGGTTACGATCATAGTAAGTTTCCCCCTGTATCATGATAATTCTATTATAGCGGATCACGGAAAAAAGAAAAGGCAGACCGTCTGCTTGGTGCATTGTCCTATACCATTTCCATGGAATGCTTCAAAACCTGTGAATGTCATGAAATATGGACTTGGATTCCGCTACGCTTGTCTTGGTCCGTTGGAAGTAGCAGATTTGGCGGTCTGGACACCTTCACCCATATCAGCAGCTATCTGATGAAAGATCTGTGTGATTCAAAAGAAGCAACAAAGGAGAGGGATGAGAAGTTTTTGAGGGTGTATCAGGCTTTATATGGAAGTAAACAAAATCACCGGATAAAAAAGAGCGCAGATTGGAATGGTGAATTTCCTGTGCTCTTTTGCGATTCACAACATTAGAAAGTGCGAGATGCGGCAGCGCGAAAAAATATTGACAGTTACAAATCAAAAGATTACAATACTAACTGTTTGAATGCAAAAAATAAAGATTGGAGAATAGCATGAAGGAGTCATTACATTATTTGCTCATGGCAAATCAGATGCTGGTTCAGCGCCAGCTCCTGGATCGGTTAAAGAACACCGGGCTTACTATTGGTCAGCCGAAGGTGCTGGATTACCTGACTGATCATGATGGAAGCAGCCAGAAAGAGATTGCGAAGGGTTGTTTTCTGGAGGCCGGATCACTGACCTCAATTCTAAACCGTATGGAGAAGAAGGGCCTGATTGAGAGGCGTATGCTGAATGGAAACCGACGGACGCTGCATGTATTTCTGACAGAGCAGGGGAAGTCTAGCCGGGATCTGGTGAAAACTGCGTTTTCCCGCATTGAAGCTCAGGGCGTTAGCGGAATTTCTTCGGAGGAATATGATGCGTTCATGAAAACGTGCCGGAAAATCTATGAAAATCTGATGAAACCGGAACAGAATGAAAAACTGGAAGAGGAAAGGGAAGGTTAGGTATGCCAATCGGAGTTTTAATCAATGCGTTGTCTGTTGTGATCGGCGGACTCATCGGCCTGACGGTGAAGAATCGGCTGGATCTGGATTTTAAGGAAAAACTGAATATGATCTTTGGTGTCTGTGCCATGGGCATGGGAATCAGCTCTGTTATGCTGATGAAGAATATGCCGGCTGTTATTTTTTCCATTGTGATCGGAACTGCAATCGGTCTGGCCATCCATCTCGGGGACCGGATTCAGCGTGGGGCAGGATTGATGCAGCGGGTGGCCTCAAAAATTGTGAAGCAGAAAGATACTTCCATTTCAGAAGAAGAGTTTATGACAACTCTTGTCACTGTGATTGTGCTGTTTTGCGCAAGCGGTACAGGAATTTACGGCTCCATTGTATCGGGAATGACTGGTGATAACAGTATCCTGATTGCAAAGTCTGTGCTGGATCTGTTTACAGCTATGATTTTTGCCTGCATGCTGGGCGGTGTGGTATCTCTGATCGCAATTCCGCAGGTGGTTATTTTCCTGGCATTGTTTTTGTGTGCAGGATTGCTCTATCCGCTGACTACACCGGAGATGATCGATGATTTCAAGGCAGCGGGCGGATTTATTATGCTGGCTACGGCTTTCCGCATGATGCAGGTAAAAATATTTCCTACTGCTGACATGATTCCGGCTATGGTATTGGTATTTCCGGTGAGCTGGAGCTGGAGCACTTTTATTCTTCCACTGGTCAGTTAAAGAATCAGTTAAATGAAAGCGTAAACCATGTGACAATTCTGTCAATACCTTGACTAATTTTTGTATATTCAGTAAAATGATGCTATATGTAAGAGGAAACTGCGGAACTATCCGCACAATAAGGCAGACTATGAAGCGGCAGAAAGGTGTGGACAGACGCATGAAATTAAATCGTACAACCCAGCGGACCATAGAGATTCTGGAGCTGATCTCCCAGAAACCGGAGGGAGCATCGCTTGATGAGCTTTGCGACCGCCTGGAGCTGCCAAAGACCAGTGCCTATGATATTGTTACCACACTGGAGGCACTTGGCATGGTGCAGATCAGCTGGGGACAGAAAAAGCGCTACACCATCGGGCTTACCGCATATCGCATTGGCATCAACTATACCAACAATTTAAATATTATGAATGTCATGGAGCCGGAGTTAAAAAAGTTTGCCCATGAAATTGGAAAGACCGTGTTTTTCGGGGTACGGTCGGACAGTGAGGTCGTTTATATCTGCAAGTTTGAACCGGAAAACCCGATCATCACCACGGCAACGGTGGGAAGCCGCATCCCCATGCACTGCACGTCGCTCGGCAAGGTCATTCTGGCTTACAGTGAGCCGGAGATTCTGCAGCCGCTTTTAAAGCGTATGGATTTTGTGAAGCGCACAGAGCGCACCATCACCGATCCGGACCGCCTTATGGAGGAGCTGGAGCAGGTGCGGGAGCATGGCTACGCGCTGGATGCCCGTGAGATGGAGGAGCATGCAGAGTGCGTGGGTGCACCGGTATTTGGGGCAGATGGCGGACTGGTGGGAGCAGTCAGTGTTTCAACATTGTACCGGGATGCCGTCAATTATGAAGAACTGGGGCAGGTTGTATTAAAAAAAGCAAGACAGCTTTCGGAAATGCTGGGGTATATCCGGTAGCACAATCGTTCAGGAGAAGGAGGTAAGAGTGACATGCGGAAAGAACAGGTTTTATCCAGAATGAGAGAAGAATGTCTCATTGCAGTGATTCGCGCGAAAAACCCGGAACAGGGAGAGAAAATTGTTGAGGCGGTCATCGCGGGAGGCATTCATTTTATTGAGATCACTATGACCATGGATGAGGGCAATCCGGTGGAGTTTATCTCTGCCATGGCAGCAAAATACCGGAAAGATGACCGCATTGTCATTGGCGCGGGAACCGTGCTGGATCCGGAAACCGCAAGAGCGGTGATTCTGGCGGGCGCGAATTATGTGGTGAGTCCGGGACTGAATCTGGACACCATTAAGCTGTGCAACCGCTACCGGGTGCCGATGCTTCCGGGTGTCATGACTCCTACCGAAGCCATCACCGCGCTGGAAGCAGGCTGTGACGTGATCAAATTATTCCCGGGCAATATTCTGGGACCGGCGGCTATCAGTTCCTTTAAGGGACCGCTTCCCCAGGGAGAATTCATGCCATCTGGCGGTGTGGATGTGGACAACGTAGACAAGTGGATCAAAGCCGGAGCCTATGCTGTTGGAACCGGAAGCAGCCTGACAAAGGGTGCCAAGACCGGAGATTTCGCTGCGGTAACCGCCAAGGCGAAGGAGTTTGCAGAGGCTGTAAAGGCGGCCCGTAAGTAGGAATTTTCTGAACTGCAGGGCAGTAAATAACCGGATGAAGTCGGAGGAGAAAGATATGGCTAAGATTGTGACCATGGGGGAGATTATGCTCAGATTATCCACCCCGGGCAATGAAAAATTTATACAGGCAGATGAATTTGATATCAATTATGGCGGAAGTGAGGCCAATGTGGCGGTATCTCTTGCCAATTACGGATATGATACAGAGTTTGTAACTGCAATCCCGGACAATCCTATCGGAGACTGCGCGGTTGCGGCGATGCGCAAATATAATGTAGGAACAAAGTTTATCTCCCGCAGCGGAGACCGCCTTGGCATCTACTATCTGGAACCGGGTTCCTCCGTGCGCCCGTCTAACATTGTGTATGACCGTGCCGGATCTTCCATTGCCTGCGCGACGGCAGATCTGTTCGATTTTGACGCTATTTTCGCGGATGCGGACTGGTTTCATTTCACCGGCATTACTCCGGCTCTTTCTGACAGCGCGGCAAAACTTACGGAGGAGGCACTGAAGGCTGCAAAGGCTCATGGCCTTACCGTGTCTGTGGATTTAAACTTCCGCAAAAAGCTCTGGTCCCAGGAAAAGGCCCGTGAGGTCATGACCAATCTCATGCAGTATGTAGATATCTGTATCGGCAATGAAGAGGATGCGGAGAAGGTGCTGGGCTTCAAGCCGGAGGGCAGTGATGTCATGTCCGGCAATCTGGAGCTGTCCGGTTACATGAACATTTTCGGACAGATGGCAGACCGTTTTGGCTTCCGTTACATCGCAAGCTCCCTGCGGGAGAGCCACAGCGCCTCTAACAATGGCTGGTCTGCCTGTATCATGGACGGAAAAACAAAGGAATTCTATCATTCCAGAAAATATACCATCGCGCCGATTGTGGACCGCGTTGGTGGCGGTGACGCCTTTACATCTGGCCTGATCTGCGGCCTGCTGGATGGAAAAGAGATGAAGGATGCCCTGGAATTTGGAACCGCGGCGGCAGCCTTAAAGCATACAATTCCGGGTGATGTCAACCTGATGACCCGTGCGGAAGTGGAGAAGCTGGCCGGCGGGGACAGCTCCGGAAGAGTACAGCGATAAAAACAGAATATAAGAGCATAAAAAGAACCTGGAAAACGTTTGATTCGCTTTCCAGGTTCTTTTTATGCTCTGCCTGTCGGGGAGGTGCGGTGGCGCATCCGCCGATTCTGTTAAATGTCAGCTACTGCGGTCCGATATATTCATCACCGCTGAATCCAAGGATCAGCATGAAGATCGGATTTAAGAAGAACAGGCCAATGGTAAAACCAACGCCATGTCCGAATGCTTTTGCCAGCTTATTTAAAGAAATGATGTTAAAGATGGCAACGATCAATACGATCAAAGTTCCAAGCAGTGAAGGAATGCCTTCGGTTGCTTCCTGCAGGATTCCACCTACAATGCCGCCAATCAGGACAATCCAGAATGCTCTGGTGTTCCAGGTGAACTTGTACTGCGTGTAGGTGTTGTAGAATGGAACAATTGCCTTCCAGCCAGGTTCGCCTGCCTTCTCAAAAATCTTCCAGTAAGCGACAACCTGCAGAATGTACCATCCAATTACAAGAATGAAGATGGTTCCAAGACTTGCAAGGAGCAATGCTGTAAAAGAATCCATAGTAATTACCTTCCTTTCCCTTTTGTATACATCCAGTATAGAGTTTGCTAAGAAAATAGTCAACAACATTACAGTCTTTTCTAAAAAATTACGGTTTATTACGGTTCCATTACTTCGCTTGACCCTGGAACTGTTCCAGGGTGTAGAGTCGGGATGTCAGAAACAAAGACACCTGAAAGGAGAATTTACTATGAAAAAACATACCAGAACTTTATTGATACCGTGCGCGGCAGCAGCGCTGACGATTGGAAGTTCTATGATGGCCTTCGCGGCCACTGGCTGGCAGCAGGAAGACGGAACCTGGCACTATTATGACAAAAACGGGGATACGGTTACCTCTTCCTGGAAAAAATCCGGCAATGACTGGTTCTGGCTGGATGAAGACGGAGAGATGGCAGTCAGCCAGCTGGTAGAGGACAATGACAATTACTATTATGTCAATGAAAGTGGTGTCATGGTGCGCAGCCAGTGGAGAGAGCTGGAAAACGATGATCCGCAGGATGACGATGAGTCTGATACCGTATGGTATTATTTCGGCGCTGACGGAAAAGCTTACAAAGCGAAGGATTCCGGAAGAGTGAATTTTAAGACCATTGTCCGTGCAGACGGTGCAACGAAAAAGTATGCGTTTGATGAGGAAGGAAAGATGCTCTACGGCTGGATCGATGAACAGGGTGAGCGTCAGACCGGCGATGACGCATGGCAGACCGGCCTGTATTATCTGGGAGGACCGGACGATGGTGCCATGAGAAGCCATCAGTGGGAACGTCTGGACGCGGTGGATGACGACCAGACGAACGATGAGTTCCAGGATTGGTACTGGTTCTATTTCAATGCCAACGGCAAGAAAGCGGCAGATACGAAAAAGACCATCAACGGACGCAAGTATTACTTTGAGGAATACGGAAATGCACGCTTCAGCTGGTATGCAACCTCCAGCAATGCTTCTGTTGCAACTCCGAGCTTCTACAGCCCGATCCAGGACAGCTGGATGTCCGTAGGCTGGTTCAAGACCGTGCCGGGTGAGGAGACGGATCCGGAAGGATACTCTGACGGTGACGAGCGCTGGTATTATGCGGAGAAGGATGGAGATGTAGTAAAGAGCCGTATTAAGAAGATCAATGGTTATTACTATGCATTTGATGAATACGGCAAGATGCTGGAAGGTCTTTACAAGCTGGAGGTATCAGATAAGGATATTCTGTCCTACACGGAAATCGAGAGCGAGAATGATCTGCCTGAGGATGGCGATATCGAGGAGGTTTATTACTTTGGAGGAAACTCCAAGGCAGGCGCTATGAAGACCGGAATGACGACTCTTGATATTGATGGTGAGCGTTACACCTACAACTTCCGCAAGAGCGGTGATGAGCGCGGACAGGGCTATAATGGCATTGAGGACGGCGCGATCTATGAGAAGGGCAAACGCCTGGAAGCTGATAAGGATGAGAAGCTGAAGAAAGTGGAGTGGGATGGTGAGACATACCTGGTCAACACTTCCGGTAAGATACAGAAAAATAAGAAGAATGCGAAAGATGCCGATGATCGTTATTACTGCACCGACAGCAAGGGCATTGTTACCTACGAAGGAATGGAGAAGAAAAGCGAAAAATAACTGAGAATATTGCAGCAACCATCACATAATGAAAGAAAACTCTCTGCATAATAGAAGAGGTCCTGGTTTCAGGACCTCTTTTCGTATAAAATAGGAAATAATCAAAGCCGTATTTTTGTGTGGATGGTTCCATTTTCGCAGAATATATGCGATAATGAAATAACAGAAGTTTTTCCATAAGAGAGGGACAGACTATCCATCATCCGAAGAAAGAAATGGTGTTCCTTATCCGTGCGATGTTTGGAAAAGCATTAAAAACCAATGACGCACTTGCGTTTGCGGTGCTCACAGGATGTCTTCGTGTTTCGAAGGAAAGTATTTTTACAGGACTTAATAACTTTAAAATTCTTTCGATTACGGATACACGCTTTGATGAGCAGTTCGGTTTTACGGATGCAGAGGTCCAAAAGCTGCTTTCAGACTATCATCTTGAAAATAGATTCAGGGAAGTGAAAGAATGGTACGATGGCTACCGTTTCGGAAAAGCGGATGTTTATTGTCCATGGGATGTTATCAACTTTGTGGACCGTGCCAAGGATGATCCAGAAGCTAAACCGGAGGCATATTGGATCAATACGAGTGGCAATGATCTGGTAAAGCGATTTATCGATAAGGCTCATAAAACAACAAAAAATGAAATCGAGCGCCTGATTGCTGGGGAAGTAATTGAAAAGGAACTTCGCCTAGATCTCACCTATGAGGAAATCGATCAGAGTATTGAAAATCTCTGGAGTGTGCTCTTTACAACCGGATATCTTACGCAGGTAGGAAGGACAGAAGAGGGAGCTTACCGCCTGGTTATTCCAAACCGGGAAGTGCGGGAGGTTTTTCGGCTTCAAATAAACGAATGGTTTAAGAAATCAATTTTCAGTAATACGGAGCGTCTGAATGCATTCTGGAAAGCTGTTGAAGCAGGGGATACAGAAGGAATCGAGCAGTATTTAAACCGTGTACTGAATAATTCCATCAGTGTATTTGACACAAAAGCAAGAAAGGAAGAAAAAGAAAGTTCCTATCAGAATCTTCTTGTTGGCATCCTGACAGGAAATGCTGACTGGCTTGTAAAATCAAATGTTGAAGCGGGGGAGGGATTTGCAGATATTATTGTGGAGACGGACGACCCGGACGCTGGTATTGTCATTGAACTAAAGTATACAAAGAGCTTTGATGAAATGGAAACTGCCTGCCAGAAAGCTCTTGATCAGATCCAGGATCGCCGTTACCAGGAATTCCTCATAAACGATGATCGGAAAGATATTCATTTGTACGGTATTACTTTCTGCAAAAAACGGTGTAGAGCAATAACGGAAGTGCTTCCGAATCAATAGCTAAAATCATGAGTGTGCAACGAAAAATTCCTAAAACAGCATTCAAGAGCAGCTGATCAAATTGGTCAGCTGTTTTTTTGCTAAAAAATCCCGCCTTGAAATTTACATGTGAAAAGTTTAGAATAAATAGAACAAATGTTCGTTTTAGGGAGCAGATATGAAGCGAATTATTTTTCATGTAGATGTAAATTCGGCTTTTTTGTCGTGGGAGGCCTGTTACCGGATTCATCATCTGGGAGGAAAACAGGATTTGCGAAAGCTGGTGAGTGCTGTAGGCGGCGATCGGGAGAAAAGGCACGGTATCATTCTGGCTAAATCTATTCCAGCGAAGAAATATCACATACAGACTGGAGAGACTGTTGTTTCCGCAAAAGAAAAATGTCCTGGCTTGATTTTGGTCCCTCCGAACTATGATTTATATAACAGATCCTCAAAGGCTCTTATAAAGCTTCTCAGTGAATATACAGATAAAATTGAATCGATCAGATGTTCCTGATCGGAAACGAAAGCTTCCACAATAGCAATATGCATCATCACTGCAGCACTCCTTTTACCTCGATGCTTCCAAACCAATTAGGTCGAGGTTTGACCATTTGCGTCGAGATGGTTTTCAGAAAAACACGTAATTGATATACTATTAGTATAGAATATTATGCGAAAAAAGGAAATATTGCGGGAGCTTGATGTTTATCTTAGTCGAGAAGACTCTCACCTCTTTCGGGTGGTGAGTAATAGCAAATTTGTCTCAGTGGGAGGAAAATGGTATGAGAAAAAAATCGAAACGAATTTTAGCAGCTGCATTGTCAGCTATATTAATATGGAACACATGTGAATGGCAGCCGCAGGCATTGGCGGCCGATTCGCTGCAGCAGATCGGAGCTGAAACGGAGGCAGATGATACTGAGGAAACAGCAGAAAAAGAAGCTACATTAAAAAAATCTGCGTTAAAAGCCTCTCCGTCGAATGCGGAAGCAAAAGATAACCGCGGCGAGTCAGGTACAAACAAATCAGAAGCAGAATCAGGGGCAAACAAAGCAGAATCAGGGGCAGATGCAGATACAGGCAAAGCAGAAGCGGGAGCAGATGCAGGCGCAGACAAAGCAGAGGCAGGTGCAAATGAAGCACCAAACGGCACAGCAACAGGAGCAGAGATAAAAACAGAGATAGAGGCGTTCTTGGAGCTGGATGAGGCCATTGCAGTGCAGAAGCTCTCTCTGGGTGCAAAAGAAAGCGATATCATCCTTCCGGATACCCTGGAGGTTGAGGTGGAAGGGGTGGATGAAATGCTGGCGGAAGACAGCCAGAATGTGCATCTGGTGGAAGCAGCGAATAAGGGCACAGAGAAAGATACAGAGGCGGAAACGGCAACCTGGCAGATTTCCGGCATAACCTGGAAACTGAACGAAGAGCAGAGTGACCTCCCGGAGTTTCACGGCGGCATTTCCGAAAAAGACTATTTCGAAGAATTTGACGAAAACGGCGAGCCAGTCGAGACTTCGACGAAGACCTGGGCAGGCTACGCTGAGGCGAATCAGGAATATAATGGTCGTGTGTATGTGTATACCCCGATCTTGCCGGAGAATCTGGGCAAATTTGAAGTGGCGGATACGGCTGACCTGCCGGAGATTGATGTGATGGTAGGGGACGCGGGCGTGGCGCTGCTGGCGGATGCACCGTATGATTTGAATGGTAATTATCTGGAAATTGATGGAAACAATGTGGATCAGTTTGATGGAAAAACCATAACCGGCAACTATTGTCCTACCAACCGACCAGAGTCTACATATACAGACATCAAGGGCGGTATCACAATTGATGATGTTACGGTCAATCTGACCATTAAAAATGTAACGATCCAATCCGGTGGCAATGGTGCCAGTGGATGGGATCTGGCTGGTATTTACCTGAAAGGCAATGCCCGGCTGAATCTGACCTTAGAAGGAGACAATACACTTTTGGGGCTGGATCATGGAGCCGGAATTGAGGTGGAAAAAAGGGCAACACTGGTTATTACGGAGAATAGTACCGGAAGCCTGAGGGCAGTGGGAGGTGCCTATGGGGCCGCCGGTATCGGAGGAAATGCCGGATCAACAGATTCCGAAGGTGCGAACTATGGGACAGGAACAATTAGAATCAAGGGTGGAACCATTTCAGCTGATGGTGGAGCTTATTGGGTTCCCCAAACGAGGGATTATGAAGGAGGAGCCGGAATCGGAACCGGTCGCTATGGAATCGGCGGAATCATTGAAATACTGGGCGGAACGATAACCGCAGAAGGAGGAAAGCAGACAGGAGCCGGAATCGGAGGCGGAATGAGTGGAAGGGTAGACACGATCGTGATCGGCGGGACGATAGGCAAAGCTCCCGATATAACCGTATCTTCTTATAAGGATAGTACGAAGGGATACATGGGAGCTGCCATCGGCAGCGGATGGAATGGAGTGAGTGGTTTAATATTATCCTGTGGCGATATCCGGATATTAAGTGGATCTGTGGAGGTAACGGGAGGAAATATTGGTTATGGAGTGTTACGGCCTCTTGGTGGAAATAGCATGAAAGGCGGCAGTATCACTATTTCCGAGAAGGTGCAGTTAAAACTGCCGGTTGGAAGCAAGATTGAGCCCCGGGGAGACTGTACCTACGGGAAGAAAACATTCCAGATCGCCGCATATGATAACCAGCTAGCTAATGGAACCTATCAGGCTGACATATCCCTGTATCGGGAGAATGATAGAGAAAGAACAACCCCGGTTTATCAAACCAATGCAGAAATGACCGTCTCCGGATTCAGGGGAACGATACCGGATATAACCCAGTGGATAGGCCATTCTGGAAATATGCAGATGGTTGTAGCGCTGCAGCCTTCCGGTAGCGGGACAGTTAAGACGATGGAGGGAAGGGTTGCTTTAAACAAAGGAACGGATGAAACCATCTCCGTCATGCTTGGACAAAACGCCTACCAGAAGACAATGGATCTGACCATCCATGATGGCCGTTTGAAGAATGATAAAAATTATACACTGACGGTTCAAATCGGGAAAGAAGCAAGCGAAGGCGGCACTGCACCGGATGTGGTAACCTATTTATCTCAAAAAGCTTCCGGTTATCAGCTAAAGACGGATAAAGTCAGCTGGTATACGCCTCTGTCCGGAGAGGTTCCGGTATCGGTTCTGGTACAGGAAGAAGGAGGGGAAGGAGAAAATACGAATAGCTTTACAGTAACAGGAACCCTCACGATGAAGCCAGAGGAGGAAACGAATCTTTCCCTCACCATCGGAGAACCCCTGTATCCTGTCCGGTTCCACTTCTATTCATCAAAGGTGCAGGCGGCAGAGAATGTATCCCTAACAGCCGGACGGCTGGCTGGAGCCTTAGAAGCTCCGGTGGAATTAAAGCAGGACGAAGGCCAGTTTGCCTTTGACGGGAAGCTGACAATCGATGCAGAAGCAGGCAATCATGCATATGCTCTGGCATATCTTCCGGCCGGAAATTACCGGTTTGTGATAAATACAGGCATCACAGAATTAGGCAGCTCTGATGGAAGATTTACTCTGGACAACGAAACGGTAAAGGCAGCGGCTGCCGGAACGGATATCATCGTATTAAATGCGGCAGAGGCACTGGAGGGAGAGCTGGATCTGTCCCTTGGAAATATATCTTTTTCCGAGGAAAATGGTAAGCTGACAATTTTATATTCTAAAAGAGATGCTTCCGGCCAGGCGGTTACAGCAAAGCTAATAGACCAGTCCTATGATAAATGCTATCGGATCACTTCATCTGTGAATAATGTAGAGAATTATCATCTCTCCGTGGATACACCAGCTTCCAGAGAACTAAAGCTCGTATTAAAAAACCTTACGATTACACCGACACAGGCTATCGCACCGATTCAGATAAACGGAGCGTCCCAGGTGATCACCTATCTGGAAGGGGAAAACACGATTTCGATTAATATATCAGGGAAATCTTCATCAGGGTTAAATGTTTCACCTGCCGGCATCAGTGTGGCAAGCGGTGCAAAGCTTACGATTGACAGTGAGCCGGGACAGCCGGGCTCCATAGAGGTACTCAATAAAAAAGATATACGCTGGGCTGGTGCAGCAATTGGAGGAGATGGAGGGCAGGATGCAGGAACCATTCATATCAAGGGGGGAACTGTAATTGCAACTTCCGCTTCTTTCGGAGCGGCTATCGGTGCTTCGGCAGGAAAAAGTGTAGAAGAAATACGGATTAGCGGAGGAACGGTAACTGCAAAAAGTAGTAGTAATGGTGCCGGAATCGGAACAGGAAGTGCTAATAGCCAGAAAAGAACCGGTAAAATCGTGATAGAAGGCGGAACGGTGAATGCAAGCTCGGAGAGCGGCGCAGGAATAGGAAGCGGTCATGGATATGCTCCTGGAGACTCAGCGATAACTGCTGATATTGAGATTCATGGCGGAATGATTACAGCTTATTCTGAAGTGGGAGCCTGCATCGGAAGTGGTAAGAGCAGTTCATCGAAGGTGCTGATTGACGGTGGCACAATCTGCTTAGATAATAGAGACAAAGGCTATAGGAACGTTGCTCATATTGGAAAGGGGGCTGAGAATTCTACACTGCCACAAACTGATGTGACGATTACGGGCGGAACGATCTGTTTGATAAGGGCGAATGGATATATATCGCGACCGATCATTTATGGCTGGGAACAGGTAGATGGAAATGGGCAACAGAATAAGCCCAAAGATGCGAATGGTAAGCCGGTTTATTTCACCACAGCGGATCTGACCGGTATCTATGAGCATAATACACTGGTTGAACAAGCAGGTATTGAAGGAAGCTCTTACAGCTTTCAGGATGTCCGGACAGATGCCAGCGGAAAGCTCTATATGTACCTTCCGGCTTCGGAGGCAGTGAAAGCCTCCTTTGGCGGTGTGGAATTTACCGGAACAGTAAAGGCAGACACAGCTGAAAATGTATTGGAGCGTGAACAGACCTCTATTGATTATCAAAGGGAAGTCCTGAAAAATATGGCTCTGTATGATCTGGAATATGCGGAATCTCAGGATGCCACAACCTGGAAAAGAATCCAGGAAGGCGGCGAGGCTTCTCTGACAGAAATTCTGGATAAACAGCCGGAGAGTGCGACCGAGATTACTCTGTATGTGCGAAAAGCAGCTACAGGTTCCACCACAGAAGGCGAAGCAACCGAGATAAAGATTCCGGCAAGATCGGCAAAACCGGCTCAGATACAGGGAACAGATATAACGAAAGACAGCTACTCTATCAGGGTAAAGGGACAGGGCGATTCCCGTTACGAGTACGGAATTGCCGAATCTGCGGATGGTGAGCTTCAGTGGCAGCCGGAGAGGACGTTTACATCGCCGAAGCCGGCTCACACGTATTACATAACCCTTCGTGTGAAAGCAACAGACCGTAGTTTTGCATCGAAGCCAGCTGATCGTTTGTCGGTGACAACACCGGATACATTACTGATCGACGGTCCCGCCGGCAAAGCATCTTTTGAAACGATAGGAACCTATGGACAGACACTTGATCAGATTCTGGTACATCTGGCAGAGGGATTTAAGGTTGTTAATTATAGTAGATCACCGGTTTCTGGAAAATGGAAGTTCAGTGCGAATCAGAGCGGAACGCCCGCTTCCTCTATTTATCCGGAGGTAAAGGGAACCACTGCATATCAGGTAGAATTTATACCGACTGAAACATCAGAAGGGCAGTATGGAAAACCTTTGACCCAAAGTGTGGTTCCGAAGATATCTCCGAAAGAGTTGACCGCAGTTGTTACGACACCTATTGAAAAGCCTTATGACGGAAATACCGATATCGCATTAAAGGCGACGGTAGAGATAGGAACTCCGGGTCAGAACTATACCATAAGCGGTCTCAAAGGACGCTTTAAAGATGCCAATGCCGGAACCGGTAAGACGGTAACCATTGATTCCTCAGAGGCAAGGGTTGAGACGGGTGAGAGCACAGTGAATCTGCAGAATTACCTTATCACATATCCAGTTCAGACCGGAACCATCCGTCCGATACAGGGTTCGGTTTCGATCGATCCGCAAGCATGGACCGGAGAAAAAACCTATGGAGATGACAGCTTTTCCTTGACAGGTGTGAAGAAAGTGGGAGATGGAGCTCTGAAGTATGAAAGCTCCGATGAAAATGTTCTCACCGTGGATGCACAGGGTCAGGTGACCATCAAAGGCACTGGTTCTGCAGAGGTAAGCATCACCATGGCAGAGGGAACGAATTACCTTGGCACAAGCACACCGGCAAAGGGAACGATCACCATTGAAAAAGGAACACTCAGCCTTACCTTAACGGCTGTGAACCGGAGTACCGGAGTGCAGCAGCCGGAAGGGATTCTCGGAACCTACGAGGATGATTTTGATATCATTGCACGTATACAGGGAGCGTATGGTGACAAGCTGCAGGGTAGGATCCACTTCTATGATAATGGAAATCAGGTTCCGGATACGATCCCTGTAGGGGAAGCTGGAACTGCGGTTCTCAAGCTGCCAAAGCCGGGAGTCGCATCCGTAGGAACGCACCGGATGACAGTCGAGTTTGATTTTGACACTCATCAGGAGTGGGCGGCCAAATACAACACGCCTGCTCCGGCTGCATTTACATTTACGATCGGAAAGGTGGCTGCACCGCAGATCACCTGGCCGACGGCAGCGTCAGTGAAGGCGGGAAGTCCTCTGAGGGACTCTGCCTTATCAGGAGGAAGCACCGAATACGGAAGCTTTGCCTGGAAGAATCCGGCCCAGACGGCACAGGCGGGCACCCATAGCTACGAGGTGGTATTTACACCGAATGAAGGGGCATCCGCTCGTTATGAGATCGCAGCGATGACCGGTACGGCAGAAGTGACAGCAACGGAAGATAAGCCGGGAGAAACGGAAAAGCCGGGCGAATCAGACAAATCGAACGGATCGAACAGAACGGATGATTCGGATGATTCGGATAAGCCGGAAAAACCAAACCGCAACAGCTCGTCTTCCGGACAGAATAAAACCTCCGGCAGCGGTGTAATCAGACAGGATTCGGTCAAAGGAACGATCGACAGTATGGCAGGAATTATCACAGGAGAAACAAGCAGCTTTGCCAATGACGGAAAGAGCCATTGGATGCTGGATGAGCATGGCTGGTGGTTACGCTTTGCAGATAATACCTACCCGAAGGGAAGCGTGCGTGAATCTGGTGGTATTTCACATAGCTGGGAGCATATCAACGGAAATTGGTGGGCCTTTGATGAAACAGGTTATGCCAAGACAGGCTGGTTAAGAGACGAGGATTACGGCGGCTGGTTCTATATGGATCTGGAACACGGCATGCAGACCGGCTGGGTGCTTCTCAATGGAGCATGGTACTATTTTAATCCGGTTTCCGATGGAAAGAGAGGCATGATGTATGCCGGACAAAGAACACCAGACGGATACTATGTAGAGAAAAACGGTGTCTGGGACGGAAGAAACAAGCAGTAAAACGAGCTTCAAGCCGAACCTCCGAGGGGCTTGGCGCGTGTACTAACCATAGAATAATCCGGAAGGGATCCGCAGGCTTTGGGAATCCTTCCGGATTTCTATTTATTGACTTAGAATAGAGTTTTTACCGTTGATAAATGAATGCCCGGAAGAATCCTGCTTGATTATTCGGACGGAAAAACTGGATAATAGTAAAGACTGGAATTTCTGGAAGAAAAAAAGTGGAATTTGCTGTGACAAGCTTAATGAAAAGTCTTACCAATGTTGGGTTCAAAAGGCGTTCCATTCATCGGAATGTCCTGTTTCTGAGAAGATGCTACAGTACTTTATCAGTCGGAGCGCCTACGCATATCAGAAACGGAGAGATGGAAAAGATGAAAGTATTGATTTATACCAGATTTCCATTTTCATCAAGCAGATCGCGTTTGTCGCAATGGAGACCGGGATAAGCGAAGAGATTATTAATCAGGTGGTACCGGCTGCGATTGGAAAAAGCTGGGAATTGGCATCAGAGCTTCTATTTGACCCCATGGTAGGCATGAAGCTTGCCATAGAATTATTTGATAGTGGGAACAAAAGTCTTATGATTTATGGAATAAATGAAAGAAATTTATTTATCCAAACCATGGCCAGATTAATCGTATAAAGAATAAGAACCCAGGCAGAAATCAGTTACAAGATGATGCCTGGGTTTTTATATATCTGCGTTAGCGAAGTATACAGAATACATATATTAATAATAATTACTATTATTGACTTAATGAGAAAAATAGGTTATAATACAGACATACAAAAAAGAGAAAATTTGGAAGAAATGAAATGCTGGAAAATCTAGTGGAAACTCGTTGACAATATAGAGAGAATTATATCGAAAAGGAGAAGAGTGGCTATGAAAAAATTTGAATGTGAACCATGTGGATACATTTATGATCCTGTAGTAGGTGATCCGGATAGCGGTATTGCTCCTGGAACGGCATTTGAGGATATTCCAGACGATTGGGTATGTCCGATTTGCGGACTTGGAAAAGATGTTTTTGTACCAGCGGAAGGTTAGAAACAATGAAATAATCCAAAATAAAAGAAATGGAGGACAGACTATGACTTACGATTATGATATCACTTTCGAAGATAACTTATTGACCGGGAATAAGATGATTGATGAGCAACACAAAGAACTGATTGAGCGAATCCGGAACTTTGTATTTGCCTGTCAGGACGGAAAAAGTAAGGTAAATGCGATAAAAATGCTGGATTATCTGGACGAGTATACTGATTTCCATTTCAAAGAAGAGGAAATATTGCAGGAAAAGGCCGAATATCCGGATCGTGGCAAACATCATGAGAAACATGAAGAGTTCAAGAAAACAATTCAGGAATTGTATGAATATCTTCATGATTCTGAGGGGCCAACGGATCAGTTCAGCGAACTTGTACATAGGAATGTGGTTGATTGGTTGTTTGGTCACATAAAAACTTTTGACCGCTCCGTAGCGGAGTTTATCTTTATGAGAGAAAATCCAGAGCGTTGTTAAGTGGGTATTGTTCAGGCAATGAAAACTGATTTTCTAAATGGAGGTACCACATGAATAAAAAGGCTATGTATAAGCTGAGTTATGGATTGTTTGTTCTGACGGCGAAAGATGCAGAGAAAGACAATGGTTGCATTATCAATACGGCAGTTCAGGCAGCGTCGGAACCAAATCAATTAAGCATATGCGTTAACAAAGCCAATTATACACACAACATGATTCAAAAAACCGGAAAATTTACAGTGTCGGTTTTAAGCCAGGAGGCTCAGTTTGGATTATTTGAGCAGTTTGGTTTTCAGTCAGGTCGGAATGTGAATAAGTTTGAGGCATTTGAAAAGTGTGCGCGGGGTTTAAATGGTATTTACTATATTACAGAAGGAACAAACGCATATATTTCGGTAACAGTGAAAAAAACGGAAGACCTGGGTTCCCATACCATGTTTATTGGTGAGATCACAGATATGGAAGTTTTGAGTGATATTTCTTCCGTAACATATGAGTATTATCAGAATCATATCAAGCCGAAACCGCAGGCAGTAGGAAAAACAGAAGCAGGACAGAACATATGGAGATGCAGGATATGCGGTTATGAATATATTGGAGATGAATTACCGGAGGACTTTGTATGTCCTTTGTGTAAGCATCCAGCATCGGATTTTGAGAAAATTGTAGAGAGCGAGGCGAAAAAAGAAATGGCAGGAAATAAATACGCAGGAACACAGACTGAAAAAAATTTACTGGAAGCTTTTTCTGGTGAGTCACAGGCAAGAAATAAATATACCTATTTTGCATCGGTTGCGAAGAAGGAAGGCTATGAGCAGATGGCTGCGTTGTTCTTAAAAACAGCCGACAATGAAAAGGAACATGCAAAAATGTGGTTCAAAGAGCTGGCCGGAATCGGTGATACGAAAGAAAATCTGGCTGCAGCTGCAGAGGGCGAGAATTACGAATGGACAGATATGTATGAGGGTTTTGCAAAAACAGCGGAGGAAGAAGGTTTCCCGGAACTTGCAGCGAAATTCAGAGCGGTAGGAGAAATCGAGAAACATCACGAAGAGAGGTATCGTGCACTTCTTAAAAATATTGAAACTGCGCAGGTGTTTGAAAAAAGTGAGGTAAAAGTATGGGAATGCCGTAACTGCGGACATATCGTAGTAGGAACCAAGGCCCCGGCAGTGTGCCCGGTATGTAATCACCCGCAGAGTTATTTTGAAGTTCGCGAAGAAAATTATTAAGGAGAATTATTTCAAATATGCAAGCTGTTAATTCTAAAAAAGCAGTTATGATAGGCTGTGGGTTTGTTGGTTCTGCATCGGTGTTTGCCTTAATGCAAAGTGGATTATTTACGGAAATTGTTCTGATTGATGCAGATAAGGGGAAGGCAGAGGGAGAAGCTATGGATATTAGCCATGGAATTCCGTTTGCCAGACCGATGAAAATTTACGCCGGAGATTATGATGATGTGGCTGACGCAGCAATTGTAATTATATCAGCCGGTGCAGGCCAGAAACCTGGAGAGACAAGACTGGATCTTGTTAATAAAAATGTGGCAATCTTTAAATCAATCATTCCAGAGGTGGCAAAGAGAAATTTTTCCGGAATTATGTTGGTAGTTGCGAATCCGGTAGATATTCTTACGCAGGTAGCAGCCAAGTTATCGGGACTTCCGGAAAACAGAGTAATTGGATCCGGAACTGTTTTGGACAGTGCAAGATTGCGATATAAGCTCGGTGAACATCTGGCAGTAGACAGCCGGAGTGTCCATGCATTTATTGTGGGAGAACACGGAGACAGTGAGGTTGTGGCGTGGTCATCAGCCAATGTATCAGGCGTACCATTGAGCGAAATATGTGAAATGCGCGGGCATTATAATCATAAGGAAAACACAAAAGAAATTGCGGAAGCAGTAAAAAACAGTGCTTATGAAATCATAAACAGAAAGCATGCGACCTATTATGGAATCGCGATGTCTGTAAAAAGAATCTGTGAAGTGATCATGAGAGATGAGAAATCAATTCTTCCAGTATCACATGTGATTCACGGTATTTATGGCATTGAAGGTGTTTCGTTAAGCATGCCGGTCATTGTTGGTGCAGACGGTGTGGAATCGGATATACCTATTAATCTGAATGGTGAAGAAGCAGTAAAGCTTAAGAATTCAGCAGATTCTTTAAAGGCAATTATGGATACAATAGAGTTATAGTTTTTTACAAAATGTGTTATGGAAGAGGAAGTTTGTAGTTGCTGCAATGCTTCCTCTTTTAGTGTACTATAAATGAGCAAGTTCGTGATTTTGCATAAAAGAAAGACACCTTGAATTCTATAGGAAGTCATAGCTAACAATATAGAAGAAACCCAGGCAGAAATCAGAAGGTTGATTATGCCTGTTTTTTGTTATCATCAGAATTAATAAGCCAGTTCCACTTAAATGTTGATATTACCAATATTCATATTAAATGAAGATTGGTCAGACTGGATAGAGGAAGAAATAACTGCAGATAATAGCACTGTTTCTGATCGCGGATCCCCTGCATGAGAAATGTTGAAAACAGCCGGGGACAGACCGGCAGGTGATTTTGTCTGGCATAGGTCATCAGGAACTGCACAGTCGAAAGTGATGGAACACGGTCCTGGGAAGCACAGAAGGTTGACAGATAGCGGATTTTGGAATCTGTGACCGGAATATCTGCTGTGATTGGATAATCTGTATATTCTGCCATATCCTCATGCAGAAGCAGTTGGGAATTCTGATAGTCCAGGGTCAGGGACGCAGATTCCGTTTCTGCATGGATCTGGTATTCATCAAACAGGTACATGTTATCCAGGCCTGCATGTTCCCTGGTATACTGAAACCATTGCTCAATTCCATCATGAAAGTCCACTGCCGGATCAATGATGTAGGAAGGCGGCATGGTACATTGCATGACCTTTCCGGTATACTTCTGAATATTTTCACAGTCCTTCTGGCTCATCCTCAGGCGCGCAATGGTACGTTTATGATTTCGAATGGCTTCTTCCTCTTCATTCAGGCGCTGACGGATGATGTCGCTCAGGCGTTTCGGGGAATCCACGGAGCTGTGCTCGTCCCACAGGGTGGCAATGTCATCCAGTCTGATATCCATTTTTCGCTGATAAAGGATACTGATGAATCTGGAAATATCAGCTTCTGTATAGTAGCGGTAGCCGTTGGCGGCTTTTCTTGCGGTGAGCAGACCGCGTTTTTCGTAGTGGCGGAGTGTGTCCCGGCTTATCCCCATAAGATTTGCCACATCTCCGATGAGATATTTGCTTTTATTCATGCCTGATTACCTCCGTGGAACATGGTAACAGGAGATTCACAGAAAATCAACGAATGTAATGAAATTGTAATAATGAGTAAATATATCTCAAAAAATGAGCTCAGGACAGCAAAAATTTCTCAATAGAATATTATTGAGAATTTCTTTCATGTGATCCGATTGACTTATTAGTTAGCGTATGCTAACATATGTGCATCGGGTTAGCGGAAGGTAACTCGAAGGGATTCCACAGGAGGGACGGCGTATGTCAGCAGAGACCATGCTTCATTTTCTTAACAATTGCACACCGGAAGAAAAATTTGGTTTCCGTGTTGTGACACAGTGCGCACCGGTGTTAAAAGGGGTGAAGATTTCCAACCTGATCACCATGAAACCGGGCGGATGGCGCAAGATTCGGGCGTATTTAAAGAAGAGCAGAATTATCTGCATCCCGCTTTATGCAGATGCCGAAAAGGAAGTATTATTCCTTTACCGCTACGAGCAGCTGGAACGGCATTTGAAAAACCGGGAAGTGCGCGAGTTTTTACGCAGCTGTGGCTATGAGAGTTTTGAAGTGGCATCGGTTCTGGTGCGTCTGAGAAGAAGATACCAGCTCTATGCCGGAATTTCAAAAGAGTTTCCTCATGAGCTGGGTGTTCTGCTCGGATATCCAGTGGGCGATGTGCAGGGCTTTATTGATAACCGTGGGGAAAACAGCTTGACTTCCCGTTACTGGAAAGTATACCAGAATCCCAAAGAAGCAGAAAAAATCTTTGATCTTTATGACAGGGTGAAGGAACAGGCTTTAAAAGAGATCATGTGCGGACGGACATTGTCCCATGTGGCAGTATCGTAAGCGGAAATAACCCGAAAATAGAAAGGAGAACACGAACATGAAAGAAGTAAACGTAATCTACTGGAGCAGCACCGGAAACACCCAGGCTATGGCTGAGGCTGTAGGCGCGGGTGTAGAAGAGGCAGGCGGAAAAGCAAATGTGATGGAGGTATCCGCAGCAGATGTTTCCATGTTAAAGGATACAGACAGCTTCGCGCTGGGTGCTTCCGCTATGGGCGATGAGGAACTGGATGCAGAGATGGATGATTTCGTAACTGCGGTGGAGGGGATCTGCGCAGGTAAGACCGTTGGCCTCTTTGGTTCCTATGACTGGGGCGATGGCGAGTGGATGCGCAAATGGGTAGACCGCATGACCGCAGCAGGCGCAACCGTAGTAAACGGCGAAGGCGTGATCGCAAACCTGACTCCGGATGATGATGCAGTAGCAGAGTGCAAGGCACTGGGCGCAGCCTTGGCAAAATAACAATTTAAAAGCAATAGCAATAAAGGTCCGAAGCAGGCCGGGGTGGTATCCCGCTGCGCAAAATATAAGTGCCGTGTTCGGACGATGTGGCTGACAGCCGTTTGCGGATAGTCGGACTGATCGTCCGCCTCCCGAAAACGTCAGTCGCCACATA
>OCAS01000752.1_pt1 | contig 22462 bp, 20 predicted proteins | sample 1550751 | NCBI WGS metagenome assembly OCAS01 (sample SAMEA2580301, study PRJEB22360) | human gut metagenome | biome: human gut; feature: human-associated habitat; material: faeces | place: Denmark | collected 2008/2010
TCCAAAAGCTGATGGATAATGCTGCGCTTTCCTTCCGTCATTTGTACTCTGTGTACTGGTTTCTTTTGTCTTGCCATAATAAAAGGCCCTCCTATGATTTTTATTTTATCATAGAAAAACCTTATAAATCCTATTTTACAGAAAAAGTTTCACACTCTCAGTACTGCCCTCCCCCGATTAAACTAAGCCTAACTTTTACCATCTAGATAAATCCAACGATTAATCCACTCCGCATGGATGTTTCAAATTTATCTGCACAATCCATTTGAGCTACCAGCATTCCAATTGATACAAACACCAGTGATTGGAAAAAGACATTTCTTGTTGTCACAAATAAAGAGAAATACAAGTTAATGGACTTTCCAATGGCCATTCATCATTTTTAATTCGATACTAATCAGATATACAATCGATCCAATACATACAATTCGCCTAATTGAGAGCTTTCTTGACAAAAGTTCAATTAAGAGCAAAGCAAAAATCAAGCCGTTCAAATACCATAGTGTCCACGAATAGAAATTATCACCAACAAATATGAAGTTTCGCAGACAGAAAATCAAATACGCAGGTTTCATCCCTCTCTCAACCAACCAGCCACACATAGTTAGCGGAAGGTAAACAGCTGACCATATTAGATAAATTTTCATGACTTTTCTGCAACGGAACATCCATTTCGTGTGCAAATCTTCTTCAGGCTGTTTAATAACCAGAAAGTATCCTGTACACGCATAAAAGAACGGCACCGCATTGTTGGAGATATCATAGTAGAACAGTTTTTCTAGCAAATCACTACTTACCTGAAATGGTTTTGTATGTATGCCGATTACAAAAAATGAACAAATAAATTATAACAAATCAATAAGTTAGTAGTTTTGAATTTTGCTTTTTCCCTTATATTTTCCACCGAAGTTCTCCTCTCTCCATCAATTACCTTTGTACTGCGTTAAACGTCATTTACGCTTTGTGCAAAATCTTGTTTTTAACCTTTTCGATGAGTTCAAACATGAATGCATTCTTCATTGCCAAATTGACGGCAATGTATACAGCTGCGCCACAAGCCACTTCAACGAAAAGACCAATTGTGTTTGACAGACGCAGTTGCATAAGAAGAAGTACACACACAGACATGATTGCTGTACTAATCACCCCTGTTACAAGTGCTTTCCCATTAATATTGAATCGTACTTTCTTCTTCATATAAATGAACTGAATCGTATTTGTCGCCAACTCACTAAACACAGATGCAATAACTGCACCATTTTGCAGCAGCTTTGGAATCATCATCGCATTTGTAATGACATTAATTACAGATGCTGAAGCTGCTGCCGGAAGAATGATTTTTTCGCTTTTAGTACTATAGACCAGCTGATAGCAGAATAAGTCGCCAAATCCCTTAATAAGAATCAAAGGACACATCAGTTGTATCGTCAAAGCAGCCGGAGCAAAGGCCTCTCCGTAAAGGAACTCAACAGTTTGAGACGCCACAAGTGCCATTCCAACAGTCAGTGGAAGGGTCATCACACATAAGATTTGAAATCCCTTATCCAGTAATCGGTAAAAACCTTCTTTATCATTATCATAATAGTAACTTAATCTTGGAAGCAGTGCCGCTGTGACTGCATTTGCCATAGTGAGCACCATATTAATAGTCTTTTGTGCATACGAATAAAATCCGACCGACTCATCGGTTGCCATCATATTCAGCATTGTAACATCGATTTTGTTATAAATACTCGACAAGAATATAATGCACGCAATCAAAAGAACCGGTTTTATATGTTTTTTGATTTGAATACCTGAGAAATTGATATTAACGAATTTCTTTGCATGGATAACATTGAATACATAATTCCCACCCGTCGCAAGGCTGGAAATCAATGCATAAGCAACATAATCCTGTCGTGTTTTAACAAACAAAAGTAGTGCAACAAGTGAAAGACCTTTTATTAGCAAACTTCTACCGGTAATATAGCCGTATTCCTCCAATCCCTTATACATCCAATCGATGTTCAGGTAGTTAAAGAAAACAGCCAGTCCACAAGCACCATACAGTGCCCATTCGCCGTTAAAACCTGCGTTTATAAAAACAAGGCCAAAGAACCCTACTACCGCTAATGTTGTGGATATGATATTAAGCAATAAGAGTTCTGTAAACAGCTTATTGCTTTCGCATTTGTTTTCTCTGACTTTCGCAAACTCTCTCACACCGTAAGATGGCAGGCCCAATGAAGCAATCGTCACAAAATAAGAAGCAATATTCTGTGAAGACGCAACTTTTCCTATACCAAACGGGAGAAGAATTCGTGATACGTATATTGAAGTCACAAATGGAAATATAAGATTAGCAATCGTATATATGATATTATATATTGAATTTTTAGCTAACGATTTTTGCATTATTTTATCTGCGTGGCAAAAGTTCTGCCATTATTTCCTCCACTAAAAATCTAGCAGATCCAATATTTTGCTCTGCCGTCTGTAAATGATAAAAAGCATTCCATTTTTGCTACATTACCGGAAGCTAATCTTATACTCTATTCGGTCTGCCCCCCCCCGAATAATTTTGAACTTTATAAGATTTTCTTTCAGTTTCTGTTTATAATATACTTTAGGCGCGCACTTTGAAACTGCCCTATGAAATCCTGTGTCCAGATTTGCAAAAAAGGTCATACGAGTCTCTGGTGCAATTGAGGGATGTCTTAACTGATGATTAGCCTCTATTGCCTTCTCAATATTAACTTTCTCTAACTGTAATCCAGAATTTTCAATCAACGCCATTCCTTTATTCGTTTGGCATAACATCAACGAGATACCTTTTCCCTGTTCACTGTCAGGACGATCACTTCCCCAAGAATCTCCAATCGTAACATCAGATACTCTACCCAATGCTGCATACCGGCAAGAATAACAGTTTTCTGTATAATCTAAAGAGGTAAGGAACGCGTATGTGTACATATCCTGGACACCTGCCGGTGTTATCGTCTTGTACTCTTTATCTTTATTCTGCGTGGATATTCCAAAATTCGTTTTATTTCTAAACCGAATCTCTTTTAACTGTTTAATGTCAACACCTTTTTCATGCAGTGCAAGATTCAAAATTTTCGGTGACGGCGATCCATGACAAATTAAGTCAATCGTATATAGATTTTCTCTTTTATTGGAAGACAGTGTTGCCGTATAATTTTTTGCAGCAGCCACCTGACAAGGCAATCCGATGAATAGGACTTTATTTCCATTCTTTAATTTTTCGACAATCTTATCATAAATACCAACCGGGTTGCTTTTCACATATTTAGACCCTGTGAAATTGATAAGTTCATCTTTTTTATCTGTTATGTCAAAAAGGAATTCTCCATTTATGAACAGGCAGGCTGCAACATAACCACCATTTTCAACGAAATATTTCATCATTGCTGAAGCGGCTCCGCCAGATGACGCTTTCATCCTAACATCATCTATCGCCCAACCTTCTTGCCAGCTGATAGGTTCTTTCAACTCCATTTTACGATTATTGGGGCATACTCGCTCACAAGCCCCACAGTTAATACATTTACTTTCATCAATAACCGCATTATAGGCTGATAAAGTATCTTTAATTGTAATTGCTTCTTTTTTACATTTTCCAACACATGCCATACAGCCTGTGCAATAATCTTGTTTACATACAGTTTTCATTACCTAATTAGCTCCTGCTTTTTTCACATAACTCCTTACAAAACTGCTCTAGCTTTTTAACTTCCGTTTTATAAGAGATTTCATCAAAATTCAAGTCCTTCATTAAGCGTGAATTATTAGGATTCTGAAGAAGATAATCAATCTTTTTCGCAATCTCATCTTCATCCATTGGATCATAAATCACGTCATGCTCTGCAACATCCAGCAAGTCCAATGCGCCTGCAGCATTCGAAATAAGGACGCTACACCCACATTGCAGAGCATCAAAAACAGTAAGTCCAAAAGATTCCAGAGTTGAATTCAGTACAAACAATTCACTTTGCGCCATTTCTTTATAGAGTTGTTCCTGCGAAACAAGTCCTTTAAACTCAATGTTATTACCTTTTGGCAGATCATCAGGATGATAAAGATATCCATAAACCATCAATTTCTTTTTATCATCCAGTTTAGCCATTGCATTTGCAACGGCAATATTATTTTTTAGCTTTCGATCACCTCCAACAGCTATTATGCGTCCTTTTTTACGCTCAACTGTACCAGAATCCAACTTCAATTTATCTACACCATTATGTAAATATGTCGTTTTCCCGTTGCAGCATGGATATTCTTTTAGAATTCTTTCAGCATATCGTTTTGATACTGACAGAAGCAAATCTACATTATGAAGAACATATTGCTCCATATTCACACTATTAACATCTGTCACCTCTTCATTTAATGTTGATTCAATCTCATAGCAGCCATGCATAATATAAATTGTCTTCTTATTCAGACACTTTGCAAGCTTAATAGCATATAATCCAACCTTTGACATCCCTGATACAATAACAGCCTTACACCGAAATGTGTTAACTATTGCACTCAGATACTTTTTAATTTTATTCTTGCTATCCGCCACACAGAAACTGTCTGTCAGATTTGAAACTATTCCCTTATTAACATTGGAAGGTCCCGTATTGCCATCTGCCTCTCCAACAAATAAATACTTTGCCATCTATTCACCTACGCCGTTTATATATTACTCTTCAGATATTGTACTGTTTTTTTCATTTCTTCCTCAATGATTGAACTGAATTTCTCTTTGCTCTTCCAGAAGCTATATTTCTCTTCAATTTCCACAATATTACTCATCAGCTGGTCTTTCATTCTTATCTTTTCAACTAAATTCAGCAGCTTATTTTTGTTGCTTGCTCTAGCTAAAACAGCAAATTTATTTGCATATTTTGAAGCAAAAATTGTCCCATGAAATGTATCCGTAACCACAAAATCTGATTCCTTGAATATTTTTAGGCACTGAAATGGTGAACATACAATATAATCTTTAATCCAGAACTGTGGTGCACCAATTGCAACTGGCGTCAACTGATGCTTTTTACAAAACCCTTTTATTGCATCAATTTCCTCAGCCGTATGAATTCGATTATAATATGAATAAATCACACAGTAATGTTCCGGCATTTCAGGCAAGGACGTCTGCTCCACTTCGTGATTGAAGTTATATATTAGTACCGGGTCCAGATTATCACTAATCTGTTTATCAGTCAGTTTTGCAACAAACTTGTGCGTGTTTTCATCTCGCACAGAAAATGCCGTAACATTTTTAAATGTTTTCCTAATTTTCTCAGCAACTTTCACTGGTATTTCATCATATTTTGTGGAGCCGCAAGATGCCGCATAAGTAATCACTTTATTCGCCTCTGGAACATTACCAAACAGTTGTGAAGTAAATCCCCATGCTCCCGAATTTAAGCAGTTAAATACTTCATCACTGCCAATTACACAAACATCATACTGATGACTTTTTTTCTCGATATTTAATTGCTCCACACGGAATTTGTTAAAAGCCGCACCTTGCTCTATACTTTTTCTTTTAATTTTCAGACGGTTTAACGTATATCGATCAGTTTTACTAATTTTCCCTATTATGCCATCTTTTTCTCGTTCTTCATGGTATTCTTGCTTGTAATTTCCCAGAAGTTCATAGTCTTCATCTCTTTTAGCAATATCTATAAACTCTACTTCGTTTCCTAGTTTTTCAATTGTCTTTTTCAGTGCATACGATTGAAGCAAGGACCCCATATTATCAATCTGCTGCATTGACAAAATACACACTTTCACTTTCATAATCCTCCTTCGTTCTGTACACACTTTGTCATCAAATTTTCTTCAGAAAATCTTCCATGTCTTTGAATTTCTTATGGTTTTTCCTAAATTGCTCTTTTGTATACTCGTAGTTTCCTCCGAGTTTCATCATACTTTCCCAACACTCTGGAAGTTCATTATTTCCGTCTGTAAAAAGCCAGAAGAATTCATGTAATGCTTTCTCATCAGGCTCTTTTCCATATCGTTCTCTATACAGTTCTACAAGTTCTTTCGCTTCTGCTACCTGTGCAGCTTTGCGCTTCTCATGATACTCTTCTAGTTCCATAATGATCTTGCAGGGATTTCCTGCTGCCACGCAATTATCTGGAATATCCTTATTAACGAGAGAATTGGCCCCGATGATAACATTATTACCGATATGAACTCCCTTTAGAATTGTTGACTTCATACCAATAAAGACATTATCGCCTATTACCACGCCCCCCCCCGATCCAAGAATGTCTCCATAAACACCTTTCATCACAGACCAATCAAAACCGTGAGTGAGAATGGTAACCCCTTCTGTAATCTTCACGTTGTTTCCAATTGTGATCAGCCACGGACGGGTGGTATCAATTTGGGTTTTTGTCGGAACATATATAGTTGTTTCACCTCCAATTTTCATCCCAAGACTCCGAAGATATTCTATGTATGTTTTCGAATCTGCTTTATTTCCAAATATCAAACGTCTGCAGACATTTTTTATATTCATGCTCCTCACTCCTCTTCATTTCCGGAATCTGCTAAAGTTTGCCATGTCAAAACAGCAAATACCATATAAGCATAATTTGAACGCAATGTTGAATTATACACCATGATTATCATAAAAACCATTGGAAAAAATGTTCCAAGCAGGTTGTAATATGTACTTCTTTTTTGATATGCAACAATCGCTTTAATCTCTAGTATCACAAAAAAAGAAATGTACGCAATCGTGCCAATATAACCTACTTCAACAAAGAGATATCCCAACGATAGCCATGTATAGTGCATCAAACCATAAACATTGTAAAATGCACTATTCAGAATCGGGAATGCGTCAGAGTAATCACCATTTCCTAAACCGATGCCAAACAGCAATGCATCCTTTCCCGCCCATTTTGTGATAATAGGTGATAACTTTGAAAACACCGCTGTTCTTCCGACATCAAACTGACTTGCATATACCTCTTGGTCAGAAAGAATAGTCATAATATTGTCGAACGACAAATAGTCTGCCCAAAACGGAAAAACATAATAAAAAATTTGCATTCCAACATACAATGCTATTACAAAGAACAACGCGAGAATCATACCGCGCCCCTTACGCTTTGACATTGTAAGATACCATACCACCAATAGAATTGCCATAATAAAAAGAAATTTCAATTCTGACAATGCGGCATTTACAAATATAAGAAGCAGATAGCACAAAAACTTCCTTGTGCTCATTTTTTTATACTCAAATTGGCATACCGCAATACACAGAATAATGGACAGGTAAATCATCAGTCCGCCGTTACCACCGCCCGTCTTTCCGAATAGTCCGCTAAGGAAATCTTGATTTAAACCTTCCACAACATATTGAAATGCAATTAAAATCATGTGGATTGGAAACAATTTCAGGAACAATTCTTCAATTGGCTTCACATCATCTTCTGTCCATAGAGCTCGTGCCAATACATAGAATAGAAAGAATCTTCCATAATTTCTTATACCCCAAAAAGCTCTGGGAATAGTAACTGAATTTAATCCCCATCCAATCAGTACTACCACCGCAAAGGCTACCATTGAAACAATTTCAATATTTTTAATTGTTTTTGTTAATGTTATTTGCTTTCTACAGACCACTACAAGAAGTAAGATAATCAGCAACACATCGCACAAATAATTAATCTGGCGAAAACCAACATAATCTGATATTATGCCTTGCAACAAGCATATTCCTAAAACACCATATATGATGCTCTTATATTTAATTACAAATGAATGCATTTCTGATTAATTTTCACTCCTTTTTAGTTATGTTTATATTTAAGCAGCAACACTAAATAGCACAGTAATGTATTTTCTTTTAGCAAAATTAGTCGAACGAACTTTCTACTTTTACTTTCGATTTTTAAATCAATTTCACTTAGTACCTTTTTCAAGTGTGAGTCTTTTTCAATCGCCCGAATGTTACTCAACTTATCTAAAGTTTTACCTTCGGACAAAGCGATAAGTTTTAATGTTGCAATTACAAAAGCAAAATAGGCACTTGCAAATCGAGTTTTAATCATCTCCGGATATCTATGATTCTCACACAGAATCATGATTTTATCGTAGAATACTTTAATTCCTTGATATCGGTCTTTTCTATATGCCCTTGTTAGTGATGTACCATTTTGGCAATAGTAGTACATCGCTTCAGGTAAAACCCCGACACATGCAACATGTCCAAAGAGATTCATCAATGAATAAACATCTTCCGAAATGATTTCTCTTTCCGAAACAAATCTCCAATGAATTTTGTTTATCAAATCCATTGAAAACAGTGCCGTACAAGCACTTAGCATCATATTTGCTTTTTTTTCTTGAGAATAATCCGGTGATATCAATTCAGGAAGAATTTCCTCCGCCACTTCTTCACCCACATAAACTAATTTGTCAATTTCCGGCTTATATGTTTTTGTAACTATTCCCTCTGCGCTCACAATATTGTATCCATAATATACAACATCTGCTCGGCATTCAATAGCTCTTCTATATGCCTTTTCGATAGTATCCAATTCGATATAATCATCACTATCAACAAAGCATATAAAGTTTCCGGTGGCATTTTCTATTCCTGTATTTCTCGCCATTCCCAAGCCAGCATTTTTTTTATGTATTACTCTAATACGCTCATCCGACTTTGCCCAATTTTCGCACATTTCCGGACACCGGTCGGGAGATTCATCATCAACCAAAAGGATTTCTAAGTTTTTATATGTTTGACTCACGATGCTTTTTAAACATCGATTCAAATATTTTTCCACATTATACACAGGTATTACAACTGTCACTTTATGTTCTTGCACTTTCTTTTTTCCTCACTGCTTTATTACAGATATTTTTTATCACTCTTGCTGGGCTACCCACTGCCACACAATAATCAGGTATATCCTTTGTAACTACTGAATTAGCTCCAATCACACAATGCTTACCAATCTTCACATTGCCTACAATTACAACATTTATTCCAATGTAAGACCCGTCCCCAATGGAGACTTTCTGCCCCTTTTGTACAATTCCCTGAGCAATCACAGGGACATCAATGTTATGGTAATCATGGTCGCAATCGGTAATATACACATTCGGTGAAAAGAGTACCTTCTCCCCGATATCCAGAGAGTTAGCAATGGAAATCCTGCATCGCTCACCAATTTCGGAGCCTTTGCCAATTCTAACCGTTCCCCCCCCGACCAGATTTGGACATAAGGACGTACTGTTACAGAATCTTCCAGTGTTATATGATGCTTTCCTTTCAGACCACAATGCTTACCAATATAAACGCCATGTCCGGCAGTTACACAAAAGATTTTTGCTCGAATCATTCCGAGCATTCCCTTAACTTCGTCTTTAAGCCCCATTCCTACTATACCTTTCTAATAAACTTATTCGGATACAAGAAGAATTCCAACCACTTCATTTTCTTCATGATCCAAGCTGCGATGATCGGACCGCCAAAACTGATGCCCAGTCCCAACACCACATGTACTGTAACCTTCTCCTCACCAATCTTCAGCAAAACTAATCTCATTGGTGCCGCAAATAGTGTGTGCATCAGGAAAATCGGCATCGTATATTTTGCAAGGAAGTCTATTCCTCTGCCAAACTTTTCCTCGAAGCCAGCCACCATCAAAATTACAGCCCCACAGGCCAGCAGTCCCATTGCAAAAGAAACAGCGGCACCTTGGATTCCCATCATATACACAGCAACGCTTAAAACCATAAACAGCAAACCACTTACTGTTCCTTGCATGCTTTTGCCCTTCATTTGTACATCAAACGCACAAATGCTCATACCGAGCACAAACCATATCTCGTTTGAAAGAACTGTCGACACTGCGTAAACGCTGTACCCCCCCCCGTCAAAATCAAGAGTTTTACAGTAACTGCAACCATCAATCCTATTGCAGCTGCCTTCACACTGCTGAAAGTCGGTGTAATAAGGAAGATGAAGAACAGTGCGTACAGATACCAATAAGGTGCAGTCGGATGAAGTAAAATGGTATCACCAAGACCGCCTATCTGGTCATTAACACTGCTTGAGAACACCTTTTTCAACACCCATGTAGCAATCGTAAAAGTCACATACGGCACACCGAGTGCTAATGCTTTCTTTGCAACATTCTTGCACCAGTTGCTAACACTATTTACTTTGCTGTACTTCTGATATATGTATCCACTACAGATAAAGAACAGCGGCACATGGAAGTAATAAATTGTCGTATCGAACCACTCATACAAATCATTCTCTGGTAAAATATTAGCCTTCGTCATGCTCTGAAAGAAATGACCCAACACAACCAATATACAGGCAATAACTTTTACATCATCAACCCATTTTTCCCTCGTTCTTACCGTTATCTGCTCACTCATTGCTTCTTCTCCATCTGCTGTGCGATATCGGCATCCACGATTTCCTCTCCGGTCTTATGCTTCAGCTGCTCTTTGGATGCTTCGCTCAGGCCATTATTAATTACACAGTTCATATCACAGGTACTGCACTTGTCCAATTCTTCCTTGGTGACCTTGCCATCACGGTAGTCGCGGCAGATTTTCAACTCGAACATGCTGTACGGATGCTTAGTGAACAGTGCCTTGAACTTGTGAACCAGAACCCAAGTGGCAGGCTTCCAGATATACTTATGCATAGCCGGGCTGACCGAACCAATCATCCAGCAGTCACGGTCGCAGCAGCGAACCTTTTTACGGACTACTTCTGCCTGTGGGCTGTTCCACAGTTCATCCCAGCTCTGGGTGTTCAGGTTGCCCATGACCTCCTTATCCTTAGTACCGTTGCAAGGCATAACGTCGCCATACGGATCAATGAAGAAGGTGTCAAAGCTCATATCACAGGGCAGCAGACGTTTCTGACCGTATATGTAGTTGATGAGGCCGTGGTTGAAGTAGGCACGGAACCACTTCTTCGGGCTGTTGCTGCGTAGCAACTCATTGACAAGGTTCTCAAAGTTCTTTGCAACCATTGGGCGATCGTGGATGATATTCTTAGCCTCAACAAAGTAGAAACTATTGTGCAGAGAAGCAGTGGCGAACTCCATACCCATCTCGTTAGAAATCTTGTAAAGAGGAACCAAATCAGGAGCGTTCTTATCCTGAACGGTAATACCGAATCCAACGTCCTTCATACCCATCTCACGCAACTTTTTCAATGTACCATAGCCACGCTGATAACCATTCTGCAGACCGCGAATCTCATTATTGGTCTGCTCCAGACCCTCAATGGAAATACGAATGCCGATATGTGGGAACTCCTTGCACAGATCAACGATACGATCCGTGAAGAAGCCGTTGGTAGAAATGACGATACGATCAGACTTTTTGTACAGCTCACGCACGATATCCTTCAGGTCCGTGCGGATAAACGGCTCACCGCCGGTGATGTTGGTGAAATACATCCTCGGCAGCTTCTTGATAGTTTCGATGCTGATTTCTTCTTCCAGTTTGGAAGGTGCTTTATAACGGTTACACATAGAGCAACGAGCGTTGCAGCGGTAAGTGACGATGACCGTACCATTTAATTTTTTTTCTTCAGACATAATTAACTCTCCTTTTGTTTACTCTTTCTTTAAAAATATTTCGATTTTATATAAGAACCCCTTAGCACATACTGAGAACACAATTGAGCCGCAGATTACCGCAACCGCTGTGATGCCATATGCCAGCAGGCCGTTTCCAAACAGATGAACGAAGTGTAGCTTTTCAAGCACACGATAAATTACCATGTGGCATAGGTAAATCTCGAAGCAGATACTACCGAGGAACTTGGCGACTGGATTAACCAGTACCCCCCCCCCGATTGCATCCCAGGGTATAGACCAGAGCAGCCACACAGAAGAACAACATAGTAAGCGTAGAGCCGCCTAATGCAAAATAAGCAACTGTATCCACCAGCAAAATCACACCGACGATTACTTTATGCATCGATGCAAACTCGGCCAGCTCTTTCCGATAAAGGAAGATCAAACCTCCCGCCATAAAGTAAACTGCGCAGTATAGGACATTTGTTCTTGCACTAAAGTTGACCACTGCTCTATCCGCAATGTGGTTTGCATCAAAGAAATATGTACTGCACGCGAAGTTGTAAATTACAGCGCAAGCAAATGCTAACCATGCACGTTTCTTATTTTCCAGCAGGAAGCAAAAAAACGGAAACAGCAAGTAAAACACGAAAATCACTGCCAATGTCCAGCTCACGCCGATAACCGATATATTCATATTCGGCAAAAGTCCCTGGCAGAGCGTCAGATTTGCAAAAACTTCATACAATGCGCTTTTGCTAGGTGACATTACAAAATCCAACGCACAAAGCAATGCAAAATACGGCCAGATCTTACAGTATCTTTTTGTGTAGAAATCTCCCACACTGATTTTCTTATCTTTGATTTTCTGATAATAACCGCAGCACATACCGAAACCGCTGACCATCAAAAAAAGAAAAACGAGGTTCGTGAAAGACGGAATAAGCCGTTCAAACACAAATCCTCCCATTCCATATTTTGCATTTGCGAGAACATGCATCAGAGCAATACCGATAATGGCATACGCCTTTATGCCATCTATTCCCTCATACCTTTCTTTCATTCCCAAGCATCCCCCATAATGTCTTTGCATAGTTTTCCTCTGAGCACTCGTTCTCTAAGAATTTCTTAAATTTCTCTGCGCAAATGTCTGCATCAGATTTATGTTTCAAATAATACTGAATTTTATCTACCCAATCCTCTACAGTATGTGTGCATAAAACTCCGCGTCCGTTTGACAAATATCCTTTTGTTGTTACCGTATCAGATGTTATAATCATCTTATTATTTGCAGCAGCTTGGAAATAGACTGTCAGGCCTGCCGGAGCTTCTGTGTCCAATGGCATAACAATAAGCTGCGACTGACACAAGAGTTCCATAAATGCACTTTCCGGAATATCTGTTCTAGTATAAGTATTATCGCCTATAACATCTAAGAACTGCTCTTTCAACGCATTAGGCATAACACAATTAAATGTTACATCCGGAAGTTTCTTAGCCACTTCAAACAACAATTTCCAATCCCGGCCATTTCTTCCTCCACAGAAAACTGTGCTAGCCTTGGCTTCCACTCGTTTATCCAATGTATAGTTTTTATGATAGACATCATGTAAAAGAATAAAATTAGCCTTCGTATTCAAAATTTCATTAATATAACGACCATATTCCTCAGTCGTAACTGTTGCGGCAAAAGAATGTGAACGCAGTGCCCTTTTATAGAGGTATTTTGCCATCTTATTTTTAGTCGTATTTTTATCTTTCAGTAAAATATTAATCGCTATAACTTTAATTTTTTTATTGGTCAGCCTGCCTAGCCACCAACATAGCACCCCCATAAAATCGTACCAGCATACAATGGTATCACCTGCTTTTGCACGTTTTACAGTTGAGCTACAAACCGAAAGCATTTGCTTGATAGATGTACAACGCCATTCAGGATAAATTTCCTTATACTCTTTTTCAAATGCCGATGTCAAAAATGACATATCTTCCAATTTCTTGGGTTTATCATATAAAACATAAATCATGCTTCACCTCTATAAACCTTCATAATTTTCTCGTAATACTCATCGATGGTATCGAAGCTAATGTCCTTGCAGTTTGCACTGTATTCCGCGCACAGTTCCTTATCACCCCAGAGTTTTTGAATCTTCATTTTCAAATCTTTTCCATTACCGCTCTCAAACAACTCACCGGTCGTACCAACCTGAATCAGCTCCGGGATGCCACCAATGTTTGCACCCAGAACCGGCGTGCCATACATCTGAGATTCCATCACGGAGAACGGACAGTTCTCATACCACTCAGACGGGTAAATGGAAAACCGTGCCTCCCGGATGATCTTTTCCAGTACCTCACCCTTCTGGAAGCCAACGTTCTTAATATTCTTTATCCTCTTAATGCTGTCTTCCAGCGGCCCTGTGCCAGCGAAGATGAACTGCACATCCGGCAGTTCCTTACAGACTTTGATGAGCGTTCCGATGCCTTTCTCTTCGGAGAAGCGACCGAAATACAACGCATAGTCCACACGCTGAAACTTACAAAGGATTACCCCCCCCCTAGATAAATCGGGATGAGCTTGTTGCAGTAAGTTTTCAAGCTCATCTCTCTCAAGGTTCAGGCATGCCTTTGCATAGTTATCAGTTTCTGTCGGATTGTTCCAAAGTTCTTTAATAATAGCTGCCAACTGTTTGGAATCTCTACTTGTGAACAAACGTCCATCCACACCATCGGTAATCAGTTCGGGAATTCCGCCAATATTCGCGCCAATAACAGGGGTTCCACGCTGCTGACTTTCCATAACCGAAAACGGACAGTTTTCATATACCTCCGAAGGGCAGATAGAAAACTGTGCTTCCCGAATCAGCTTATCCAATGCTTCGCCAGTCTGGAAGCCAACATTTTTAACATTTTTCAGCTGATTAACTTTGTCCTCCAATGGTCCAGAACCAGAAAAAACGAACTGGATATCCGGCAGCAAGTTACAGGTTTCGACCAGTGTGTTGATGCCCTTTTCCTCAGAGAAGCGGCCAAAGTACAGGACATAGCTCTGTTTTTCAATCTCTTTAGGCTCCACCTTTTCCACAAAGTTGTGCATCGCAATTGTCTTGGTCGCAAACAGTGGGTTGGTGTCCATCTTCGTTTTCAAGAACTCGGAGCAGCAGATAATTTTATCTATGTGCTTATAAGCTCCATTCCATTTCCAAAACTCTGCTTCCATCATGCCGATGATGGACTTGGCTGTGGAACTGTGTACACACTTTCCTTTCACACAGTTCATGAAGTGACCGCCAAGGCACTTCTCACAATTCTCATGTGTAATCGGATTCTTAAGCTGGTGGTTAGGACAGATCAGCTGGTAGTCGTGAGCCGTGAAAACGATCTTGCACTTATGCCCTGTCTCCTTCCGCCATTTCACAATTTCCAGAATCATGGAGGGGGTCAACTGGTAGTTGAAATTGTTCAGGTGGCAGACATCCGGCTGGAAGTCATCCAACACCAGTCTTAATTTTTCTCTTGCTTCCTTGCTGTAAATCGTCTTGATTGGGTAGGTCAGCTTCGACAGCTTGCTGCCGCCGTGGAAATCCATATCACTCGTGTAAGCATTGACCCGGTTGCCAACACAGCGCCCTTTGTGGTCCATACCGAAGTACTGAACCTCATGTCCCATTTTCCGGAGCTGTTCACCCAGCTTGAAGATATAGGTCTCGCTGCCGCCGTTGGCGTGCAGAAATTTATTGATAATCAGTGTTCTCATGTACTTTTTTCCTTATGTTTTATGTTCAGTTTCATACCCCTTGATAGGACAAAGTAGTTATTATGTATTATTTATAAATCAAAGCGCTTTATCCGAACGCTGGTAGTGAAACAAAAATGATTGTTTGAGCCTTATCCCCTTCACAGAAAATAGTGTAATACGCTATTTTTGCCCAATTTTCAATATGCACATCCCGCCACCCGCGTTGGGATAGAGGAGATTATTGATTTAGAGGATACGCATTGATTTTCCTTCTCTAAAATGTATTTTTTGTTATGTTTGTTTCTGAATCCGCATTAGGAAAGTAAATATGCTCTTATCATCAGTATCTTTCATTTTGTTTCAGCACCTCCAAGCGATTAGCAAAGATGTTCTTATCATCAATATTTACTATTTTGATGGACATTTCCGGTCCGATGGGAAATTCAGTGTTCATTCCATTATATATTATGTCTAAGGTCGTCTTATTTTTAGGTTTAACCAACCCCGGAATGTTTCATCATCTGCGCTTGAAAAAGAATATTACTTACCATTAAAAATTTTATTTATTCACTCTCTGTATACTTCTAACGTTTTCTCAACAACACCATCCCAACAATATTTACTACATATAAAATCCACTGCTTTATTTTTATATGCTGCTACCATTGCTTCGTCATCACACACACTTTGTAATTTCTTGTGAAGATCTGTAACAGCAGACTTCTTAAATACTAAAGCCTTATCTTCAACCACTGAGACACACTCCTCTATGTCGGAAACCAAACAGCAATTCCCATAACTCATTGCTTCCAATAAACTGAGAGGCATTCCTTCAAGATCACTAGGCAATGTATAAATATATGCGTTGCTATAAATCTCGTCCAATTCCTGTCCCCGGATAAACCCTGTAAATAGAATTCTTCTATCATTCTCTGCCATTTTTTTAAGTTCATTTGTAAACTCTTCTGTATCTGAGCTTCCACCTGCAATAACAAGCTTTTTATCTGTTTTTACTTTCTTAAATGCTTCAATTAAATATCTTAATCCCTTTTCAGGAACTAGCCTCCCCAGGAATAAAATGTAACTATCTTTTTCAAGTCCATACTTTTTTTTGATAATATCGGCTTTTCTAATCCGAGGTCTCACAACTCCATTAGGAATAAATCTGGTTTTTCTTCCGTATGTCTTCATAAAATAATTTTGTACCCCTTCAGAAAGAACAATAATTTCATCTGCATATTTTACTGCACATTTTTCTCCCAGCATGATATATGTACTTGCAAATTTCCCCCATTTAGCTCTTTGATGATCTAATCCATGAATAGTAGCTATACATTTCTTGCCGAATAATTTAGGAAACCATAACATAGCACACGGTCCTTCAGCATGAAAATGCACCACATCGTACTTACCGAAAGCCGCGCAAAACGCACCTGCAACTGACGCTGTCATAGCAGCAAGTCCCTTTTTATTTAAAGTAAAAACTGATTTAAGTCTAACGCCTTTATAATCAGTTAATTGGTCACAATCAAATTCTTTACCACTTACGTGATGACCTTTCCGGTTATAACAAGTAACATTATGTCCAAGTTTAACCATTCTAGTTGCTAATTCCTCTACGACAATCTCAATGCCACCCTCCCTGGAAGGGATTCGTTTATGGCCTAACATAGCAATGCTCAGATTCTTTTTATAGTCAGTTTTTAAAATATTATCCTCTTTAGAGTTCTTACCCTCCATAATTAATAACTTCTCCCTTATATACTACTTGATGTAGAATGAAACTCACCACTTTTGTAATCTTGTTCTTATTTTGGAACTTTGTATCTTTTTAAATATCATAAAAAATAAAAGATATGTCATCTAACCAGGCAGCACTTCTCTTCCTTAGCCAAATAAAGCATTTAAAAATATACTTCTGTTAATTCTCGTTTTTTAATTTATTACTTATCTAATATTATTTAACCACTACATCGACCCCTCCCCTCTAAAAACAACCAAAACCGTCTTCCACAACAACTTCATATCCAACCCCAAACTCCAATCCGTAATATACCCGGTATCCAACTCCACAACCTTCTCAAAATCCGTAATCCCACTTCTCCCACTAACCTGCCACATCCCGGTAATCCCCGGCTTGATCGCCAGTCTCTTCCTATGATGCACCTCATACTTCTCCCACTCATCCACAGTCGGCGGTCTTGTCCCAACCAGGCTCATATCACCTTTCAGCACATTCCAGAACTGCGGAAACTCATCCAGAGAAGTCTTCCTGATAAAATTCCCGATTCCTTTAATGATCCTGGGATCATTATCCATCTTAAACATCAGACCATCCTGAATCTTATTCTTCTCCATCAGCTCTTTCTTCCGCGCTTCAGCATCCATATACATAGAACGGAATTTATAAATCTTAAACTTCTTCCCATTCTTTCCAACCCGAATCTGGGAAAAGAACACCGGTCCCGGTGATTTTATCTTAATAATAGGCGCAATAAATACAGTCAGTATCCCTGTCATCAGAACACCGACAAATCCCCCGACAATATCCATAGCCCTTTTCAAAAACATATCCCTGGGTGAAGCCATTTTAATACTGCTGGAAAGCACAGTATATCCTGCCATTTTCTCCACGATCTGGTTATTGCCCAGCACTTCCAGCTTAGCCAGCTTCATATGTATCGTCACGCCCATGCTGGCGCAGCTCTTTATCATCTCATTCGGTATAACCGTCTCCTCTGAAGGATTGAAAAACACTTCATCCACCCAGTTCTTCTGGATATAAGAAACCATACTGTCCTTATCCGCCACAACAGGCACACCCAGAATCTTCTTGCCGGTCATATGCACATCTATAATAGCAATCCCATCCAGGTATAGATTCTCAAAATTGTTCCTCAGGATAGTCTTCACCACTTCAGATGCCACATCCGCAGACGTCACCAGCAGCAGAGAACGCTTCCCTTCCTGCTTATCCACTCTTCTCTTAATATTCTGTTTCCACGCCAGTCTTGTAACATAGGACAACACAATATAAATGCCCCACATGCTGATAAAAATAACGCGGGAATATGTAGAGGACTGCTTCACAAAAAATAAATACACCAGCATAGTAGCTATAATATAAGTCACATGTTTAAATACTGCCACGAACTCCCTAAAATAGCCTCTCCTCAAAATACCGCTGTAACTTTCATTGAAAAACACAACGACAAAAAAGATAAAAAGCAGGATAATCTCCACATCACGATAATTATCATCGGACAGTCGGAACATTTTCCCGTTTCTAAAGACATAACTCAGCAGAAATGAAACTTCCATACAGATCAAATCCAGTATGATAAAATCCAAATGCTTTAACCAACTACTTCCATTTTTCTGATACATAACTAACTCCCAAATCCCTCAATGATTTTGCCGCGTTTCGCAGCAATCGGCAGAATTATTTTATACGATCATACGAAAACTTTGTACATTCATCCCAGCCGTATAGGAAAAGCTGACCACTCCACCCTGTAATTCTAGGGCTGTATCGACACGGAGCGCCAGCCAATAATCACTTATTTATTCCTTTGTTCCTGTACATTCTAACGCGTTTGACATATTATGTCAAGCAACAGGATGCATCTTTTGTTATACATCTGTTTTCGGATTAATCTAAAATATTTCCAACAGGTTCCGTTTTCTCTTTAAATAAACACAAAAGCCGGCATATTTCCTTATGTTATCCGGCTTTTTAAAAAATAATCCATGAATCATTCTCCTTCCATTCGTCATATTAACATAACTGAACCGCTACGCCATTTTTCTTTCTCACGTAATGAAAATCCAATTAGCCGGGGGCAGAACGCAGCACACGCATCTGCGGCAGCCTCACGAACGACACAGCACTTCATAAAGCAATTTTTTTCGACGTCCCATTTGCATAAAAAACAGCACTTTCAGAATACTATCTATAATAACCAGTTAAAAAGTGCCTGTAAAAAAATTACATTTTATTGTAACTTAGATTTTATCTTCTTATAGCAGTAATGAAAACGAACCTTGAGCACATTTTTTATCTCCTTACAGTTCATTTTTTACCGTTTTATTTCTGGTATCGTAGTCAAAGGGATATTTTTCCATAAATAAAATATACGGAGGACAAAAAATGAAGGAAATTGACAAAGTTTATGTAGGAAAAAGGATACAGCAGCAACGGGAATTACTGGGATATACCCGGGAGGAACTGGCTGAAAAGGCGGATATCACACCACGCTTCTGTTATGATTTGGAACTGGGACAAAAGGGGATGTCCGTGGACACTCTGTGTAAGCTGAAATCCGCACTGCATATTAATATTGACTACCTGCTCTTTGGAGAACAGAAGGCTCTGAATGATTTAAACTCTATCAAAATACTGATTGAAACCTGCCCCTCGGATAAACGCACCTTTTTGATCGACATCATCACCTCATATTTAAAGGCAGTAAAATAACTTCAAAACTTTCCCCTTCACTGGTTCCAGATAATTTATTGTAAATATAAATCTGTCAGATTATCCATCTAATATTCTTATTACTGAATAAACATCCCATATTTGCAATATAATATATATTAGAATACCTGTTCACAAATATTATAAAAGAAGGGCTGGGTTTATCCTATGATCGTTTTTATCGCTGTATCATTCCTGGTCGGCTCCATGTTCGGAATTCTGTTAATGTGCCTGGTTCAAATCAACCGGCTTCACGGGGACCCGGAACCTGGCAGCAGCCTTCCGGATGACTATTCTGACGCTAATATGTGACGCAAGTGAAAACAACAGACAAGCTTCACAAAAAAAGCACCGGAAGCAGAGTTTAATACTATGCCTCCAGTGCTTTCACTGAATTAAAACCACTCTATTTCACGTCTCTCCATATAATTGGATTCCAGATATTTCTGAACCTCCCCACAGTCATAGCTTCTGGCTTTTGCAGGACAGACTCTCGCACATCTCATACAGTTGATGCACAGACTTTCATCCACCTCATAGGTCTCCTTATCAATGGCGGCAGCCGGACATTTCTGCACACAGGCCTGGCAGCCATTGCACTTATCCCCATCCCAGAATTTTGCCACCGGTTTCATCTGCTTTGGTTCCGGTTCAGCTTCTCCGGGAAGCTCGACGGGGCCATGGAACTCCTCCTCCAGCCGTTTCTTTACTGTCACCGCAAACTTGCGGAAAATCTGCATATCTTCCTCATCCGGGCGTCCGGTTCCCAGTTTATCGGAATAAATATGAGGAATTACAGGCGCCACTGCCCCAATGCAGTAAAATCCCCTGTCCTCCAGTATTTTCTTCATCTGCGCCAGTGTATGGTCATAATGGCGGTTGCCGTATGCTGCCATTAAAATACACGGTGTATGGGACCCCTGCAGGTTTGTAAACAGCGCCTCATGCAATCTGGGTAGCTGTCCGCCATAGACAGGCGCTGCGGCAAGCAGCAGGTCCTTCTCTGTAAAGCTGTGTTTCTGTTTTCTCAATTTTCTTCTTGTCAAATCCAGATACTGTGGATTTTGTGACAGCATGCCGGCCAGCATCTCCGCTGCATGTTTTGTTCCTTCTGTGGGGCTGAAATACGCCACGGTCAGGGTCTTGTTTTTCTCCATAAGATCCGGTCTCCTCTCTTTTGTGCGCCTGAGGGACTGCTCCCATCTCCAGGCTTCAATTTTATTATGGTCACCGGTCAGCAGAACCTTTGGCACCTTTTTATCATGCCAGGTCTCAGGCCGCGTAAAATGAGGATATTCCAGCAGGTTGTCCTGCATGGATTCAAACTGGGCAGATTCCTCGTTGCTCAAAACGCCCGGTACAAAACGTGAAATGGCATCGATCATAACCATAGAAGCCAGGTCCCCGCCGGTGAGCACATAATCTCCAATGGAAACATAATCCGTCACGATTTCCTCCAGGACACGCTCATCTATGCCTTCATAATGCCCGCAGAGAAAGATAAGCTCCTCCTCCTGGGCAAAATCCTCCACCATTGTCTGGTTAAATACCTTTCCCTGTGGGGTCAGATAAATACAGCGGGGTTTTCTGCCCTTTTCTGCCGCCAGGGATTTCCCGGCAACGGAACAATAGGCCCGGTAAACCGGCTCTGCCTGCATGACCATACCGGCGCCTCCGCCATATGGGTAGTCATCCACCCTGTTATGTTTATTATCGGAAAAATCCCGGATATTGACTGTCTCCAGAGATATATGTTTCTCCTTCATGGCCCGGCCGATGATGCTGGTATCCAGCCCCTGCCGCACCATATCCGGAAATAGGGTCAACACATGAAAATTCATCGTAATCTCCATTCCGCTGCCCAAAAGCAGCACAAATAATATCTGTATCTAATCAGCCGCCAAAGCAGTCACCTGTTTAATCCAGAAGTCCGTCCATCAGATGTATCTCCATCCTGTTTTCTTCAATATCCACATCCAGAATACACTCGTGTATGGCAGGGAGCAGCACTTCTTTCCCTTCCCCCGTCTCTACAATATAAACGTCATTGGCTCCGGTCTCCATCACATCCTTCAGGACACCGAATTTCTCTCCGTTTTCCAGGTAAACATCAAGTCCGATAAGATCTGCAATGTAATACTCGTCCTCATCCAGGGGAATGGCCTGGTCTCTGGTCACATAAAGACTTCTGCCTTTGTATTTCTCTATGTCATTGATGTTGTTGATTCCTTTGAATTTCAGGATCGCGTACTGTTTAAAATATTTGACATTCTCAATTTCCAGTTCTATATACTCCCTGCCTGTATCCAGCAATACGCTGTCCAGGTCTTCAAATCTATGCACATCATCAGTGGTGGGATATACCTTGACCTCCCCGCGGATTCCGTGGGTGGTGGTGATCACACCTGCCTGTAATAAATCTTCCATGATCAAATTCCTTCCTATTATAAAACATCACGTTATTGCGGCCCTCTTTGTAATGAAAAAAGGGGGCTGATGCAGTAAAATTTACCGCGACAGCTCCCGCTTACACAGAACGGATATCATCCGCCGTATTCCTCGCCTGTACCGAAAGCCGCCCCGAAAGGCAGCCGGTCCAGTTATTGTAAAATATCTACGACTACTTTTTTGTCGCTTTTGGAAGATGCAGCCTTCACTACGGTA
>OCAS01000753.1_pt1 | contig 22411 bp, 19 predicted proteins | sample 1550751 | NCBI WGS metagenome assembly OCAS01 (sample SAMEA2580301, study PRJEB22360) | human gut metagenome | biome: human gut; feature: human-associated habitat; material: faeces | place: Denmark | collected 2008/2010
AGCCGATCGCGGTGAGGCCGCCGTCGGGATAGAGGATCTGTCCCGTGACAAAGGCGCCGGCCTCGGAGGCCAGGAACACCGCAGGGCCCATGCAGTCTTCCACCTTGCCGATTCTCTCCAGAGGCTTACCGTTACCCAGATTCAGGGTTTCCGGGTGCTCCTTGATGACCTCCGCCATCATGGGCGTAACCGTGAGGGTGGGGCCGATGGCGTTGACGGTGACCTCGGGGCCCAGCTCGGCGGCCAGGGTGCGGCCTCACCGTGGGTGCGGGTCAGCATATCCACGGCGCCCTTGGAGGTACAGTAGCCCATGTTGCCGCCGCCGCTGAAGGCCCGGACGCCCCGGACGGAGGAGAGGTTGATGATGCGGCCGTAGCCGTTTTCCTTCATGACCTTACCGAAGTGCTTACAGGCCATGGCGACGCCGATTACGTTGACGTTCATCATATCGGCCATTACATCCATGGGGAAGTCGAACAGGCTGAACTTCTTGTTATAGCCCTGGGCGTTGACCAGAATATCCGCCTTCTTGTGATTGCTTACCACGGTGTTGACCAGGGCAATGATGCTGTCCTCATTGGTGGCATCCACCGTGTAGATGGCCACATCCTTCCCCACTTTTTCCTTGATCTCACTTTTCGCCCGCACAAGGGATTCCATCTTGCGGCTGGCAATCACGACTTCAGCGCCGTAGAACGCCATCGCCTCAGCAATTCCCTGGCCGATACCGCCGGCACCGCCAATCACGACTGCTACCTTACCATCCAAACGAAACAGGTCTTTCATAATTAATAACCTCCTAACATTGTTGTGGCGAGCGTTTTAAATATGGAGCCGCCGCAAAGGCGGCTGACGCTTATTGGGATTTTCTGATCACCGACGGAGTTTCTCCACCCGCCCCATGGCGGCAGGACTTACATCAGAATCTGTACCGGGTTTTCCAGAAGCTGCTTCATGTACTCCACAAACTGGGAGGCCAGAAGGCCGTCGATGAGCCGGTGATCCACAGAGAGCTGAATATTCATCATGGGCCGGATGGCGATGGTATCCTCCCCGTTTTCGTCGGTAATCACCACCGGCGTTTTGCGCACCGAGCTGACAGAGAGGATGGCGGCTTCCGGCGCGTTAATAATGGCCGTAAAGTTTCCGATGCCGAACATGCCCAGATTGGAGATGGAGAAGGTGCCGTTGCTGTACTCCTCAGGCTTCAGGCGCCCCTCCTTGGCCCGCGCCACCAGATCCTTGGATTCGGCGGCCACATCGGTGAGGCTCTTATTCTGTACATTCTTTACCACAGGTACCACAAGGCCGTTGTCTCCGGCCACGGCGGTACCTATATTGATGGACTTGTAGGTGACGATCTGATCCTCTTTCAGCGTCACGTTGATTCCGGGGAACTTCTTCAGCGCCTTGCAGGCCGCCATGATCAGCAAATCGGAAACGGCGATGCGCACCTCGCTGTTCTCATTGAGCTGCTTGCGGAAGGCGGTAAGATTGGTGGTGTCCACCGCGTCGGTGAAGTAGAGGTGCGGCGCGGTAAACTTGGAATGGGCCAGCTTGTCGCCGATGATCTTGCGCACCCCCTTGTAGGGAACCACGGAGGCGATCTGCAGTTCATCGGAGCCGGAAGAAGCTGCCGCTGCGGCGGCCCGCTCCACGTCCTTCTTCATAATCTTCTCTCCGGCGCCGGTACCCTGTACGGTACTCAGATCGACGCCGGTTTTCTCGGCCAGCTTGCGGGCCAGGGGGCTGGCTTTGATATCCCGCTCGGTAATCCCCCCCTGGAATCCGGTTCCCTGAATGGAGGACACATCGGCAGCGGCGATGCCATTGTCCTTCATGTACTTTTTGGCCCGGGGGGTGAGCTTCAGCTCTCCCATCTCTGCGGGGGCGGCGGCCTTCTCGGCAGGCTCATCATCCTCATCGTCATCAAAGTCGGCCTCCACCTGGGCGTCCGCCACCACGGCGGTCACATGGCTGGCCAGGATGGCGTCGGCGTCCTCGCCGGGCTCGCCCACCACGGCCACCGGAGTAAGCACCGGCACGGTATTGCCGGGTTCCAGGGCGATCTTCAGCAGAGTACCGGCGCAGCTTGCTTCCACGGTGATCACCGACTTGTCGGTGTGCACGTCAAAGAAGGGGTCGCCGATGGCGACAGGATCCCCCACCTGCTTGTGCCACTCCGCGATAGTGCCCTCATCCTGGGTGTAGCCCAGCTTGGGCATGACCACTACTTTTGCCATTTTGCCTCCCCCCTTCTTACAGCAGCTTCTCTACAGCCGCCAGGATGGTGTTTTCATTGGGCACCACGAGTTTTTCCAGGGCGGGGCTGAAGGGGATGGACACGTCAGGCGCACACAGGCGCTGGATGGGCGCATCCAGATCGTAGAACACCTCATCCTGAATCGCGGCACAGATCTCGGCGGCCACGCCGAAGCTGGTGTAGCCCTCGTCCACAATGAGCAGACGCCCGGTCTTCTTTACCGATTTAATGATTGTCTCTTTGTCCAGCGGAACCAAAGTACGCAGGTCAACGACCTCTACGCTGACCCCCTTCTTCTTTTCCAGGTGCTTGGCCACCTTGACACACTGTCCCACCTGGAAGGAGTTGGCCACCACGGTGACATCGCTGCCCTCATGCACCACAACGGATTTGCCGATGGGAAGCAGGAGATTTTCATCCCCGTCGTCGGGCATATCAAACTCCACGCTGTAGTGCTTGCGGTGCTCCACCACAATCACGGGATTATTGTCCCGGATGGCGGATTTCAGCAGGCCCTTGGCGGTATAGGCATCGGACGGGATGACGATCTTGGAGCCGGGGAAGTGGGCGATGACCGCGTTCAGATTCTGGGAGTGCTGGGCGGCGGCGGCCCGGCCGGCGCCGATGGTGGTTCGGATGACCATCGGGACATTTTTCTGTCCGCCGGACATGTAGCACACCTTGGCCATCTGATTGACAATCTGATCCATAGCCACCAGCATAAAGTCCGAGAACATAATCTCCACGATGGGCCTCATGCCCGTAAGGGCCATGCCGATGCCCATGCCAACAATGCCGGACTCGCTGATGGGGGAATCCTTCATCCGCAGATCACCGTACTTCTCATACAGTCCCTTGGAGCAGCGCCAAGTGCCGTCACCCACGCCGATGTCCTCGCCGATCATCATCACCATGGGATCCCGGGCCATTTCCTCGTCCAGGGCCTCCCGCACGGCGTCACGATAATAAATCTTTCTCATCTTTTCTTCCCTCTCAGTCGCAGAAGATATCGTCCATCAGCTCGGACGCCTCAGGATAGGGGCTTTCAGCGGCAAACTTGCAGGCCGCCTGAACCTCCTGTTCCACCTTATCCTCGATCTCCTTGCGCTCCTTCTCTGTAAGGTAGCCCTTATCCCGGAACAGGATCAGAGGATCCCTGGCTTTCCAGGCCTCCACCTCCTCCGGCGGACGGTAGGTACCGGGATCGCTGCCGTTGTGGCCGTGGTGGCGATAGGTCTTGCACTCCACAATCGAGGGCCCCTTACCCTCCCGGGCGTGCTTGACGGCCTTCTGCATCGTCTTGTAGACCGTTTCTACATCGTTGCCGTCGATGGTATAGCCGGGGATGCCATAGCCGATTGCCCGCTTGGCCAAGTCGTGCTCTTTGGTGACCCGGCGGCTGTCCACCGTGATGCCGTAAAGGTTGTTCTCAATGACGTACACCACCGGCAGATCCCACGCGGCAGCCATATTGATGGACTCATGGAAGGTGCCCTCGTTGGCGGCGCCGTCACCGAAGAAGCACAGGGTTACCTGGTCGGTACCGCGGTACTTGGCCGAATAACCGGCGCCGGTGGCCATTGGAATCCCGCCGCCCACAATGCCGTTGGCGCCCAGAATGCCCAAATCCATGGCCATGATGTGCATGGAACCGCCCTTGCCCTTGGAATAACCCGTTTCCTTTCCCAGGATCTCTGCCATCATGCGGCCCATGTCGGCCCCCCGGGCCACCAGATGGCCGTGCCCACGGTGGGTAGAGGCGATGTAGTCCCGCGCCTCAATGGCGGCGCAGGCGCCGGCGGCCACAGCCTCCTCGCCGATATACAGGTGGGCCAGGCCGGCCATCTGTCCGGTCTTATAAAACTCAAATACCTCCTGCTCGAACCGCCGGATCTTATACATGTCCGAGTAGAATCGCTTGGCAAGCTCTTTGTTCACAGAATTCCCTTCTTCCTAAGTGTCATGCCGGAATCATCCGGCTCAGCCCCGGCCGGGCATACCGGCAATCACCAGCATGGAGGCGGGGAGGTTGGTCTCATTGCGGATCTCTTTTCCATCTCCCACATTGAAGTGGATGGAATCGTATTTTTTAAGTACGATGGTCTCGTCCTTTGTGCGCACCGTCATCTCACCCTCCAGGATGAAATAGATCAGCTCCACCCCGGTCTCCACGTACTCCGTCCCGCCGCCGGGCAGGAAGTGGGACAGGCCCAGGGTATAGTCCACCGTATTGCTGGTTTCCTTGTTGTGCAGCCGGAGGGCCCGCATATCAAAATGGCCGGTAACCGGATACTCAAAGGCGTCTGCCAATCGAACAACTTTCATGTGATCTTCTCCTTCTGTTATTTCAACGGCTTCAGGCCCAGGATTTCTCTGGCCTGAGCGGGGGTAGCGGGCTGCTTTCCGAAGGTGCGCACCGCTTGAACGGCCCGTTCCACCAGTTGGACATTGGTGGCGGGCACTCCCTTGCTGAGGTATACATTGTCCTCGAGCCCCACCCGGATATGTCCGCCCAGGGCCAGGGCCGCATACAGGATGGGCAGGTGGCTCTTCCCCACGCCAAAGGCCGACCAGGTGGCGTTCTCCGGCAGATGGCGCACCAGATATACCAGATTTTCCACCGTGGCAGGCATACCGCCCAGCACGCCCAGGCAAAGCTGATAGTGGCAGGGGGTAGACAGGTGGCCCTGTTTTGCAAAGTAATCGGCGATCCCCAGCATACCGGCATCGAAGATCTCAACCTCCGGCTTGATGCCGCGCTCTAGATACAGGTCGCCCAGCTTCTCGAGAAACTGCGGGCTATTCATAAATACCCCGCCGGGCATCCAGTTGAAGGTACCGGCGTCATAGGAGCCCATCTCGATGCCCTCCAGCTCCTGGTGATGGGCCATCCGCTCTTCATCCGTGGCGGGATGCTCGGCAGAAGCGCCGGAGGAGGTGCAGTTGATAATGACATCACAGTCCTGGTGGCTGCGGATAAGCCGGATGGTCTCCCGGAATTTCTCCTTGTCCATGGCACCCAGGCCGTCGTCGGCCCGCATGTGCAGATGAACCATGGCTGCGCCCGCTTTCCAGCAGGCGTAGGCATCCGCGGCAATTTCTTCCGGCGTAATGGGGATGTGCGCATTCTTGGCCTTTGGGGTGACTGCGCCAGTGAGGGCAGCTGTGATAATAACCTGATCCATAATTTACGCTCCTTATTATTTGTGGTTCCGAGGACGCTTCTTGTCTCTGGCCCGAATCGCTTCATATAGACTGCAAACCGCGCGCCAAGTAGTGCACTTACGGTTTTTGTGCAGGAAACGCATGGAATCCGGCATAATAATCCCGCTTTTGCGCTCAGATCAGGCCATTAGCCTCGCACTTCCTCCCCACACGCATTGCACATCCGCAATTTTTTGCCGATTTGCACGCTTACAGGCTCTTGGCCAGGTAGTACGCATCGGATATCGCCTGTGTCACCTGAGCGGGCTTGACGCAGTCTCCGATAACGTATTGCTCATCCACCACGTTCCACAGCTCTTCCATTACACCGGTACGCGCTCTCATTCCCACGGCGCACAGCACCGCGTCAGCGGGCAGCAGGTGCTCCTGCCCCTCCCGGTCAGTGTAAATCAGTCCCCCATCCGTCACGGCTCTGCCGGTTCCTCCGGTGACGGCGGTGACATACTTGTTCAGCTCCTGTCCCAGCGCCATGCCGTGGAACATATTCACATCGGCTGCCAGCGTATCCCGCATCTCTACGATGGTGACCTGTTTCCCCTTCATGCCCAGGTGAATACCGGTTTCGCAACCCACTAAACCGCCTCCCAGAATCACCACCCGTTCTCCCAGAGCGTCCGGGTTCGCCTCGGCCTGGGCCACCGACACCACCTTATCCGACGCAATCCCCGGAATGGCGGGAATCACCGGCTGGGCGCCGGCGGCAATGATAAGGACATCCGGCCGAACCTTCTCTGCCAGCGCCCTGTCCACCCTTTGATTCAGGGTAACCTTCACGCCGCTGCTTTCCACCCTTCGGATAAGGCACTGGGTAAAGCGATACAGATCCTGCTTGAAGGGTACGGCTTCGGCGAATTTCAGCGCACCCCCAAGCGCATCCGTCTTCTCGTACAGCAGCACCTCATGTCCGCGCCGGGCCGCCGTGATTGCCGCTTCCATGCCGGCGGGGCCGCCGCCCACCACCAGAACCTTTTTCTTTCTCAGGGGCGGGGCCACATAATATTTTTCCTCCAGCTCGGCTCCAATCACCGGATTCACCGAACAGCGGTTTGTACCGTTGATTACACTCTCCCCCAGACAAACAAAGCAGCGCAGGCAGGGGGTGATGTCCTCCTTCTGGCCCGTGTAGGCCTTTTTCGGGAGGAAGGGATCCGCCAGCAGCGCCCGTCCCAGCTCCACGATATCGGCCTGACCGGAGGCGATGATCTCCTCACACTGCTCCGGGTCGCCCAGGGCACCCACGCAGGATACCGGCTTGGACACCACCTGTTTGATGGCCGCCGCCAGATATACGTTGCAGCCGTGATCCAGGAACGCCGATGGATGGGTTCGTACAAAGAGTTCCTGCCGCTCATGGCTGCCACAGGAGATATTGAACAGATCCACCCTGCTCTCCACCATCCGGGCCAACTCCTTGTAGTCTTCCAGGTGCAGCCCCCCTTCCGTAAAGTCATCACCGTTCATGCGGATTTGTATGGGGAACCCGGGGCCTACCGCCTGGCGCACCCGATCCAGGGCCATCAGGAGGAACCGCGCCCGGTTCTCCAGGCTGCCGCCGAACTCATCCTTCCGGTGGTTTTCCAACGGTGAGAGGAACTGGTTAAAGAGCCAGCCGTGGCCGGCATGCACCATTACCATGCCAAACCCCGCCCGCTTGGCGACATCGGCTGCGGCGCCATAGGCATCCAGGATCTCATAGATCAGCTTCTGGGGCATCTCCAGGACCTCTTCCCCGGAAGGCAATATATCGTGGCTGGGGCCATAAGCGGGGCGGCGCTCTTTTTTATGACCGCCGATGCTGGCCAGGCCGGCGTACTTACCGCCGTGGGACAGCTCAATGTTGGCTACCGCCCCATAACGTGTGATGGCCCGGGCAGTGTTGGTCAGAGAGGGAAGCACATGCGGGTCATCCAGACAGATCTGCCGGTCGTGGGACTGGCCGGTGGCCGCATGGACAATGCTCTCCCCCAAGGTAACCACACCGCATCCGCCCTTGGCTTTCAGCTCGTAGTAGGCCATATTCTCGGTCGTGAGATGGCCCCGGGCGGTATAGCTCATGAGGCCGGTGGGGGCGGAGAAGATGCGGTTTTTGATCAGCTGCCCCCCGATCTTAATTGGGGTAAACAGATGGGGATAGGGTGTCATAAATATCCTCCTTTTGTTTATCGCGGCTGCCCGCACGGCTGTCAGGGAACCAGGAAAATCTTGATCCCCTTTTTGTCCCGGAACTGGGCAAAGCCCTCCTTCCAGTCGGCCAGCGGCAGCCGGGGGCTCACCAGAGGCTCCAGCATCAGGCTGTTACCATCCAGCAGCTTCAGGAGGATCTCCCAGGAGGATCTCGCCTGGGCAAAGCCGGCGGTGACCTTCAGCTCCTTGCGCACCACCATATCCATGTCCATGGGTACCGGCTTGCCATAGAGGCCCACCTGGATAAAGGCCCCCTGTTTGCGCACCAGGCTGATCCCCTGGCTCAGGGCCGGGCCGGCGCCGGAGCATTCAATCCACACATCGGGGCCGTAGGCTGTCTCCCGGGCCAGGAGCGCCGCCAGATCATCGGCGTTGTCGCACACCCACTCCGCCCCCAGGCTCTTGGCCAGTTCCAGACGTTCCCGGTCGGCCTTGGTGCCGCTCAGAATCACCCGCGCGCCCCGGAGCCTAGCCAGCTGGACGCACAGCAAACCGATAATGCCCGGCCCGGACACCACCGCCACATCTCCGGCGTAGATCTCCGACTCCTCCAGCACCGCCCGGATGCAGCAGGCAATGGGCTCACTGAGCGCCAGGATGTCGCTGCCCTTATACTGTTCAGGTACTTTCATCGCCGAGTCTGCCGGAATTACCATATATTCCGCCATGGCGCCATCCACATTGACACCGATAGAGGCCTTCTGTGTGCAGTGAACCGGATCGCCCTTGCGGCAATAGTGACACGTTCCGCAGGAATAGGCAATGGACACCGAGATCACCTGATCCCCCACCTGGAAATCAGTGACCCCGCTGCCCACCTGCTCCACTACGCCGGTATATTCGTGGCCCAGGGTAACAGGCACACTATGACTGTACTCCTCGGCCAGAATGTGCAGATCCGTACCGCAGATACCGGCAGCCATTACCTTCACCAGCAGGTCGTTCGGGCCCGGAATGGGCTTTTCCACCTCGCACAGCTGTACTGACTCGGCTCCTTTACCCAACTTTCTCAATGCTTTCATTTCCAGTCTTCCTTTCTTATATCCAACCATGGTACTGTATGACATGGAATGGAGCGGTCCCGCTCCTGCGGTTTTTGCTGCTCTCTTGTTAAGCAAATCCCATGCCAAGCAAAAAACAAACTGATATGTTTCCTTTTCCTCCTGCAATCCCGGCAATTCCAGTCAGTTTAGCCTCTCAAACCAGCCTGAAAGCTGCGATGCCCAACGCTTGCATGGCTGCAAATTTTTGCGGGAATGCAAGCCGAAAAGCTCCGCGTTTCGCACTGTCCCCCTCCTGGAGCGCAGCTGCTCTCTCCTTGCATTTGTGCAAAGTCTTGCGGCGTTGCAAACACTCCGGCCCTCTACTGCTCTTTATCACTGTCCATTTCGTACAGGATCTTCATTAAATTTTTCTTAGAAGTTGGCGGGTTTTCCCTACCTCTTCTCCCCTGCTCTCTCAATTTGGTATGCTTCTTGCAAATATCCATGACCGCAAGCACACAGCGGTCGGTATTCCGAATGTGCCGGGTTTCCCACCTGCCACTTATTCCATCAAGTGTCCATCAACCGGCAGCAAGCAGCCGTCAAAAAAGGAAAAGGAGAATGAACATGAATCACTGGAAAAGCGCTTTGTCTCTCGCCTTGGTTCCTGCCTTCGCCCTGACATTGCTCAGCGGCTGTCAGCAGACCGCCGCCCCACCTGCAGAGTCCTCCTCTACCGGTAAAGGGGGCCATGTCATTGCCGCCAACACATGGGGCGTAGGCGCCTATCCTTTGGACATCATTTTTGAGGCTCTGACTCCCCTGGAGACCTCTGCCGGAGATTTGTCCATCGACTTGGCCAACAACGAGTTTAAGGTGGATAAGGTCGTCACCGATCTTCAGAACCAACTCACCTCGGGCGCAGATGGCGTGCTCTTTTTGGGCATGAGCCAAACGATCTTCCCAACCGTCGCCCAACTATGTCAGAACTTTGAAGTTCCTTTCGTGTTCCATGCCAATATCCCCGCCGATGCCGATTGGCCTGCCATACAGGAGAATGCGTATTATACCGGTGCTGTGATATCCCAGGAATATGCCGCCGGTGCAGCCATGGGCGAACTGGGTTTGGCTGACGGCAACCAGACGGCTATCATTTCCGCCGCTGCGCTGGGCGACTACGTCCATGACCAACGTATCGCCGGATTTACCGATACTTTTGAGGCTGGAGGCGGTGAGGTTGTTTACGTGGCCCACTCTGCTGACCCCTCTGAAGGCGTCCAAAAGGCTAATGACTTTATGACCGCCTATCCCGATGCAGACATGATCTACTGCACTGGCGGAGACTATCTGTCCGCCACCATCAGCGCCATGTCCTCCCGCCCTGAAGCTGACTACAAGCTTTATGGCAGCGACATGAGTCCCGAAACTGCCCAGAGTATTCTGAACGGCGATGTAACCGCCCTAAACGGCGGACAGTGGATCGCCGGCTCTCTGGCTGCCGCCCTACTGATCAATCGTCTGGACGGACATGCCATCCTCGATGAAAACGGCCAAGCCCCTCTGTTTGACAATATGAACCTGGTAATGCTGACCAAGGATAACGCCCAGGGCTTCATCAATTTAATGGCGGAAGGCGGTCTTCTGACGGAAGCCGATTTTGATACGCTGCTCTATCGGAATAATCCGAATGTGGACTACCAGAGCTTCTACGATTTTGTGGGCAATGTTGACGAACTGATTTCCGAGCGGATCAGCTGAGATAACCAGCATTAACACTGTGACTTCCGGACGACATGGACGTATCATCCGGAGGCCAAATGGAGGGACTGTCTATGAATAATACCTTAACCCGAGCCCGGAACGAGAGCCGGATCAAGCCGCTGCCCATCATCATCGTTATCGCGGCCCTTGCGCTTCTTGTGGTACTGAACGTGGTGGTGGACGGGAAGTTTCTGACCTTCCAGAACTTCACGATTATACTTTCCGCAGCCACCGTCCCGGCCTTTGTCGCCTGGGGCTTCAGCTATCTGTTTGCCTGCGGCATCACCGACCTGTCGGCGGGCGCCATCATTGTTCTGGCTGCCCCCTGGGCTGCGGCCTCCGCCATTGTGGGCAATGCGCTCGGCTATGTCCCCATGTTCATTGCCGCTGTACTGGTCGGCGTGCTCTGCCTGGCCGTCAATATGACGCTCTTCCAGGTCACAAAGATTCCTCCCTGGATTGCAGGCCTTGGCATGACCATGGTCTACGAGACCATCGCCGGCTATTACTCACAGGTACGGGTATCTCAGGGCCTGCGGGTAGAGGGACTGGCCGATGAGATGCGGGGGCTCGGCCGCAGCCCAGCCATCTATATCATGCTTGTAATCGGCTTTATCATCGCTTACGTGACCTATAACAAGACCTCCATCGGTCTCAATGCCCGGGCGGTGGGCGGCAATGCGGATGTAGCTCAGATGATGGGCATCAATACCCGGCGCGCGCTTATGCTGGGCGGACTGATGGCCGGCTTCTTCTTCGGCTTTGCAGGCGTCATGAAGGAGAGCTACGCCGGTTATGTGGTGGCTCAGACCGGTTTGAGCAGCCTGAGCACCGTATTTCAGCCGCTGGCCGCCGTCCTGCTGGCCCAGGCGCTTCAAAAGCATATCAACATTGCCATCGGTATTCCGATCAGTACATTTCTTATCGCTATGATCTTCAACATTCTCACTCTTATGGGCGTTCCATCGGGAACCTTCCAGGAGTTCCTCCTGGGTGTGATCGTCGTCGTTTTCGGCATCACAGCTCAGCGCAATGTGAAGGGGGTCGTAAAATGAGTGATTCCAATCTGATCCTGGAGGTCAAGGGCCTGAACAAGTGGTTTGGGGCCACCTACGCCAACAAGAACATCGACTTTCAGCTTCGGCCGGGCGAAGTACGCGGTCTGGCCGGAGAAAATGGCTCCGGCAAGTCCACCCTGCTCACCCAGATTGCCGGCATTCAGCCCAGCGACTCCGGCGAAATGTTTCTAAACGGAACGCCCTATAAGCCCCGCTCTCCATTGGATGCCACCTCCAGCGGCGTAGCCATTGTCGTGCAGGAGCTGGGGCTCGTCCCCAACCTTCCCGCCGGAATCAACGTCTTCCTCGGCAATACCAAGCGCTTTTCCCGCTTCGGAATTATCAACAACAGGAAGGTTTATGAGGCTGCCAATCAGGCCCTGAGCCAGTGGGGACTTCCCCCCATTCCCTTCCAGCGGCTGTCCGGCGATATGAACGTGGAATCGCGCAAAATGGTGGAACTGGCCCGCGCCCTGGCCTCCGATCCCCAGATCCTCATTTTGGATGAATTGACTCAGTCCCTCTCCCACGACAACCGCACCGTTCTCTATGAACTCATCCGGAAGTTTAAGGAGATGGGCCGTTCCATTATTCTGATCTCCCATGATCTGGAGGAGATGCTGAAGATCACCGACAGCGTCTCTATCCTAAGAGACGGCGAACTGCTTGCCACCGAACGCAGCCAGGACATCCCCCTGGAGGATCTGAAGATCCGTATGGTGGGCCGGAAAATCGAAGGCGACTATTACCGGAGCGACACCACTCCCCAGTTCGAAGACCAAGTGGCCCTGTCGCTGCGGGATGTCTGCACCGACCATCTCAAGCACGTATCCTTTGACCTGCACAAGGGTGAGATTTTTGGGCTCTGTGGTCTGAGCGACTCCGGCATCCGTGAGGTCGGTCAGGCGGCATACGGCCTGCTCCCGGTGGACAGCGGCGAGGTATCCCTCCCCACTCACAACGTTTCCATCGGCAACCCTTACCAGGCCCTTCAAAACAGGGTGGCCTATGTGCCCAAGGATCGCGACGGTGAGGCGCTGATGATGGGCGCCTCCATTCAAAACAATTTCTGTCTGCCCTCGGTCGAGACCCTGAAAGGGCGCTTTGGTTTCCTCAGCCCAAAGAAGCTGTATCAGGCATCCTCCAAGGCGCGGGAGCAATTTTCCGTTAAATCCACCGGCGTGGATCAGCTGATGAGAGCCCTCAGCGGCGGCAACAAGCAGAAGGTCAATCTGGGCCGCTGGCTCATCAAGGATCTGGACGTTCTCATTGTGGACTGCCCCACCCGCGGCGTGGACATCGGCGTCAAGGCATACATCTACCAGTGTCTGCGGGAGGCCAAGGAAAAGGGAATGGCAATCCTGCTGATCACCGATGAACTTTCGGAAGTCCTTGGCATGGCCGACACCATCGCCGTCATGAAGGACGGCGAAATCTGCAAGCTCCTCCCACGCAGTGCAGAGCTGTCTGAAGAGACCATTATTGAGGTGATGACATGAAAAAGAAATTCAGCATCAATACGCTTATTCCCATTATGTCCTTCCTCATCCTGTTCTGCGTATTCCTCATCGCCACCCGCGGCACCCTGGTCACTCCCCAGAATATTTCCAACATTGTGAGCCAGGCTTTTCCCGTTATCATCGGCGGTACCGGCGTGCTCTTTGTCACCGCCATGGGCAGTACGGATCTATCCGTCGGCGCCAATGCCGCCCTCTCTGCCACTTTGGGCGCCATGGCTGCCTCCCACCTTGGCACCTGGGCCATTTTCCCCGTGGCCATCGGCACCGGCATGCTGGTGGGCGCGCTCAACGGCCTGTGGAACTCCCGGTGCAAGATGCCCTCCTTTAGATGACTTTGGCTATGCTCATCGGCCTGCGGGGCCTGCTGAACTATTTCCTGGCCTCCAACCTGATCTACGCCCCTACTGTGCTCATTACGTTCAACACCTTCCCCGTCAAGCTGGCCATTGTGGCGGTGTTGGTCGTCATCTTCTATTATGTATTTGAGTACACCAAGATTGGTTACTACTGTAGGGCTATCGGTGAGAACGAGCGCACCGTGATTGCCACTGGCATCAATGTCAAACGCATCCGTATGACGGCCTTTATCATCTCAGGCTTCATGGCTGCGCTTTTCGGCATCATGCAGATTGTCAACGTAGGCGGCTCTACCAACTCCCTCTGCCAGTTTATGGAGATGCGCATTCAGATGGCTATTTTCCTGGGTGGTGTCAGCGTGACCGGCGGCTTCAGCGCCCGGATTTATAAGCTGCTCATCGGCTCCTTTACCATTGTCATGATTGAAAACGGTCTGACGCTCTGCGGGGTGGACTCCACTCTGTCCAGTGCTATCCAGGGCATCCTGCTGATGCTTGTGCTCTTTGCAACCATCTATTTTGAGCGCCGTTCCGTTGCCAGCAAGATTCACCACGCCGTAAACGCCGCAAATGCGTAAAGCTTTGAACACAAACAAAAAACGAACAGGAGGAAACAAACAATGAAAGACATTATGGCTGATTACGTCAAGCTCCCCGAACTGGAAGAATACAGGGAGTGGTTCAAGGATCACTTTGATCTGTACCGGGAGGACGGCATTCTTCAGGTCACCATGAAGACCAATGACCACCCCATGTGCTGGAGCGGCGCCAATCATCGCGCCATGAGTCAGCTCAGCCGCATTATCTCCCTGGATCGCAAGAACGAAATTCTGATTTGGACTCACAAGGGCGACAACTGGATGATGGACAAGGATCCTCACGGCTGGAGCACCTACGCCAAAGAGCGCTTTGACCATCAGTACATCGACGACACCAACCTGATCAAAAACATGATCTTCGACATCGACATCCCCACCATCGGCGCCATTCCCGGTCCCGGTTTCCACTGGGATTCCGCCCTGCTGTGCGATATCACCCTGGCCTCCGAGGACGCCAAGTTCGATGACGACCACCTGTTCTTCGGCCTGGTGGCCGGTGACGGCATGTTTATGCTGATGCAGCACTTCCTGGGTACGAAGCGCGCCAACTATCTGATGTATACCTGCCGCCAGTGGACTGCCCAGCAGGCCCTGGACTGGGGCTGGGTCAACGAGCTGGTGCCCAAGGGCAAGGTTATTGACCGCGCCTGGGAGATTGCCAGAATGCTGAAGACTCTCCCCCGTGAGACCCGCACCATCCAGTCCCAGCTGTGCAAGCGGCCTCTGGAGCGCCTGCTGGTCAACGATCTGAAGCTCCACACGGTCAGCGAGCAGTACTCCACCATGACCCGCATCGCTGCCAGAGACTACGGTGAGAAGCAGACCGACGAAAAGGACATGTCTATGGCTCATCACTATCGCTATGCCACCAATGAGCATAATGAGCTGCTCCAGTCCCCCATCCGGAGCTGGGATGAGATTCGGGAAGACATGGTGGCCTGGGGTGAGCGCACCGGCTATCAGGATCCCGACAAGGTCTACGGGGAATAATCGCTTCTTCCGGCAGCAATGGAAACGGGGAGCGGCTATGCCGCTCCCTGTTTCCTCCATACTGACACATTTACCACATAGGGAGAGCCTTTTCGATGCAAGAGAAACTGTTTAACCGATATTTTATTCTTATCTGGTTCAGCATGCTGTGTCTGATGCTAATTCAGAACCTGATGTGTTCTGGCATCCCGCTTTTTTTCGCCAGCCGTGGCTTCTCTACCTCCTTCGCCGGTCTGCTCGGCTTGCCCTTCGCCCTATTTGGTATTCTGGCCCGTACTACCGGAGGCTATCTGATGGATCGGTTCGGCCGCAGAGTCATCATGATCCTGGGCCCTCTGCTGATGGGCATCGCCTCCCTGCTCTTCCTGCTCCTCCCCTTTGCCCCCCTGATGCTCCTCTTCCGTGGACTTCATGGGGCGGGTTTTTCCATTGGGCAGGCGGGTTCGTCCACTGCCACTATAGACGTAACCCCTCAGGAGAAAAGCAGCCTGGGGGTAGGCATCTTTTGGGTTTCTACCGCTCTGGCGATTGCTGTGGCCGGCTGGCTCATCGAAATTTTAGGCAGCGGCGGCACCTATGACCGTATTTTTTACTTTTCCTTTGCCTTCGGCGTGCTGGGCGCAATACTGGCCTTTCTGTGCCGGTATGAGGAAGGCAGGCCGCCTGTTGTCCGGGAACCCCAGGAGGTCAGTCCGCTCCACGGCCTGCGGAAGTTTTTGTATCCCGCCGCGGCGCGCCCTGCCGTTATTGAGTTCTTCGTTATGCTGGGGGTGTCCTGCTGCAACATTTTTATCTTCACCTACGCCGTCCTCCAAGGCTATGCCAATCCCAGCTTCTTTATGGTCGTCGCGGCCCTGTCCATGACCGTCAGCAACCTGGCCTCCGGCCGGCTGCTCAGGGCCTTGGGCCACCGAACTCTGCTGTCCATCGCCATGGTGCTCAGCGGAGCCCTCATCGCTCTGATCGCACTGGTACCCTGTCAGGCGACCTTCTACCTGGGCGGCGTCGGCTTCGGCATGGCTCAGGGCTTTTCCTTCCCCATTCTTACCCTTCTGGCGGTAGACAATGTCCCCCAAAATCACCGCGGTACCGCCAACAGTACCATGTTGATGGCAGGCGACTTGGGGGTTGGGCTCGGCACTCTCCTGTGGGGGATCTCTATCCAGTTCTGTGGTTTCCATGTGTCCATTGCCTTGTCCGGCCTGGCCGTGATCCTCAGCGGTGTGCTTAGCCTGCTGTTCTGCTGTCGTTGTAAGCCCTGACTGCGTATTATCTCGTCCGTAAGTGAAATCACCGCTCCAAGAGCGCCGGCAAGGGACATGTTTCAGGCTAAGGGCCGTCTTTTGTTGTATACAAGCTCGAGCATGCTGTATCCGCACTCCTCAGTCTTTTGTTATCCCCTTTTTTCTGCATTGCAATTTTGCTCTACTTACATATCAGCGCCCCCTGTTGCAGATAGTTCTATCTGCAACAGGGGGCGCTGATCGTTCCATGCCTTTTCCGGCCCATTTCAAAACAAGATGTCTGGTTCTTGTTTTGATTGCCTATCTTCAACTACACGCAAGTCCACCCGCCGTCGCAGGGCAGGGTGATACCGGTAATATACCGGGACTCCTCGCTGGCCAGGAACACCACTGCGGCATCCATATCGCCTACGGTGTTCAGATCCGTTGGCGTGCCGGCCCGCTGCATGGGAGTCATACGCTTGATAAATGTCTGGGACTCTTCCATCAAATCAGCACCGTTAGACTCAGAAGGGAACATGCTAGGGCAGATATTGTTTACCGTCACCCCCTGGGTGGCCCACTCGGCGGCGGCGGCCCTGGTTAAGTTGATCACTCCGCCCTTGGCGGCCTGATAGCCCGCCAGAGGCACTCCCAAGTTTCCTACCATTCCCATAGCGGAGGCAATATTAATGATACGTCCATAGCCAGCCTCCACCATCACCTTGCCAAATGCCTTCATTACCCGGAACAGGGAGCACAAATCCAGATTTACCACTTTGTCAAAAATCTCCTGCGGCATATCGACGGTTGGGATGGAAGGTCCTCCATTACCAGCATTGTTCACCAAAATGTCCACTTTTTTGTAGTGGTTTACCACAGTTTCTACCGCATTCTGAACCGAGGCCTCGTCCGAGATATCGCACACAACCGGGAGGCACCGCCCCCCCAGGCTCTCGATTTCCCTGGCTGTCTCAGTCAGCTTATCCGGTCTTCTGGCCAGAATAGCCAGATCCGCGCCCTGCCGGGCCAGTGCGATGGCCATTCCTCTGCCCAGTCCTGCCGTACCACCGGTGACCACCGCCACACGGCCATGCAGATTAAATATTCCCATAGAACGTTCTCCTTCCAATTACCAGTTGGCATGTCCCCCGTCGATCAGGATGTCCTGTCCGACGGTGTAAGTAGACGCATCGCTGGCCAGGTAGAGCACCGCTCCCTGGAGCTCCTCCACCTGGGCCATGCGCATAATGGGCTGGGTATTCTGGTAGCACTCCAGCATCTCCTGGGACATTCCAGCGTGGAGCCCGGGGCTGTAGCAATAGCCCGGAGAAACCGAATTGACCCGGATGCCATACTGGATCACCTGGGAGGCAAAATGCTTGGTGAAATAGAGCACCCCCGCCTTGGACACACCGTAAGAGGAGTCGTCTTGGGTATGTCCAAGGGGAGCCTGATTCACTATGTGTCCTGTCAGGGAGGCCGTGTTGATGATGCTGCCTCCATGGCCCTCCCGCACCATCACCCTGGCCGCCGTGGTCGCCACAATGTACTGGCTCACCAGGTTGATATTGAGCACCTGTTTCCAGTGCTCCAGATGATCCATGTTATGCTCGGAGTCCCAGGCCTCCAGATCGGGGACAAGCGCCCCGCCCACACCCGCATTGTTGTGAACCACATCCACGCTGCCCAGTTCCTTCTCGATGGCGTCAAACATCTCTGCCACCGCCTTGGCATCCACCAAATCGCAGCCGTAGGCCGCCGCCTTTCCCCCATAGAGGCCGGCAAATTCCTCCGCGACCTGCTTGGAGCGCTCCAGGCACTGGGGCAAATCCACGATGGCTACATTGGCGCCCGCCTGAGCAAACGCCAAGGCCGTGTGATAGCCGATGTTGCCCGCCGCACCCGTAATTACAGCTGTCTTACCGTCCAGTCGAAAGCGATCCAGTACATTTTTCTTAAATTCCATGTTGTTTCTCCCCTTTTCTTAATCAATCAGCTCGTCGGCGCCCACGTTGCCGAACACCGCTTCCCAAGAGCGCCGCACATCCTGATTCAAATTTATAAACAGGCGGGCATTAAAGCAATTCTCAAAATCCTCCGGATCCAGCGCAACGGAAGTAGCGCCCGTGCTCATGAGATAGCTCAGTTCGTCCGGAGTTCTGGGGGCACAGGCCATGATACGGGCCGGGCTGCCGGAAACCTGGATAAACTTGTTCAGGGCGGCAAACACCGCCTTGGCATCCACTCCGCCATACAGGCCGTGGTCGTCAGCTCCGCCCATGAGCATGAAGCAGTAAAACACGGAGATGTATTTCACACCGGACTGCAATGCACACATACCCTGGAGGGTAGACATGACCTGTGTAGCACAGATATCCACATCCGCAGAGAGCTTCTGCATCGCCCGGATGCCGCCCGTAGTGGATGGGATCTTAATGATTGTGGGTTCCCCTGCGATCTTCAGAATCGCTTCCGCATCCCGCATGATCCCGTCATAGTCATTGGAGGGGGTTTGGATGAAGAGCTTGCGGCTACCGGTAGCCGCCCGTAGCTCCTTTACAATGTTGGCAAAGTCCGTCCGTCCCAGCCGTGCCACCATCTGGGGATTGCAGCACACACCGGCAAAGGGGTAAACGTCAATAAGCTTTTCCACAACGGCTGGCTTTTCGGTATTCAGGTAAATATCAAACTTGGACATGTTCGTCCTCCTCCTTGAAGCAGTGACAATATATCCTGGCTCAGTCCCGGGTCTGTTCCGGGTAAAAATATTGCAGATAGCCATCAGGCAGTTTGGTCATTGCGGAATCCGTGCGCAGTTCCATGAAGAAGCCCAGTTTATCCTTGGTATTCATATAACACCAGCTTACCGGCCCCACCTTTCCCTGGCAGGACAGTTCCACTCCTGCCCTCTCATAGTCCTGAAGGGTGCTCTCCCACTGCTTTTCTGGAATCTCCCGGAGGATGTGGTGATAGCCAATTCCGTGCTCCTTCAGAAAATCAAAGTAAACCAAGGGCCCCTTTACCGGCTGGATAGCTTCCCACTCAATGTTGCCGCACACCAGAATGGCTACCAGGAAGGAGAAGTCCACATTCTGCAGCCTTCCATCTACCCGAAAACCGGGATCCACTACAGTTTTGTTATTTTGGCACCCCACCTCCCAGGGGCCGATCTCCAGCAAATCAGTAATGGTTTCGATGGTTTTACGTACATCCGGAGTGGTAATATTGATCTGCGCAATCCGCATGGGCACCACATAATTCGGGTCAGGCGTCTCACTCTCCCCGGTAATGATTTCAAAGAGAATGCCCAGGGTATCAGTGAGGTCCACCCAGGCTGCCTTGCAGACGGGCGATTCCATCCGTTGAGCAATGTTGATTCCCTTGGACTCAAGCTTGGCTAAAGTGGTATCCCACATCTGGCCTGGAATTCGCTCCCGCACACAACAGATACCCTCGCCAAACCGGTCCAGATACCGCTGGTAGATGGTGTCTCCCTCCACCGGCTGCACCACCTGTAAGGAGGTATTCTGGTAATATATTGTGGTGCACATCTGTGTATAGGTAATTTCCTGTTTTCCCACTGTCAATCCAGGATGGTTCTGTTCCGTCTCGGTGCGTACCTTCCCAGGGGCAACGGGAAATACCAAGCTTAGATTGGCCAGCTCTTGGAATATGTCTCGGCTCACCACAGTGATCTGGTCGAAGTTTCTTCCCTTAGCTCTCTCTTGAAGCTCTTTAAAATTCAATGTTTTAACCTCCTTATCATTTCTATTGTTTTCTGGTTCCTTTTGCTCTTTCATATTGCAATTCACATGCCAAATAATTTAGTACTGCTTTGGTACCCGCAAACGTTCAGAAACACATGTCTAATCCCGCTTCTCTACTACTCTAGAAGACATAGCCGGCCAGTACCGTCCTTGCATAACTGCAAATTTTTGCGTAACTGCATGTTCCTACAGACAATAAATTATTTTAAAGATTTGTTGCGTTCTATTCTAGACTCTAGATCTGGCACAATAAATTCCAGTCTTTTGTATTGCCGATACAAAAGATTGGGAAACCCTTGATTTACACTAGTTAGGTATACGAAGCACTCTTTTTTCTCTATTTCAGATATCATGCACTCTTCAATAGAAAAATGTATTGTTAATGTATGTTGTTCTATGCACGACGACTTTTTCCCAGCAGCTAGTTGAACATCTACTTTTTATTTGAACATAACAAAACCTCCATAACATTGGGTAAATGCCAATATTATGGAGGTTTTATAAAAAAATAAGCTACATTTCAGCCCTGCAGTACAAGACCAAAATGTAGCTTTTAACTTGGCATATGCATACGAAAAAGATTCAGCATTTCGCTGAAGCAGCCTTCTGGCCGGCGGCGCTTTTGCGCCGTACAAGTGTTTTGGCCGAAAGCCAAAACCTTGGCGCAGGCGGAATTCACTTCTGCCGAGTATGTGAAGTCCTCACGGTATCCATAAAAAAATAACCACACCAAAAGGTGTGGTTATTTTTTTGGTGACCCGTCGGGGATTCGAACCCCGGACCCACTGCTTAAAAGGCAGTTGCTCTGCCGACTGAGCTAACGAGTCATTTGGCTGGGATGGCTGGGCTCGAACCAGCGAATGCGGGAGTCAAAGTCCCGTGCCTTACCACTTGGCTACACCCCAATCTGGCTGGTTCTAAAAGCAAAGGACCGGAGCGGACGCTCCGGCCCTTCCGCCTTAAGGGCTTATGGGGTGGGTGACGGGACTCGAACCCGCGACACTCGGAACCACAATCCGATGCTCTACCAACTGAACTACACCCACCATATCGAATGGCTTTAGAAAACGATGGCACGCCTGAAGGGACTCGAACCCCTGACCCACTGCTTAGAAGGCAGTTGCTCTATCCACCTGAGCTACAGGCGCTTATGGAGCGGGTGATGGGAATCGAACCCACGCGACCAGCTTGGAAGGCTGGGATTCTACCATTGAACTACACCCGCATGGGCGCTGATCTCTTTGGCATGTCAGCCAGAAAATAATAGCATATCTCCGCATTCTTGTCAATGCTTTTTTCGAAAGATCTCGCACTTTTTCCACCGCCATCGGCCTACTCCCGTCGCAGCCGGGGATACATGGCCCCGCTGCCGCAGACACGGAAAAAATGCCGCCTTTGGGCGGCATTTTTCTAGTCGTTGGAGAGCAAAATGCGGTCGTTGTCCAGGTTCTTCCCCGCGCCGGCACGGAAGCGCTCCAGCAGATCGTCCACGGTGAGGCCCTTACGCTCCTCTCCGCCGATGTCCAGCACCACCCGTCCGGCATCCATCATGAAGGTTCGGCTGCCCAGCTCCAGGGCGTTTTTCATGTTGTGGGTGATCATGAGGCAGGTAATGCGCTCCCCCTCCACGATTTCCCGGGTGAGGCGGAGCACCTTCTCCGCCGTGGCAGGGTCCAGTGCGGCGGTGTGCTCGTCCAGCAGGAGCAGCTTGGGGGGCACCATGGTGGCCATGAGCAATGTCAGGGCCTGCCGCTGACCGCCGGAGAGGAGGCCCACCGGCTGGGCGCACCGGGCCCCCAAGGCCCTCCTGGACGGGTCCTCCAGGCCCATGTCCAGCCGGGCGAGCTGCTCCCGGAAGAACGCCTTGTCGGCCTTGGAGACCCGGCTGAAGAAGGCACGCTGGTGCTTGGCGGTGCGGAGATAGGCCAGGGCCAGGTTCTCCTCGATGGTCATGTGGGGGGCGGTGCCCCGCATGGGGTCCTGGAACAGACGGCCGATCTGGCGGCTGCGGCGGTAGGCGGGCAGATAGGTGATGTCCGCCCCGTCCAGGCGGATGGAGCCCTCGTCCACAAAGAAGTCCCCCGCCACGGCGTTGAAGAAGGTGGACTTGCCCGCGCCGTTGGAGCCCACGATGGTCACGAAGTCTCCCTCGGCCAGCGTCACGGACAAGCCGTCCAGGGCCTTCTTCTCGTTGACGGTGCCGGGGTTGAAGGTCTTGGAGACCTTGTTCAGTTCCAGCATTTACTTCTCCCCCTTTCGCCCGGCCAGGGCGCGGCGCTTTCTGGTCTGGAAAGCCCACCACTGCCGGATGGAGGGGGCCGCGATGGCCAGGGCCACCACCAAGGCGGTCACCAGCTTGAGGCAGTCCACTGGCACCACCTTGGTGTAAAGCACCAGAGCGTAAACGAGACGGTAGAGGATGCTGCCCGCCACTACCGCAATGGCTCCCCGGAACATGGCGCCCCGGCCCACGATGGTC
>OCAS01000759.1_pt1 | contig 22288 bp, 13 predicted proteins | sample 1550751 | NCBI WGS metagenome assembly OCAS01 (sample SAMEA2580301, study PRJEB22360) | human gut metagenome | biome: human gut; feature: human-associated habitat; material: faeces | place: Denmark | collected 2008/2010
TGTCATGGCTATAATGGGTATTTTCCCGGCATCCTCCCGGGCCAGGCCGCGGATAGCCCGGGCCGTATCATATCCGTTCATCTCCGGCATCTGAATGTCCATCAGTACAGCATCATAGGTGCCTGGAACGCTGCCTTTAAATTCATTCAACGCCTTGGCCCCGTTGGTCCGTATAACAGATTCCGCCCCCTGCATCCGCAGCAGCTCACAGAGAATCTCTGCATTGATGGCATTGTCCTCAGCTATCAGGAACCGGCAGCCGGCAAGATTTCCGTTCCCGGACAGGACCGCCTGTTCTCCTTCTTTCCTTCCGGTCCCTTCATCCCTGACCGGTTCAAATTCCAAATCCACCTGGAATGTGCTTCCCTGGTTTTCCCGGCTCCTGACCCGGATTTCTCCCTCCATAAGGTCTGCCAGTCCCTTGGTGATGCTTAGTCCCAGTCCGCTCCCTTCCACGCTGCTGTCATTCCTGCCGCGGCTGAATGGCTCAAACATATGCTGTAAAAATTCCTCTTTAATTCCCACCCCGGTGTCGCTGATCGTAAAACGGTAGTGAATCCAGCCTTTCTTTTTGGCAGGTCCGCATTCCTCCACGCAGAAGCTGACCCTGCCTCCTTCCGGTGTGAATTTACATGCATTGCCCAGCAGATTAATGAGAATCTGGTTCAGGCGCAGGGAATCCCCGTAAAACTCCTTGTGGACAATCCCGCTGGTACGGACCTCAAAATCAAGGCCTCCCTGGCGCGCCTGGGGCTTAATTATTTCGGCAATCTGCTCCGTCAGACATGGAAGGGATATCCTCATACGGTTGAGAATCAGCCTGGAGCGCTCAATTTTACTCATATCCAGCACATTGTTTATCAGGCTCATGAGATGCCCGGAGGACAGGGATATCTTTTTCAGGCAGTCCGCCACACGTTCCTTGTCATCTATATGGACCGCGGCCAGCTCTGTCATGCCTATGATTGCATTCATAGGTGTGCGGATGTCATGGCTCATGGCTGAAAGGAATTCGCTTTTGCCCCGGCTGGCCTCCTCTGCCAGGGCAAGCGCTTCCCTGAGCTCATCCTTCTTGCGCCGCTCGTCCGCCAGCATGTCTGTCACATCTGCCCGGAGCATACAGACGGTCTTGCGGTTCCTGTCTCCCCACAAAATACTGATTTGCTTATACCGCACGCCCTCCCCAACGGTATATGGCACCACAAAATCATATCCCGCAGGCTCCTTCTGCAGTCTGGACACCATAGTATCCAGACTAAACTGTGTGTGGACGGATGTGCTTCCATCTCCAATATCACAATATCCGGCAATGAGCTCCAGGGAATCATTATAATCATCCAGCATATAAGGCGACAGATTCTCCTGCACAGTCTGTCTTGTATACATGGTCATACGCCTGCTGCGGATATTCACAACCCCCATGAGCTCAAAGGTGGAAGCCACCACATTCAGCATTCCCTGCTGTTCCCGCACGGAATCCGTGATATCGGTCCTGGCCATGCAGATGCGTCCCAACCGCAGATCAATGGATGAGATTGTCAGGTTTTTTGTCAAAATGTCGCCCTGTTCGCCAATGATTGAATAGTGGAAGGAATAGGACTCCTCCTTCTGCAGCTGTTCCAGGATGTACCCGGATTCCAGCATTTTTGCCACCTGCTCTTTGTCTCTGGGAACAACCTGCGCCTTCAGCATATAGTCTATCTGCCGGGAATGGCATCCTGACGGCTCAGGGACATCCCCTGCCTCCCTGCCGCTGTTCAGCACCGTATAGCTGTCATGGAATAAATCCACATCCACCACCAGGTCACAGCCCACTACGGTCAGGCGGTGCAGGATTCTCTCCGATAAGATTTGTTCCGTGATATCTGTCACAGTAAAAATACCCGTAATGTCATCCGCGTCCGGTGTTTCCACCAGATCCACCTTAAACCGGACATAACGCCCGTAAGGATCTCTTGGAAATTTGATGAAACAGTTAAAGTCCTGGTTCACCCCCTGCGCCTCCACAAAGGCTTCCTTGTATGCGCGCCTCTCATCCTCATCCGCGATGAATCCGCTAATGCCGGCAAAAAATTCCTTCCGGTTGGAACCAAAGTTCTCCATAAGCCCGGAATCTGTGCGGTCAATGACCTCCATTATCTGGTTCTGCGTAATGCTGTAATGCCCTACAATCAGAGCATTGGGCCCCGGCATCCGGTAATGTTTAAGCAAAAGCTCCCTGTACCGGGCCCGCAGCTGTTCCTGCTCCTCCCGCTCCTTTGTTATGTCATAGTAAATGGCATAAATCCGTTCGTTCCCCTCATCATCCTCAATAAGGCTAAAACGGTTCCTAACCCATATATAGCGGCCCTCCTCACGGCCCTTCTTCAGGCGGTACACAATCTCTCTGCTGCCAAAGCCGCCGGAGGCATACTCCTCCATCAGTCCTGCCACATATGGCTGGTCCTGGGGATGCACCCCATACATGGCATCATCCCGGTACAAGTCCCACGCTTCCTCATATTCCATACCCGTCATTGCCGCAAAACCATCGGATAAAAACTCCGGCCTCATGGTACCGTCCTTTTTCCGGCAGACCACTGCAACCCCTCCGGGCAGGTTTTTAACCATGGTCTGGAAATACTGTTCCAGACGCTTCTTCTCTTTCTGGGTCTCCACTTCCTCTGTGACATCCCTCACATACTGGATATAGGCCGGAATGCCGTTCCAGTCTGTTTCACAAAACCGGGCATTAAAAACCCTTCCCTGACTGGTAAGCATCATGGAGTTATCCTTGCCGTCGGCCTGGCAACGTTTCATCACACAGTCACTGCAGGGAGACATGTTTCCATGGAGGGCCTGATAGCACTTCTGCCCCAGGCTCCTCTGCCCGTTGGCAAAGGGTCCTTTCATCTCATTGGCATAGAGCAGATCATAATTTTCCTTGCTGATAACATAGATACTGTCCACGGTTTTACTGGCAATGCTCTGGAAGAGACGGGCTTCTTCTGACATGCCGGTAAACACCGCATAAAAACTCATTTTATCAGACAGGGGACCCATACGCCGCCCATTCAGGTGAATCCATATAATGTTTCCGTCCCTGTGGCGCATGCGGTACGAGATATCCAGGACTTCGCCGCTTATGACTGCCGCCCTGGCAGCTGACAGCACGCGTTCCCGGTCCGGCTCATATATGATATCCATAGCATCACGGGCCACCAGCGCCTGAAATTCTTCCCTGGTATGACCGGAAATAGCAAGGACTCCGTCGGAATAATATTCCGGTATAAAACGGTCGCCCTCTATCCGGTAGCTGGCAATACCTCCCGGAATGGAATTGACAATGACCTCCATCTGTTCATTCACAGCAGCCAGCTTCTGCTCCAGACACTCAAGGCTGTCCTCTCTGCCGCAGGCGCTTAACAGGAATTCCCGGCTGCCGTATTCAGATAATTCCCGGCCGCTGTATTCAGATTCACGTTCCCGGCTTTCCGGTTCCTGCCCCTCTTTCGTTTCCCTGGCCGTCTTTTTCATCAGCTCCTCAAAGACATCCTCAGGCATAGGCTTTCCAAAAAAATAGCCCTGTACGTAATCACATCCGATTTCGCTGAGCCGTTCCAGCTGTTCATCGGTCTCCACCCCTTCCGCCACCACACTCAGGTTCATCCACCGGGCAAGGCTCATGATAAAACGCAGGATTCCCTGGTTCACAGGCTTGGCTGTCTCGCTCTGGATGAACTTCATATCCAGCTTCAGTATATCGAGAGGCATCTGGTTCAGCATGTTTAAGGAGGAGTAACCGCTTCCAAAATCATCCATCTCAATGATGAATCCCAGCTCCCTGAGGTGGGTTACCGTATCAATGATTTGTCCCGGATTTTCAGTATAAGCGCTCTCTGTAATTTCCAGATGCAGACGCGACGGCGGCAGGTTATATTTATGTACGGTCCTCAGAAGGATGTTGGCCAGGTCCGCGTTGTAGATATCGGCCCTGGACACATTCACGGATACAGGTATCTGCGGATATCCCTTACGGTCCCAGTCCCGCAGCAAAGCGCAGGTGCGGTCCCATACATACTGGTCTAACTGTGTGATGAATCCATTTCTCTCAAACAGGGGAATGAATTCACCGGGCGACTGGAAGCCCCATTCCGGATGAATCCACCTTACCAGAGCCTCCGCCCCTGACAGTTCCCTGTCCTTCAGCCTGTACTTGGGCTGCAGGTACACAATGAACTGCCCCTGTGCCAGGGCATCCTCCATGCTGTCCGTGATGGCCTGTTCCCGAAGCAGCTTACTGCGCAGGGCATCATCATAGGCTGCAAAATGCCTTCTGTACTGTCCCTTAATGCTGCGGACCGCCAGCAGGGCGCGGTCGCACATCTGTTCCACGGATATGGATCGGTCATCAATATGGTAAACCCCCCATTTCATCACCATGTTTTTCACGTTGGACATGGCATTAATCTCATTGCCCGCCTCCACAAACAACTGCTCTGAGTAGTCAAGACGGCGCTCTGAAAGACAGGCAAACTGGTCCGCATTAATACGGCCGCAGATGCCCCATCTGCCAACCTGCTTTGAAAACATGGCGGCCACATTGACCAGGAGCCTGTCCCCGGCAGGAACTCCGAATATATCGTTGACCAGTTTAAAATTCTCTATATTGGAATATATGATGTCATACTCCTGCTCAGGATGGGCGGCCAGGGTTTCCTTTACACGCTGGTAAAAAAATTCTTTTGAGTAGAGTCCGGTCAGCCGGTCGTACTGGACCAGATTTATCATGGCGGCAGTTTCCCTGAGCTTGATGATACTGGCAACACGGTGCAAAATAATCTGGGGTTTATAAGGCTTTGCCACAAAGTCTGTGGCTCCGTGTGAAAGGGCGGTGACTTCATCGGATTCACCATCGCTCTGGGTGGTTACGATGACCGGTATGGATGCCAGCGCCGGCTCCTCCTGCATACGGGCAAGGAAGGTATATCCGTCCATTACAGGCATGATGATGTCCAGCAGAATCAGCGCGATTCCATCCCTGTGTTTTCTAAGTATCTCCAGGGCCCTCTGCCCGTTCTCCGCTTCCAGCACCTCATATTCCGATGAAAGGATGGCGCTCAGCATCATGCGGTTTATCTCATTATCTTCCACAACCAGAATTTTTCTTTGTGTGAACATTGTTTTCCCTCTTTTCAAATGATACACAGCTTTGTTTATTGTACCATATCCGAAAACCATTGCCAAGTAATCCCTGTAGATGCTGTTACTTTCATTGTGTTTTCCGGATATTTCTGGTATTATCATAAATGCGCAGTGTGCTGTAGCCATGCAGCGGGAAAGGAATATAAAAATGAAACCAACCGGTCTGTCACTAAACGATTATATTGATGCAACAGACGGTATCATTGATACCATCTGGGAACTCCGTCTGAAGGAGGAGGAGGTATATGTCTGGAGAGACCGCACCCTTCCCTCCACCACGGGACAGACCCTTGATTTGGAACAAACGCTGAGGGAGCTGTCAGAACATAATGTATATGGTCCGGACCAGGCCGTATGGAACGAATTCTTCTGCATGGAATCTCTGCGCAGCTTTATTGCAAGCGGCCGGAAGCACAAACGCATGGAAATCCGCTTCATCGGGGAGCCCTATGGATTTGAATGGCATGAGATTTTTTTAAGTTCCTGTCCCCATTCCGGATGCAGCAGTGACAGGCTGCTTTTATTTGCCCGCAGGATTGAGTCAGAAATGAGGTCCCATCTGGTGGAGATGGCGGCCCAGGATGATTACGATTATGTGACTTACATAGATGCCAATACGAACCACCATATCCGCTATCTGTCTTCCCACAGTTCAGAGAACCTGCTCCCCCCTGAGGTGGGCGACAATTACGAAAAGGAGCTTATGGAATACAACCGGGCCTATCTTCCTGAGGATGAATGGGAAGAAACCACCCGTCTTATGAGCCTTGACAATGTATTAAAGGAGCTGGAACAAAACAAAGAATACATCCTCTACTCCCGCACCATCCAGAATGGTATCCTCCGGGACAAAAAACTGCGCTACAGTTACTACGACCGTCAGAGGAAGATCATCCTTCTGACCCGTTCCGACATCACGGAAATAAGGGAGGAAAAACGACAGAAGGAGCTTTTACAGGATGCCCTCAACGCTGCCCAGGTGGCCAACCAGGCCAAAAGCACCTTCTTGTCCAGAATGAGCCATGATATCCGTACCCCCATGAACGCCATCATCGGGCTGACAGCCATCGCTGCCTCCTGCGCCGATGATCCGGACCGGGTAATAGATTGTATGGAAAAAATCACCAGTTCCTCCAAGCTTCTTCTCTCACTGATTAACGAGGTTCTGGACATGTCAAAAATAGAGAGCGGGCGAATCGTCCTGTCTGAGGAGGACTTTCTTTTGGATTCCCTCTTTAAGGATGTCATTTCCATGATACAGCCAGACTTAAAGCGCAGAGGCCACACCCTAAACATCCATATAGAAACGCTGGAACATGAGGCTGTGTGCGGTGATATGCAGCGGCTCCAGCAAATTATCAATAATCTCCTGTCCAATGCCATCAAATACACGCCCCACGGAGGAACCATTACCCTGGAGCTGTCAGAAGCGCGCAGTCCCCAGCAGGGTTACGGCACCTACCGGCTGGTATGTGAGGACAACGGGGTGGGTATATCGCCTGAATTCATAGAGCGGGTCTTTGAGCCCTTTGAGAGGGCTGAGGATGAACGAATCCGGGGTGTTCAGGGAACCGGCCTGGGCATGGCTATTACCCGCAACATAGCCAGGATGATGGACGGCGACATATGGGTGGAGAGTACGCCCGGCCTGGGTTCCCGTTTTACAGTCACCTTTAACCTGAGACTGAGAAACCAGATTCTGCCTGATTCCTCGTTGCTGACTGAGCTTCCTGTCCTTGTGGCGGATGATGACAGAATCGTATGCGAGGAGACATGCCGGTGCCTGAACCAGATTGGCATGAACAGCTCCTTTGTGACATCCGGTAAAGAGGCTGTCTCCAGGGTGGTTTCCGCCCACCGTGATCTCAAAGGATTTTTTGCCGTTATCGTGGATTTGCGTATGCCTGACATGGACGGCATCGAGGTGACCAGACAAATCCGTGCCCAGGCAGGCAGTCACGTTCCCATTATCGTTATCTCGGCCTACGACACGGCTGAATATGAGACCGCGGCAAAAGAAGCCGGAGCCAACGGATTCATTTCCAAGCCCCTGTTTCCCTCCAAACTCATATGCATGCTGCGGCGCTTTGCCCTCCATGAGGAGGAAGAGACCAGGACAGCCTCCCTTCCCCAACTTCCCAGGGCTGATTTTTCCAACAAGCGGATTCTGCTGGCGGAAGACAATCTTCTGAACCAGGAAATAGCCAGGACTCTACTGCAGAACACAAGAGCCCATGTGGAGACAGCCGCGGACGGCCGGGAAGCAGTTGAAATGTTCGCAGCCTCTTTTACAGGGTACTATGACCTAATCTTCATGGATATACAGATGCCCCTCATGGACGGCTACCAGGCTACCCGGAGAATTCGCGCCATGAACCGTCCGGACGCAGCCACCATCCCCATCGTGGCTATGACTGCAAACGCGTTTACAGAAGACATCAAACTGGCCATGGACGCCGGTATGAACCAGCATATGGCAAAGCCCATTGATATCCGCCAGCTGGAGACCATCCTGTACCGCTGGCTGGGCTAAAGGCTCACACAAAAAACAGAGAGACTGTACCCGCAGCCTCTCTGTTTTTCGTATCCTGCATTTTCCATGTCAAACTTTTTGTAAGATTATTTTCTGAATATATCCACATCCACGTTGCCTGTGGAATAGATTCCGGTCCGTTTTTCAGCACTGCTGAAGCCGGCCGCCATGGCAGCCTCTGTTATTTCATTCTTCTTTACTCCAAGGTCATATCCCTGCATATTGTACGGAAGCCAGCCCAGCACCATGTCCCACGGTCCGGATCCATCCCGTTCGATTCCCTCTGAATAGCAGAGCAGCACGCCGCCCGGATTCAAGGCCTTATAAAGCTTCCTCATAAGGCCGGCAAGCTCATGTTCCACGAAGCTTAAGGTGGCAATTGCCAAAACCAGGTCATATCCATCTCCTATATCATCTGTCAGATAATCCCCTGTCATGGGTGTGGCTCTCTCGTTCAGGCCGGTCAGACGGATGGACTCCCGGATTGCCGGTTCCATAGCCGGACGGTCATAGAGAATCCCGTACATATCCTCCCGTTCTCCCATCACACCCAGGCCCAGCAGCCCCGTTGCGCAGCCCAAATCTAAAATTTTCCTGATTCCCGGATATTCCGGAAGTTCCTTTACCATTTTCTGTATCTCAGTCTGGCGGAAGCCCATTTGGGAATCCCGCATGTTCTGCACATACTGCTCAAAGGCCGGCTGACCCTCCGGTTGGCTGCCCCCGCCGGGGCCCTCTTCAACCAGCCTCTTAATATCCCTGCATCCTATACACTCCTCTGCGCAGTGAAAGGCCAGATGTCCTCCGATGTATTCCGGTCTTCCCTTTACAAGATAACGGTCTGTTTCCCTGCAGTTACAGTACATTTCATCCCTTTTCCAGATAAATCCAAGACAGTAAAGGGCATCCAGGAAATACCGCGTGTTATCTTCATTCCACCCTCTCTCCTCTGAAAGCTCCCTGACGCTCTTACGCTGGGTAAGGTCCGAAAAAACATCCAGCTCTACCGCCGCGTTCAGTACGCCCACATACAGCGGAAGATAGGGAAGCCTGATGAGCCTCCGTAAAATCCCTTCTGATGAAAATGAATCCATAGGCATTGATTTCCCCTCCAATCCCCCATATACAGTTTATGCTGATTCCCTCCTCCATAATAGTATATGTCTGTATCTTCGGATTGTCCTACTGTCCTGACGGTATATAGGCTCCCAGCACATCCCTGGACTTTCTGACCACCAGACCGCTTCCTCCGGCGTTCTTCACATCTTCCACCATGCTGACCATTAAAACCGGCTTCTGTATGTCCTTATCCGCCGTATACACGGCAAACCATCCCAGTTCCGTGCCGCTTGTATCTTCCTTGGATGCTTTTATCTCAGCAGTCCCTGTCTTTCCTGCCAGAGTAATGTCTGAACGCATGGCTGCATGTCCTGTGCCGTGTTCCGAACTGATTACAGCCTTCATTGCGTCCTCCACGGTCTCTGCTGTTTCCTGCGTACAGGCGTCCTCAATCCAGATCTCCGGCACCGGTGTATCCTTGTATACAAGATAGGGTTTCAGAACCTTTCCCTGGTTGGGGAACATGGTATAAAGGGATGCCAGATGGATGGGATTGACCAGCACCTGGCCCTGACCGTATCCGCTGTCCGCCAGCTGGATTTCCGTTTCAATCCGGTCAGCATTGGAGTACTGGGATTCAGCCACCGAGATTTCAAAGGGAAGTTTCTGGTTAAAGCCCAGCCGGTCCAGTCCTGCCATGAAATCATCATAGCCGATTTTCAGGGCTGCTTTTGCAAAGTATATGTTATCCGAATAGATATAGGCATTTTTAAGGTTGACCGGACTGTAACCGTGAAGGGTGGTGACATGATAGCCGCCCCAGCCGGCATCCTTCTGCCAGCTTAGTCCTGCTGCGTCCTCCCCAAAATTCTCATCCGGCGTAAGGACGCCTGCGGCAAGGCCGATAACACCTGTGATGGGCTTAAAGGAGGAGCCTGGGGCAAAGCGCTGCCTGAAACGGTTTAGCATGGGCTTTCTCTCATCCTCATTCAGCCCGGTCCAGGTTTCCTCCGACATGCCCAGGATAAAATCATTGTTATCGTAGCTGGGAGTGTTCACCAGGGCAAGAACCTCTCCAGTGTAGGGATTCATGGCCACGGTACAGCTTTTGCTGTCCCGGAATGTGTCATACACCAGCTCCTGCAGGCTGCTGTCGATGGTGAGTGTGATATCCTGGCCGTCAATTCTGGGAATGGCTGCCAAAACCTGTTTTTCTTCTCCCTGGGACGTAACAATGGATATAATGCGGCCATTCTGTCCCTTTAGCTCCTTCTCAAACAGACCTTCCATGCCGCTCCTGCCGATGACGCTGTCCGGCAGGTATCCTTCCCCCTTGTGCTCCTCAAGATCCTCTGCCGTTACATTCTGTACATAACCCACCAGATGGGCAGCCTTTTCGCCCAGGGGATAATATCTGACAGGCGTATCTGTGATCATGACGCCCGGAATGGTCAGAAGCTGGTCCTGAAGCGCCCTGTTCTGTACATTCTCATCCTCAGGGAGAGCGGATTGGAGATTGAGCTCATCCACCTTCTTTAACGTTTTAATGGGAACAAGGGAATCATCCTTCACCCAGTTAGCCGACAGCTTTTTGCGGATACTGTCAGCGGAAACACCTAAAAGCTCTGAAAGCCGGTTTATGCCGTCCTCTGAATCGTTGTCAGCCTCCCGGCTCATCTTTCCCGGCACAAGCCCCACCATGGACGCGCTTCCCTTTCCGGCCAGCATAATGCCGTTTCGGTCCAGAACGCTTCCTCTTACAGCCTTATCCGTGGTGACCCTTACCTTGTCGTTCCAGCTCAGGTTGGGAAATATAACGCGGTCGTTCCAGATCAATCTGTATTCTTCGTCTTTTGCTGCCTTCCTTTTCTTTCCTGCCTTTTCACTGTCATGGCTGTCTGTCCCGGCAGCCCCGGAGGATGCCTCCAGTTTAAAATCCACCTGGTTGAAAAAATGGATGGTGCCTGCCAGGCTCTCCATGCTGGTCTCATAGCTGACCGTCTGAATACCCTGGTCCTCCTTTTCCTCCACTCCGGCAATATCCACCCGGATGGAGGAGGCGCCGATGCCCTCATATATTTTCTTGTTCCTGGTGATAAACTCCTCCTGGCTGATGTCCATACGGCTCCCGGAATCCAGCATCCGGTACATGGCTTCGTAATTCCCCTCGGTCAGATATCCTGTATACTCCATGAACCGTTCATCCGGCGCAGCCTGCCTTACACCCGCCTGTCCCTTTGCAAACCATAAAAATGCCATGCCCGCAGCAGCGGCCATAAGACACACTAAAACCAGGGGAATGATAATAACCGCCCTTGATCTTCTCCGTCTCCTTCTGCTTCTCATTTTATGTTCCTCTCTTAATATCCATCATTATACCGGTCCAGACATATTACCGCTGAATCCATCTATAAATTGTTGCACATGAAGCAGGCAAAATCAATAGCACAACCGGATAATTAAGAAAAAAGGAAGAAGATTCTGCAAACTTTTTGTCCGGTCACATCTGTACCGGCAGTACAAATTCCTGATTCCATCCGTAGGTGGGCCTTTGAAGCTGCAGCCGGATTACAGATTCCCCCTCCTCATATAATGCCTTGAATCCGGCCAGCTCACCTGCGTTATTTTTATCTGCCCCCGCCATATCCGCCAGTGCGTATACGGTTTTTAGGGGATCACCGGAGCTGCCCTCCTGGCTCTCCTCCGGCTGTACTGCATTTACGTAGTACAAACTCTTATCTGCATCCCTCATCTCTGCCCTGGCATTGATGTAGACCATATGCCTGGTAAGAGGGTTTCCGTTGTCATCCGTACCATATTCATAAAGCTCATCTATGGGACTGATGCCGGTCAGGTATATCCTGCAGTCCCTGAACTCCACCACCGCGTCCAAAGGCTGCCGCTCCCCGGTAATGGGAATTTCCAGCACACTTCCCTGTTCCGGCGATATGACAACAGGTTTCTCTGCATGCAGGGATGCTTCCGTAACCACAACGCCCTCCGGTATCCTGTAAAGTGTCTCCTGAATACTTCTGGGCTGTATGCCGGACAGCTGGTCCAGGGATGTGGTCAGCTGTTCCCCCAGCACAGGCACCAGTTCGGCAGTCCTTCCATCTGACAGTGTAGCCATCAGTTTTCCGCGGCTGAACCCAATCCTGTATCCATCCTGTGAATAGGTGTAGGTGGTAAGCCTGAGTCCGTCCTCCTCCGCCCTTCCCTCTGCCATCCCGTAAAATCCTTCATGGTTCACCATTCCCTTTATATCCTCCAGCGAATCATAGGCAGGCGCCTTTTTAAAGACGATTTTTATGGGGTCTTTAAAGCCGTCCAGCCAGAGTTCATAGACCCCCTCCGGTTCATCCAGTGTAAACCTGTCCTTACCTATGGTATTCTCCCACACTTGGGATATATAGAATCCGCCTTTTCCATTGTCTTTGTAAGATGTACTGTTCCTCTGCCGGGTAAAACCCAGTCCGTCTATACCCTTTCCCTTAATCCGGTCAAAGGTAACGGCCCTTGCGCCCTGCGCCTTCTGCTCTTTCTTCTCCGCCCGGATTCTGTCCTGAAACGCACTGCGGCCGTAAATGTGCTTTTCGCTGTCAATACAGAAATAACTGTCATCCCATTGTACGCCAATTCCCTGATCCTGTTTTTTCCGGTTTTCCTCCTCCTGTTTCAGAATCTCCTTTACCTTCTCATCCGGTATCAGGGTCACGGTATCATCCTTAAATTTCACCCTGACGCTGATTACATTGTCCTGAAACACCGCAGAAAGAAGCCTGGCGCTGACTCCTTTCTCATCTGTTTTCATCTGGCTTGCGTCCATGTCCAATACATACAGGACTGGTTCTCCCCTTTTGCATATGCCGTATCCAGGAACCATCTGCCACTGGTCTGCTGTCATCAAACCGTCCTCCCCCTGCTCCGCCGCGGCCCTCTCCTGTCCGGCTTCCATATCCGATGATTCCGGTATGGCTTCCTGCCCCCGGGTTGTCCCTGTGTCCCTGGCGTTTTCTTCTTTTGCGGCATGATTGTCCTGGTTTGTCTGCCCTGCGCCGTCTTGTTCCCGGACAGCTGCGATGTTCTCCTTCTGTCCCCCGGTTCCGCTGTCCGCTGATTGGCAGGCCGCCAGGCTTACAGCCATTAACATAAGACATGCCGCAAATCCCGGAGCTGTCATCCTGTGAATTCGTATTTTGCAGATTCTTTTTCTGTGAGTTAATATTCCATGGATTTTTTTCATATTAATCCTCCTCGTTTAGAACGCTGCGCCACGTCAGAAAACGTCCGGCATAATTCCTATCCTAATTCTACCATATCCCCATTTTCCAGTGCTGAACTTTTCTTTAATAATCCTTACAATTACGCCGACCGCTTTGTTATGCTAAAATTTTAACGCCGTATGTGTCTTGTCACATGTAAATATATGTGTTATACTGTTGCGGACGTAAACAAAAAGCCAATTTAAAAAAGCCGGCGCTGCAATACCGGCAGAACAGGGGAAATTATGACTAAGCAGGAAGAAATAAAGCAGTTGAAAACAGAGCAGGATGCTGTCATCCTGGCCCATTATTATGTGAATCCCCAGGTACAGGAACTGGCGGATTACATAGGAGATTCTTTCTATTTGAGCAAGGTGGCGGCAGGTCTTGAAAACAGAACGCTTGTGTTCTGCGGAGTCTCCTTTATGGGCGAAAGCGGAAAGCTCCTGAGTCCCGACAAGGTGGTCCTGATGCCCGACGCCCAGGCAGACTGCCCCATGGCCCACATGGTAACCAAGGAGGAAGTGGAGCAATACAGAAAGGAATATCCCGGCCTTGCAGTGGTCTGTTACATCAATTCCACAGCCGAAATCAAGTCCTGGTCCGATGTGTGCGTCACATCTGCCAATGCGGTACAGATTGTAAGGAACCTGCCAAACCAGGACATCCTTTTCATACCGGATAAGAATCTGGGCCGGTACGTGGCCAGCCAGGTACCTGAAAAGCATGTGATGCTGGTAAAGGGCTGCTGCCCTGTCCACGACCAAATGTCCCAAAAGGAGGTATCCGGCTTAAAGAAAATACATCCCAATGCCCTGGTACTGGCCCACCCGGAATGCAATGCCCAGGTACTTGAGATGGCTGATTATATCGGTTCCACCACCGGGATTCTCAAATATGCTGCCGGCAGCACCTCCCGGGAATTCATTATCTGTACGGAAATTGGCGTGCGTCATGAGCTGGAACAGCAGAATCCGGACAAACAGTTTTATTTTCCTGATACAGAACCAATCTGCCGGGATATGAAAAAGATAACCCTGGACAAAATCATCCATGTCCTGCGCACAGGGCAAAACCAGGCATTTGTCCCCGAAGCCTATGTCCCGTCAGCCGGCAGGGCTCTGGAACAGATGCTAAAACTTGCCCGGTAGCTGCCGGGATGCAGATTCCAGGCAGCCGATTCCAGGCAGCTGATTCCAAAAGGAGGCATAGGAAATGACAAAACATATATACTGTGATGTGGTGATTGCAGGCTGCGGGGTGGCAGGATTATACACTGCCCTGAACCTGCCGGAGGACCTGCATGTCCTGATGATATGCAAGGAGGATATGGATACCTGTGATTCCATGCTGGCTCAGGGAGGCATCTGCGTGCTCCGGGGAGAGGATGACTATGAGCCGTACTTTGAGGACACCATGAGAGCTGGCCATTACGAAAACCGGAAGGAAAGCGTGGATTTGATGATACGCACCAGCCCCGATATCATCCGGCATCTGTTAGAGCTTGGTGTAGGGTTTGACAAGAACCCGGATGGTAGTTTAAAATATACAAAGGAAGGCGCCCATTCCAGGCCCAGAATCTGTTTTCATGAGGATATCACCGGTAAGGCCATTACCACGGTCCTCCAGGAACGGACAGCCGCGCTCCCCAATGTGGATATCATGGAATACACCGTTATGACGGATATTCTCACCGCAAACGGAGCCTGTGCCGGCATCCAGGCCAGGACAAGGGACAACAGCACCCTCTTCATCCATGCCCGTGACACGGTCATGGCCACCGGAGGCATTGGAGGGCTCTACCAGCATTCCACTAATTTTCCCTGTCTCACAGGCGACGCACTGACCGTTGCCCGAAAGCATGGCGTAAAGCTGGAGCACCTGGATTACGTCCAGATTCATCCCACCAGCCTTTACACGGAAAAGCCCGGCAGGTCCTTTCTCATCTCGGAATCAGCCCGCGGCGAAGGGGCTGTGCTCTTAAACGGCAAAGGCGAACGCTTTGTCAATGAGCTGCTGCCCAGGGACGCGGTATCCCAGGCTATTGAAGCAGAGATGAAAAAAGAGGGAAGCTGCCATGTATGGCTGTCATTTGCGCCCATACCCAAAAAAACCATACGGGAACATTTTCCCCACATATATGAAACATGTCTTGAGGAGGGTTATGACATCACAAAAGAGCCTATTCCGGTGGTGCCTGCCCAGCATTATTTTATGGGAGGCGTGTGGGTGGATCTGGATTCCAGAACCTCCATGGAGCATCTGTACGCAGTGGGTGAAACCAGCTGCAACGGGGTTCACGGAAAGAACCGCCTGGCCAGCAACAGCCTGTTGGAAAGCCTGGTGTTTGCCGGGAAAGCCGCAAAAAGAATAGAGAACAGCCAGAAAGAGAGAATACATTATGAATCCAATTACCATGCAGCTTATTGCTGACAAATACATACGTCTTGCCCTGGAGGAGGATATCAGCAGCGAGGACGTATCCACCAACGCAGTCATGCCTGAGTATAAAAAGGGTCAGGTACAGCTTATCTGCAAGGAGGACGGCATCATTGCCGGATTGCAGATTTTTGAGCGTGTATTTACGCTTCTGGACCCTGAAACCAAGGTGGTCTTTGATGTCAGGGACGGGGAGGAAGTAAAAAAGGGACAGCATCTGGCTGCGGTCACAGGAGATGTGCGCGTCCTTTTGTCCGGCGAACGGACCGCGTTAAATTATCTGCAGCGTTTAAGCGGCATTGCCACTTATACCCATACGGTTGCAGAGATGCTTGAGGGCACCCGGACAAAGCTTCTGGACACCCGGAAAACCACTCCCTGCATGCGTGTCTTTGAAAAATATGCGGTTCGGATTGGCGGCGGCCAGAATCATCGCTATAACCTGTCCGACGGCGTTCTCTTAAAGGATAACCACATTGACGCAGCCGGAGGCGTCAGGGAGGCGGTTGCCGCTGCAAAGGCATACGCTCCCTTTGTCCGTAAGATTGAGGTAGAGACAGAGAACCTTGACATGGTGAAGGAGGCAGTGGATGCCGGTGCCGACATTATCATGCTGGATAACATGACTCCGGAACAGATGGCTGAAGCCATACGCATAATTGACGGCCGGGCCAAAACCGAGTGCTCCGGCAACATGACAAAAGAAAATATCCGGACTGTCACGGAGCTGGGTGTGGATTATGTATCCAGCGGCGCACTGACCCACTCTGCGCCGATTCTGGATATCAGTTTGAAGCACCTGAAGGTGCTGACGGATTAAATCGTAACTATGTTTTGCAGGAGGGAATGAGAAATGGAAAATGCGATGAACGGAACGCAGAGACGCAGGAAACTTCTGGATATGATGAGGCAGGCTTCCGCTCCTTTATCCGGCGGGGCCCTTGGCAGGGAAACCGGTGTCAGCCGCCAGGTGGTGGTCCAGGATATTGCTCTCCTGCGCACCATGGGGTATCCCATTCTCTCCACTGCCCGCGGGTATGTCCTCAATGTATCCAAGCATGCGTCCCGTTTTTTTAAGGTCTGCCACACCAATGAGCAGACAGAGGATGAACTGGTCACCATCGTGGACCTGGGCGGGACCGTGGTGGATGTCATGGTCAATCACCGGGTATACGGAAAAATGTCAGCCCCTCTCAACATCAAGAACCGCCGCGACGTACAGCTGTTCATGAACAATATAAAAACCGGAAAATCCACCCCGCTCATGAATGTCACTTCCGGCTACCACTTCCACCATGTCTGCGCCGAGCAGGAGGAGATACTGGACGAGATTGAGGAGGCGCTGAGGGAAAAGCACTATCTGGCAGAGCTGCTGCCCTATGAGATGTCCGACGATGAGTAAACAGGAGCCTGATATGCAGAAAAAAACACCTGCTGTAAACCCATTTTACTGCGGTCTTACAGTCCACCGTTATACGGAATACTCAAAAAAGATTACAAAACACCTGCGGGCAGCGCTGATAACAGACCTGCACAGCACCATATACGGCAGCGCCCAGGAGCCGCTGCTGACGGCCGGACACAACAGCAGCCCCGACCTGATTCTCATGGCAGGTGATATTGCCGACCACAAAGTCCCCCACAAAGGGACTTTACTGCTTTTAGAGGGTTTAAAGGGACAGTACCCCTGTTACTATGTTACGGGAAACCATGAGCATTGGATTCACCAGATACCTGACATCAAGAAAATGTTCACCGGATATGGGGTCACTGTCCTTGGAGGCCGGACAATCCGAACAGCCATCAAAGGGCAGCCTCTGATCATAGGAGGAGTGGATGACCCTCATGCATTTACCGACTCCCACCACTCCGTTAAACTGGACTCCCGATGGAAGGAACAGTTCTGGCGCTGCTGTTCCCGCACCTCCCCTGACATCTACTCCATCCTGCTGTCACACCGGCCGGAGCTCACCAAATATTACAGGGACAGCGGGTTTGACCTGATTGTGGCCGGCCATGCCCATGGGGGGCAGTTCCGCATGCCCGGCTGCCCTGGCGGGCTTCTGGCGCCTCACCAGGGCTTCTTTCCCCGATATGCAGGTGGACAGTATGCCCTGGGTTCCACCTCCCTGATTGTCAGCCGGGGGCTGTGTATCAACAGGCTGCCCCGCATTTATAATCCTCCGGAATTGGTCCTGGTGGACCTGAAGCCCATTTCATAGAGCGCACCATATTCCGGTTCACATCCGCCCGCATCCGATTGGTATCCTTGCTGTAACAGACGTAAGCCGGACGCCCATGGTCCTTCTGAGCCGTTTCAGCTCCGGCTGCCTGCAAGGACTGCGCATAAGGCAAGCGCTGCCAGCTGTGCACATCTGGTTCTGCGTCTCTTGTCTTGGATGATACCGGTCCTTTCCCTCATGTTCTCTCCTCCCCGGAACAGCAGATTTTATTAAGGTTTTTCTAATTTTTCTTACAGTTGCATCAGGCATCTTTACATTTTCCAATGGGATGATTACTATACAGTTTAAAGGAGGAGAACCTTATGATTCAAACGATGAAACGCGATTTCCAGCTGTCCATGTTCTGCTGCCTTGGAAAACTGACCATGGCCAGCTGGCTGATGACAAATACCATGTTCCTTTTGGCCAGTCATGTGCCCTTTGTAACATTGGACTTTGTGAGACAGATTTCACTGGAAAGCTTCTTAGGCATCTGGCTCGGAATCTTTCTCTGCATGGCCATTCCCTATGTACTTCCCTGCGGCCGCTCCCGGATTCATTTTTCCCTGACTCCCAGCGTGCTCATGTACATTGCCACCCTGATGATAAAGGAAACATTTATACTATGATAAAAACCATGGAACAATGGCTGACCGGCAAAAGGCTGCTGATAATCCTCACCACCGCGGCGGCTGTCTGGTTTTCGTTCACCGCCGTCATGACCGTGCTGCGGTACCGGCTGAATTACGCGTCTGCTTATGATTTCGGAATTTTTTCACAGATGTATTACTACATGGATAAAGGCCTGTCTCCTCTGACCACATGTGAGCGCGACGGGCTTTTATCCCATTTTGCGGTCCATCTCTCACCTGTCTTTTATGTACTGCTGCCCCTTTACAAATTAGTCCCCCGTCCTGAGACCCTGCTGGTGCTACAGTCCCTGGTTGTCATAAGCGGAATGGTCCCCTTGTGTCTTTTGGCCAGGACATTTTGCTTCACCCGCCTGCAAACCCTGTGTTTCGGTCTTATGTACTGTTTTTACCCGGCGTTTATGGGCGGATGTTTTTACGATTTTCACGAAAATAAATTCCTGGCTGTCATCATTCTCTGGTGCATGTACTTTTTGGAAACAGGCCATTTTAAATCCATGCTGGCCTCTGCCGCACTTCTCCTTATGGTGAAGGAGGATGCTCCTGTCTATGCGGCCTGTATCGGACTTTACCTGTTCCTTTGGAAAAAACAGTACCGTTGGGGAGCCATTGTCTTTCTGGCGTCATGCGCATATTTCTGCATGGCTGTCTGGTATATCAACCGGTTCGGGGACGGGGCCATGATTAACCGGTTTGACAATTTCATATCGGACAAACGTCTGGGATTGGCCAGCATGTTTAAGACCATACTGGTCAATCCCGCCTATGTGCTGTCCCAGATTGCGGTGAAGGATAAAATCATGTTCTTCCTTGAAATGCTCCTTCCGCTGGGTTTCCTTCCGCTCATGACAAAAGACTGGCAGAAATGGACACTGCTCATCCCCTTTGTACTCATCAACCTGATGTCCAATTATAAATACCAGCACTCCATATACTTTCAGTATACCTACGGTTCAGGAGCCCTGCTGATTTATCTGGCGTTGGTGAATTTCCGGGATATAAAAAATGCATCCGGCCGCAGGCGCAAAGGACGTGCCGGGTATGATGGACGGCTTCCGGCCACTGTCTGTGTCTGGGGCCTGCTGTGCGGCCTCGTCCTTATGGGAGGCGTAATGTACAATAAGTCAAAATATGCCGTCCTGTATCACCGCCATTATGAGGAAGCTGCCCAGGCCAGAACTCTTCTGGACCAGATTCCCCCGGATGCTTCTGTAAAATCCTCCACCTTCTTCCTTCCCCAGCTTTCCATGCGGGATGAAGTCTATCTTCTCACAAGCAGCCATCCGGCTGACTATATGGTGGTGGACTTAAGAAAGGGTTATGAAAAGGACCTGGAACAGATTCTGGCTGACTGTCGGGAACAGGGATATGAGCCCGCAGGAACCGTGGACGGCTATGTGGCCATGTTAAAGCAGGATGTGGAATGATGGTTTAACTTTCACAGGTTCCTTTTTTTACGGGCAGCGGGTGAGAGGGACGGCGGTTCCATCCGGCCGGCCCACGGTCCCCCATGCCTTTAAAATACTGCCGCTTTCTCTTCTCATACTTTTTTATATAGTAGTCTTTGCCTATAGGCGGGCATTCATATATCAATGATTCTGCCGGTGTATCCGGTCTGCTGCCGCAAAAACAGCAGTCCGGGTCACCGCATTTTTCATCAATCCATTGGTTGCATTGAGGACAGCAGACAGCATCGTATCTGAAAATAAGGACAAGCGGCTGATTGCAGCATTCACAATATCCGCCTGCGTAGACTCCGGCCCGCAGCCATCTCCTCAAATATCCCTGTCTGCGGCGCTTCGGGTTCTTCATAATACATCACCTTCATGTTTTGGACCTTTTACAGTCATCCGTCTTTACTCATCGGTTACAGGTATTCCATTTTAGGTATTCCGTTTCAGGTATTCCGTTTCAGGTATTCCGGCTTTACACGTTTTGTCAGCCATACCCCGTTTTGTGATATGTAAAAATGTTCACCATCCCGGCTCATGCGGCCGGAGTCCACCTCAAATACCACCGGCTTTCCATGTCTTCTTCCCACCGTTAATGCCGTCTTGGCATCCCCGGACAAGTGTACATACAGACGGCTCATGGGCTTTAGGCCCTGTTCCAGAATGGCCTGTTCAAAACGGCTGGCAGTTCCATGATAAAGGACCTGAGGCGGAGCTGTCTCTGTCAGCTCCACATCCACTGGTATACTGTGTCCCTGGTTGGCGCGTATCAGAGTCCTGTCTTCATTGAAACTGTACCGCCCCTTTGCATCCGTTCTGACGATATCCTCCAGCAGCTCCATATCCATCGGCCTGCCTGTGCCGCTGATGCCCTGAATTAAAGCCTCCACATCTGCCCAGCCGTGTTCGTCCAATGTGATACCGGCTGGTTCCCGCTGGGGCCCCACCCCCAATGTGGAGACCACGCTCAGCCTTTCTTCGCTGCTTCCTGCTTTTTTATTTCCCATATTCTCTCCTGTTTTTCAAATGATTTTGAACCGGCAAGCCCCTCTGTCTTCTATTTCCACCAGATAACCGCCCCTGTACATCTATGCCTCCCTCATTCCTTGTACCTCCTTCGGTACACCTTACACTGAAAAAAATGTCCTGGTGGTTTCCAAGGCAGTCTTCTTCACGGTCTCCACATCCACTCCCTTGATTTCAGCAATCCGTTCCGCCACATACACGATATTGGAGGGTACATTTCTCCTTGACAGGCCCCGGATATTCAGAGGCGTAAGATAGGGCGCGTCTGTCTCTATCATCAGCCGTTCCAAAGGAATCACCCTGACTGCCTCCACCACATCCCTGTTCCTCCGATCATCGCATATCCATCCTGTGATTCCGATATAACAGCCAAGCTGCAGGTACCGGTAAGCAGTCTCCCTGGTGCCGGTAAAGCAATGAACCACGGATCTCCTGCACAATTCACGGCGGTTCTTCAACAGCCTGATAAAATCCTGCTCCGCTGCCCGCTCATGCAGAAACAGCGGGAGATCCAGGTCGCCGGCCATATCCAGGATATCAGAAAAACATTTCTTTTGGTTTTCCCTGGCCGAAAACATCCTGTCATAATCAAGTCCGGCTTCTCCCAGCGCCACGATGCTCTGGCGGTTACGGCGAATCAGGGCTTCCAGCTTGCTGCGGTAATCATCGTTCCATCTGTCGGCATTGTGGGGATGGATACCGCAGGTACACCAGGTTTTCTCAGGCATCTTCTCCCCTATATAGTCAACCGCTGCCTGGTTTGATTTCAGATCAGTACCTGTTATGATTAGCCCCACTCCCTTCTTAAGGGAATCACGGACCACCTCCTCCCGATCCTTGTCAAACTGTTTTCCCATCAGGTTCACACCTATGTCTATATAACGTAAATCCATATTACCATACCCCTATCCGGCCCGTTCTGACGCCCTGTCTATTGCTTTTAAAAATCATTATACCAAATCCATTTACAGAATTCCATTGAATCGTACCGATAATTCCACATCACTTTGTACGACAGGCCGCCGCAGCTCCTGTATGGCCCATGATTCCCCTTCCCAGTTTCTGCGCCAGATACAGAATCAGCACAATGCATGCCCCGCCTGCCAGGCAGAGAAGCCGGTTTTCAATGGCCGTGGATGTATCTAAGAGCACCAGGGAGGCATTGATGGCGCACACTGCATTGACAATCTGTTTATATTTATATTCAGAGGTAAAAAAACTGATATATCCCAAAAACAATACCATGCCAAAGGCCCAGCTCTCAGGCACCAGCATGCGGAATACCACCACAAAGAACAGAATACCCAGGACATTTCCGAAGAAGCGGTGGCGTATGCGCTCCAATGTTTCATGGTAATGCAGCTGAGTCAGGGACATTACCACAATACTAATCCACAGGGGCTTTCTCAGGTGAAGGACCATGCCTATGAACATGGCTGCCGCTATCCCCATGGACATCCGC
>OCAS01000768.1_pt1 | contig 22116 bp, 20 predicted proteins | sample 1550751 | NCBI WGS metagenome assembly OCAS01 (sample SAMEA2580301, study PRJEB22360) | human gut metagenome | biome: human gut; feature: human-associated habitat; material: faeces | place: Denmark | collected 2008/2010
CGGGAAAACCTGGAGCAGTTTGTTTCACGGCTCGGTCTGGCCCTGGAGCGTCTGGTATGAACGGGCGGGCTGGCGCCGCAGTGAAATACCTGCCCATTCTTCTGGTCATGGTGTTCTGGGGGTCCATGGGAGTCCCATCCACTTATGCGGTGGCGGAGCTTTCTCCTTTGTGGGTGCTGTGCCTGCGCAGCGGGATTGCCGTAATGGTGCTTTTTCCCGCTGCCCTGCGCCGGAACAGGGGATTGCGCCCGGCTCCCCGGGAAGGGGGACTGCTGGCTGGCCTGTCCCTGGTGGGCGTGGTGGGCTGCAATTATCTGTACTATTATGCCGTGCAGAATACGGCCCTTGCCAATGTTGCAATCCTCTATGCCCTGGGACCTATCATTACAACGGTCTTGGCCGGTATATTCCTCAAAGAAACCGTGAGGCAGGGCAGATGCCTGGGGATTGTGCTGGCCTTTGCCGGGGTGGCTGCCCTGATTACCAACGGGGATATAAGCGCGGTTTTTTCCATTCATTTTAATAGAGGGGATCTGGCAGAACTGGGCTCCGCGTCATGTCTGGCAGCATACACGATTCTAAGCAGACGGCTTAAGAAAACGCCTCCGGAGTGCGCGGTCTTTTGGCTGATGCTGATTGCCTTTGCTGCTACGCTGCCCATGGCCCTGGTCCTGGAAGGGGGACCAGGTCCCCATATCAGCATACGGGGCATCCTTTCCCTGCTGTATCTGGGCGTACTGTGCTCCGGGCTGGGGTATCTGCTCCAGCAATGCTCCATCCGGCAGATCGGCGCGTCGGCGTCGGCTGCATTCCTCAATGGCATCAGCCCCATCACAATCCTTACGGCGGCCCTTATCCTGGGGGAACACGTCACCTTCAATCAGGTATTGTGTATGGCAGTGGTGTTCTCAGGCCTGTACCTGAACGCGTCCAACCAGAATCTGTTTTATAAGAAACACCGCGCTGCCTGAATGGCTGCCAGCTGATGGGAATCCGTGGTGGGGGTGGTGGGGGTGGGGGGATCCGGAAAATCCAGTGGACTAATCTGGCGGATTATTGTATAATATCAGCAATACCAGCAGCCGGTGGGGGGACGTTTCCTGCTGTGTCAGCGATGTCTGATATGACAGGGAATATTATATTTTGCAAAGAGAGGATACAGATGGGCAATTACTATGCGGAGGATGTGGAATATTTGCTGCTAAAGGCAGTGTCAGAATGCCGGGAGCCCGTGGGCGCCGGCTTTCTTGCTGAAACCTTTGCCAACCGGAAGGACCTGGCGCTTAGCGAGGCTACCATTGGCAGGCATTTGCGGCGGCTGGAGCAAAAGGGCTATTTGTGCTGTGAACGGTACAGCGGACGTTCCCGGGGCCGTGTTATGACAAAAAAGGGCTCTGACCGGATGAAGGAGCTGGCAGCCGGACAAAAGCAGGTCAAGGCCGTAGCAGACGTGATGGAAGTGCTGCGGGACGGGAGCGGAAGGCAGCTGCGCAATGTGCTGGTCACCCGGGAAATCATTGAGCCGGAGGCAGCGGCCCTGGCTGCAAGAAACGCCACGGAAGAGAACATCCGGGCAATCCATGAGGTGGTGGCCAGGATGGTCCGGCTGACGGATGAGGGCCGGAGCATGGCTGCTACAGATGGGCCGTTCCATGTGGAAATAGCCAGGGCTTCAGGGAATTCCGTGCTGGAGATGGTGGTGCGGATGGTCCGGACGGACCGGGATTTCTCACCGGAGATTGAGTGTATCATCAACGCTTCCTCAGTGGAAAAGCCCAGTGACCACTGGAACATTTACAAAGCCATTGCCGAACACGACGAGGAGAAGGCCCGCCGGCTTATGAAGCAGCATATCCGGAACATTATTGACGCCATTGACGCCTACGAAGAAAGCCAGGCGGACAGCTCCGGGATATGAAGATTCCCACAAAATCATTGCGCCCCATAAAAAAATAAGCTAAACTATAGGAAGAATCAAACATTTCGGTTACAATAACCCATAATGCCTAATAGAGGAAGATGAAAGGACTGCCACGGCAGTCCATTACTTTGGCCGGAAGCAGATTGCTCCGGGCAGTGAAAGGATTGACGGCGTCCTGCCGGAGAGAACAGTGTATGTGTAATCAGCCAACACCCCTTGTACTAGGAATATTGGCCCATGTGGATGCGGGGAAAACCACGCTGTCCGAGGCGCTTTTATATCTTGCGGGAAGCATCCGCAGGCTTGGGAGGGTGGACAACCGGGACGCATTTCTGGATACCTATGCCCTGGAGCGGGCCAGGGGGATTACCATATTTTCCAAGCAGGCAAGGCTGACGTGGGAGGGGATTCCCGTCACCCTGTTAGACACGCCGGGCCATGTGGATTTTTCAGCTGAGATGGAGCGGACCCTTCAGGTACTGGATTATGCTGTCCTGGTCATCAGCGGCAGCGACGGGATTCAGGGCCACACCGTGACCTTGTGGCGTCTGCTTGCAAAGTACAGGATTCCCACATTCCTGTTTATTAATAAGATGGACCAGGCCGGAACGGACCGCGATGCTCTGTTAAGTGAAATCAGGACCAGGCTGGATGATTCCTGTGTGGATTTTTCCCAAACAGGAACACAGGATTTCATGGAGCAGGTGGCCATGTGCGATGAGGCGGCGCTGGAACATTTCCTGGAGACCGGGGAGGTGGCGGAGGAGACAATCCGGCGGCTGGTCTGCGGGCGCAGGCTGTTTCCCTGCTGCTTTGGCTCTGCCTTAAAGCTTGAGGGCGTGGAGGAACTGCTGGGAGGTATCATACGATATGGAACGGTCCCGGAGTATCCGCAAACCTTCGGGGCAAAGATATTCAAGATATCCAGGGACGACCAGGGGAACCGCCTGACCCATATGAAGATAACCGGAGGATGTCTGAAGGTGAAGTCCGTGCTCACTGGGCCAGGGACAGGCAGGACGGATGTTTCCGGTAACAAGGCCGGAGGGCCTGCCCCGTCCGGGGCCGGGAGCCAGGACGGGGCCTGCTGGGAGGAAAAGGTAAATCAGATCCGCATTTATTCCGGGGAAAAGTATGAGGCTGTTGCAGAGGCCGGGCCTGGAAGTATCTGTGCGGTAACCGGCCTGACGCGGACCTTTCCGGGCCAGGGGCTTGGGGCGGAGGCGGCTTCCATGGAGCCTGTGCTTGAACCGGTCCTTACCTATGAGGTAAAACTGCCGCCGGGCTATGACAGGGCCGTGATGCTGCCGAAACTTAAGGAACTGGAGGAGGAGGACCCGCAGCTGAATGTGGTGTGGGACGGACACCTGGGTGAAATCCAGCTCCAGCTCATGGGCGAGGTGCAGATTGAGGTATTAAAAAGCCTGATAGCGGAGCGGTTTGGGGTCGAGGTGGAATTTGGGACAGGCAATATAGTCTATAAAGAGACTATCGCCGGGTCTGTGGAAGGCGTGGGGCATTTTGAACCCCTGCGTCATTATGCCGAGGTCCATCTGCTGCTGGAACCAGGGGAAAGGGGAAGCGGGCTTCAGTTTGCCGCCCGGTGCAGCGAGGATGTGCTGGACCGCAGCTGGCAGCGCCTGGTACTCACCCATCTGGAGGAAAAAGTCCATAAAGGCGTCCTGACCGGCTCGCCCATTACCGATATGCGGATTACACTGGTGGCGGGCCGGGCCCACATAAAGCATACGGAGGGCGGGGATTTCCGCCAGGCAACCTACCGGGCGCTGAGGCAGGGGCTGATGGAAGCAGACAGCATCCTGCTGGAGCCATGGTATGAATTCCGGCTGGAAATCCCGGACACCTCCATTGGACGGGCCATGACGGATATAGAAAAACGGTCCGGCACGTGCTCCATTGCCCAAAGTTCATCAGGGATGGCAGTGCTCACAGGAAGCGCGCCTGTGGCAGCCATGGGAGATTACCAGACAGAAGTGACCGCCTATACAAAAGGATGCGGAAAGCTTACATGTACCATGAAAGGGTATGAACCATGCCATGATACGGAAGCGGTCATGGAACGCATTGGATATGACCCGGAGCGGGACACGGATAATCCGACGGGGTCTGTGTTCTGTGCCCACGGCGCGGGTTTTGTGGTTGGCTGGGACCATGTGAAGGAGTATATGCATGTGGACAGCGGTATTTTAAAGGAACGGCTGGAACAGGGGCCGAATCAGGAGGACGGACCTGCCAAGACCATGCCGGAAGGCTCCCTCAAGGAGGAAATATGGCTGGGGACAGAAGAAATAGACGCCATATTAAACCGGACTTTTTATGCCAACAGCCGGGATAAGGCACGCCAGAAAACCGGGATACCGGGAAAGGGCGGCAGCCGCAGAAGCTTTAATCCCCCGGAGACACGCACCTACCATGGGGCGGCAAAACAGGCGCCTCAGGAAGAATATCTCCTGGTGGACGGCTACAACATCATCTATGCGTGGGAGGAACTGAACGTCCTGGCAAAGGATAATATGGAGGGCGCCAGGGGACGGCTTATGGACCTGCTGTGCAATTACCAGGCCGTGAAAAAGTGCAGCCTGATTGTGGTATTTGACGCATACCGGGTGAAGGGACATGCAACCGAAATCCTGGATTACCATAACATCCATGTGGTATACACAAAAGAGGCGGAAACAGCCGACCAGTATATTGAGAAGTTTGCACATGAAAATGCCCGCCGTTATGATGTTTCCGTGGCCACCTCCGATGGGCTGGAACAGATTATCATCCGCGGCCAGGGCTGCCGCCTGGTATCTGCAAGGGAACTATGGGAAGACCTGGAACGGGTAAAGGTCATGCTGCGGGAAGAATACCTGGACAAGCCCCAGCTGAAGCGGAACAGCCTGATTGACATGCTGCCTGAGGAGGCGGCAAAGGAGCTTGGACGGCTGAAGGAGTGATACGGGATATGACAGCCATATTATTTGATGTGGACGACACCTTATATGACCAGCTGGAGCCTTTCCGGCTGGCCTGCGGTCAGGTGCTGGGAACGGATTTCAGGGCGGATTATGAACGCCTGTTTGTACGCAGCAGGTACTACAGCGAGCTTGTTTTCAACCAGTCCGAATCCGGCCGGATGGCAATGGAGGATATGTATGTTTACCGGCTGGTCCATGCATTTGCCGACCTTGGCCTACATCTGGCCCCCCGGGACGCGCTCCGGCTCCAGCACGTATACGGGACGTACCAGGAAAGGATTAAACTTCTCCCCGGCATGGCGGGAATCCTGTCAGCGGCTCAGGCAGAAGGCGCCCTTCTGGGGCTTTTGACCAATGGCCCCTCCGTACACCAGCGGGATAAAATCCGCGTGTTGGGACTGGGACAGTGGATAGAGGAGAGCCATGTGTTCATCTCGGCTGAAATCGGGGCGGCAAAACCGGATATCCGCGCATTTAGGAAGGTGCAGGAAGCCCTGGGCCTGGATGCTGGGCACATATACTATATCGGGGATTCATTTGCCAATGACGTTGCCGGGGCCAAGAGGGCAGGCTGGAAGGCGGTCTGGTTTAACCGCAGGCATCATGCGGTCCCTGGCCGTGATGACTATCCGGACAGCCGTCTTGGCGCAGGCAGCGGGATTACCCCTGATTTCACGGCCGCGGGGGCGGAGGAGCTGGCTGGGATTGTAAGGGGTATCCTTAAGGATTAGATGTTGTTATGATAAATGAATCCATAATGCAATGGGACCGCTGCTTATCAAAAGGCAGCGGTCCTTTTGTCATACATCCCAAAATCCCATACATGGCTATCCCCCCATCTACCCCTTCCCTGCCGCGGATGCAATCTTATTCTCCGAACGCCATTCCCTTGGGGATATGCCGTAGGTTTTCTTAAAGGCCCTGGAAAAATGAAGCTGGCTGGGATAACCCACGGCATTGCCTATGTCCTTTATGGTCAGCTCTGTCAGCTTCAGCAGTTCCGCGGCCTTGGTCATGCGGTAGCTGATTAAGAATTCCTGGGGGCTTTTGCCCACTGCGTCACGGAATATCTTGCCGAAATAGCTTCTGTTCAGATTACAGAAGGCAGCGATGTCCTCCACGGAAATATCATTCTGGAAATTCTGCTCTATAAAGGATGTGGCTTCACGGATATAAAAATCCTGAAGCTTCCCGCCGCGCATCATTCTCCTGGATGAGGAGGAGCGGGTGAGATAGTCCAGGAACAGGTACAGGTGCCCGATTAAGTGGAAGGGCGACTGGTCTGAATGGTTGGCGATGTAGAGCATCTCGTTCTTTAGTTCCAGGCTTAAATCCCTTGCATTGGAGTGGTAGACCGGATTGTCCATGGTAAGCCCGGCCAGCTCCAGGGCCTCTTTCACCCTGAGTCCGTCAAACTCCAGCCATGTGTATTCCCAGGGATGGTCCTTGTCCGCGCTGTAGGTGTTAACTTGCTTTGGGTGGATAAGGAACCCTTCCCCGCTTTTGATGTGATAGGTATTGGTCATGCCTTTGGAATCCGTGGACATCAGGGTCCCGGCCCCTGATATCACATAGTGGAACAGATAGTGGTTGCGCGCATAAGGGCCATAGGAATGCAGGGGTTCACACTGCTCCCAGCCATATTGGTATAAACCCAGGTCCACAAAACGTTCATTGGGGAAAATGGAAAACAGGACATTGCTCATGGGACTCCTCCATTGGTATCATTACCAGCCTGTCATGCCGGAAACAGCCTGGATCCATATTGCTTATATTTCATTATATACCCAAATGCTTCCCTATATCAACCTATAAACACAAAAATAGCATTTGGGTATATAAGTGGCATTAACAGAACATTTACCCTGAGAAAACAACGTGATATCATAAGATTAACAGAAAGAAACAGGGAAATAAAGGCAACAAAATGGTTTATTTAAATTGAAAAACGCAGGTATAAGAGGGGGAACACTATGCACAAAACGTTAAAATGGTGTCTTGCATTCGGAGCAGCCTCACTGTTGGCCGCAGCCATGGTCACAGGGTGCCAGAGGGCAGGAAAAACAGGGGACGGGAAGGTGAAGCTGTCTTTCCAGATATGGGATACGGCCCAGAGGAACGGAATGGAGTCCGTGGCCAAAGCCTACATGGACCGGAATCCGGATGTGGTGATTGACGTCCAGGTGACCAGCTGGGATGAATACTGGACCAAATTGGATGCTGCGGCTGAATCCAACCAGCTGCCGGATATATTCTGGATGCATACCAACCAGATCCTTAAATATGCTGACTATGGAAAGCTGGCGGATGTGACAGACCTTTATGATCAGGAGGACCCGGATTACTACACAAAACATTTTTCAGAAATATCCCTGAACAATGCAAAGGGGTCGGACGGACGCATCTACGGGGTGCCAAAGGACAAGGATACGGTGTGCCTTGTATATAACAGGGAAATGTTTGATAATGCCGGCCTTGCCTATCCGGATGATTCCTGGACATGGGACGACCTGACAGAGGCGTCCGCGGCGGTTTATGATAAAACAGGGAAATACGGCTTCATGGCATATGCGGATGAGCAGCTGGGGTACTGGAATTTTGTGTACCAGGCAGGCGGCCATATCCTGAATGAGGATAAGACAAAAGCAGGTTTCATGGACCCGGCCACAAGGAAAGGAATGGAGTTTTACATTCATTTACAGAAAGAACCATGGTGCCCGGACCAGAAGTATTTTGCAGAAACCAATCCCGGAACCGCCTTCATATCCGGGCAGGGCGCCATGTACCTGGAAGGCAACTGGAACCTGATGTCCATGATGGAGAATAATAAGGACATGGAAGGAAAATGGGATGTGGCGGTGCTGCCCAAATGCCCGGACCCTTTAAACGGGGACGGCAGGGCAACCATTTCCAACGGCCTGTGTTATGCCACCGGGGCAAAGGGGAAGAAGCTGGAACATGCAAAGGATTTCCTGAAATTCGCCGGTTCTGAGGAGGGGCAGAGGGCCCAGGGGCTGTCAGGGGCAGCCATCCCGGCCTATGAAGGGCTGGAACACACCTGGGTACAGGCCTTCAGCCAGTTTGATTACAAGCTGGACGTACAGAAATGCGTGGATATGTTCCCCTATGGGGTACAGAGCGTGAACAATGCATCAAGACCCAACTGGAAGACGCAGATCAATGATGCCCTGCTTAAGATATACAGCGGCGAGGTAGACCTGGATGAGGGGCTTGCGGCCATGCAGAAGCTGGTAGATGAGGCAAAGGCGCCGTAATGGAAGGGGACATACCCTGACGCTGATTATGGAAACTCTCTAAAAATGGAGGAAGATATGGGAAAGAAACATATTTTGACAGATGACGCAAAATGGGGCTACCTGCTGGTTGCGCCCACCATCATAGGACTGATTGTATTAAATGTATATCCATTCATCCAGACACTGGTGCTGAGCTTTTCAACCACCCACCCCTTTGGGATTTATGAAGTCACGGGAATCCAGAATTATGAGCAGATGTTTGCAAGTAAGGAATTCTGGAAAGCAACATGGAACTCCATCTATTTCTGCATCCTGACCGTGCCTATTGGCGTGTTCCTGTCCCTGCTGGCAGCCGTGCTGCTGAATGCAAAGATTAAGGGGAAATCCGCCTTCCGGGCCATCTATTTCCTGCCCATGGTAGTTGCCCCGGCAGCCATCGCAATGGTGTGGAAATGGATTTTCAATGCGGAGTACGGCATCATCAACCAGATCATCGGAACAAAGGTGAGCTGGCTTACCACGCCTGGACTGGTGCTGCCTGCCTGCGCCGTGGTAGCCATATGGAGCGCCGTGGGGTATGATGCCATCCTGCTCCTGTCCGGAATCCAGAACATTTCCAAGAGCTATTATGAGGCGGCCAGCCTGGACGGGGCCACAAAGATACAGCAGTTTTTCAAGATTACCCTGCCAATGGTAAGCCCCACCTTGTTTGTGGTATTAATCATGCGGCTGATGGCCTCCATCAAGGTCTACGACCTGATTTACATGATGGTGGACCAGACCAATCCCGCCCTGACCAGCGCCCAGTCCCTGATGTATCTGTTCTACCGGGAATCCTTTGTGGCAGGGAACCGGGGATATGCTTCGGCCATCGTGATTTGGACCGTGGCATTAATCGGCATTATTACGGCCCTGCAGTTCTGGGGACAGAAAAAATGGGTTAACTATGAGGTTTAGGAGATAAATAAGGAGGAGATTCCATGAAATCATACCAAGAAAGCCGCAGGATTAATACCATACTCGTCTATGCCATGCTGGGGGCAGGGGCCGTGCTGATGATATTCCCCTTTTTGTGGATGCTTCTTACCAGCTTTAAATCAGCCGGTGAAAGCGTGCAGATACCGCCCACGATCCTGCCAAAGGAATGGCTTGCAGACAATTACGAGAAGGCATTAATCGCACTCCCTTTCATAAAACTGTATACCAACACCGTCCTTCTGATCCTTTTCAGGGTAATCTGCGCAGTGGCATTCTCATCCGCGGCCGGATTTGCATTCGCCAAGCTTAAGTTCAGGGGAAAGAACCTGCTGTTCTCACTGGTCATCATGCAGATGATGCTGCCGTCCCAGATATTCATCATTCCCCAGTACCAGATGCTGGCGAAAAAGGGGCTGACCAACAGCATATTTGCACTGGTATTCCCTGGACTGGTCAGCGCCTTCGGGACCTTTTTCCTGCGCCAGGCTTACATGGGGATTCCCGATGAACTGGGCGAAGCCGCCTACCTGGACGGATGCACCAAATGGCAGACCTTTACAAAGGTAATGATGCCCCTCACCAAGGCATCCATGGCAGCCCTGACCATTTTCACCGCAGTGTTTGCCTATGCAGACCTGATGTGGCCTCTGATTGCCAACACGGATATCAACATGATGACGCTGTCGGCCGGCCTTTCTACCCTAAGGGGCCAGTTCACCACCAACTATCCGGTCCTTATGGCAGGTTCCATGCTGGCCATGATACCTATGGTCATCCTGTACCTGGTGTTCCAGAAGCAGTTTATTGAGGGCATTGCCATGACAGGCGGAAAATAGACATATAAAAGGAGACAGACAATGGCAATCCTATATCAGGAAGAACAACGGCTATTTACCATACATACCATCCAATCGACCTACCAGATGAAGGTGGACCGGTTTGGGTACCTGCTGCATCTTTATTACGGGGACCGCTCAGAGGGGTCCATGGAATACCTCCTTACCTATGCGGACCGGGGGTTTTCAGGAAATCCCTATGAGGCCGGTGAGGACAGGACCTATTCCCTGGACGCCCTTCCGCAGGAATATCCGGTCCTTGGAACCGGGGATTACAGGAGCACGGCGTTACAGGTGAGACAGGCGGACGGTTCCATGAGCTGTGACCTGCGCTACTGCAGCCACGTCATAAAGCAGGGGAAATACAGCCTGCCGGGACTTCCGGCCATGTATCAGGCGGAAAACGGCGGCACGGGCAGGGATACGGCCGGGCAGGCTATAGACAGCGGCCGGGACATGGATTGCGAAACATTGGAAATCACCCTTGAGGACAGGGCCGGCGGGCTTGTGGTGACTTTATTATACGGGGTATTTCCGGTCTGGGATATCATAACCAGGGCAGTAAAGATTGAGAATACGGGAAATGGTCCCCTGGTGCTTGAAAAGGTGCAGAGCGCCTGCCTGGATTTCCTTTATGGGGACTATGACTGGATACAGTTTTACGGCAGGGGGAGCCTGGAGTCCCGGGTCCATGGAGCGGAACTGGCAGCGGACAGAGGTATCCCACGGCGCCCATGTGATTGGAAGCAGGCGGGGAACCTCCAGCCACCAGTACAGCCCCTTTGTGATACTGGCTGAAAAGGATGCAACGGAGGATGCGGGGAAATGTTACGGCATGTCATTTGTCTACAGCGGCGCGTTCAAGGCAGAGGTGGAAAAGGACCAGTTCGGCCAGACCAGGATGCTGATGGGACTTCAGGATGAGATGTTCTCCTATGGATTGGACCCGGGAGATACCTTCTTTGGGCCGGAAGTCATCATGAGCTACAGCGGCAGCGGACTGTCCGCCCTGTCACGGCATTTCCACAAAGCCATCCGCCGCAATCTGTGCAGGGGAAAATACAAACTGGCCCCCAGACCGGTGCTGGTTAACAGCTGGGAAGCAGCTTATTTTGACTTTACAGGGGAAACCATATATGAGACAGCCAGACTGGCCGGGGAACTGGGAGTGGAGATGCTGGTGCTGGATGACGGCTGGTTTGGCAGACGGGACAGCGACAGGTCGGGACTTGGGGACTGGTCTGTCAATGAAGGAAAGCTGGGAGGTACGCTGAGGTCCCTGGTGGAGCGGGTTAACGGCCTGGGCCTGAAGTTCGGGATCTGGATTGAACCGGAGATGGTGTCCCTGGACAGCGATTTATACCGGGCCCATCCGGACTGGGCATTTACCATTCCCGGAAGGAAGCCGGTCATGAGCCGGAGCCAGCTGGTACTGGATTTCTCCAGGAAGGAAGTGGTGGATTATGTGTTTGACAGCATCTGCCGGGTATTTGACAGCGCCAATATTGAATATGTGAAATGGGATATGAACCGCAGCATTGCGGATGTGTACTCGGCGGTGCAGGAAGGGGACAGAGGAAAACTGCGCAGATGCGGGAATACACAGGATGGGGGGGACGTTCAGGCCAAAAGTACCATGAATCCGGGAAAAATCATGTATCACTACGTGCTGGGATTATATGATTTCCTGGAACGCCTTACAAAGCGGTATCCGGATATGCTGATTGAAGGATGCAGCGGCGGCGGCGGACGGTTTGACGCAGGCATGCTCTACTACACGCCCCAGATATGGTGCAGTGACAACACGGATGCCATTGACCGCATCCGCATCCAGTACGGCACGTCCTTTGGTTTTCCCGTATCATCCGTTGGTTCCCATGTATCCGCATGTCCCAACCATCAGACCGGAAGGCGGGTTTCCATGGAACCCCGCGGCGTGGTGGCAATGGCGGGCAGTTTTGGGTATGAACTGGATCCGGGCCAGCTGACAGCAAAGGAGAAGGCGTGCATCAGGAAACAGATTGAGGATTATCACCGGTATCAGGACATGATCCACAACGGCGATTACTACAGGCTGGGCAATCCGTTTAAGGAAACGCAGGCAGGGGCATGGATGTTTGTCAGTGAAGATAAGGGCGAGGCCCTGGTGAATGCGGTGACCCTTGAGACACATGGCAACCCCCTTCCCGTGTACATACGGCTGAAAGGACTGGAACCTGGATGGAGTTACAGGGATGGGGCCACGGGCCGCGTATATCCGGGGGCCGCCCTTATGTCAGCCGGGCTTCCCGTGCCTTATATGGCAGATGAATACCAGGCATGGCAGGCGCATCTGGTAAAGGTCTGATTCCGGTATGACGACCAGCATGAATGTGGGAACAGGAGAATGGAAGATGGCTGTTAAAAATAGAGAGTATAAAACCGGGGAAGGAAAAGCCGGATTAAAAAACATTCCTTTCCAAAAACGTCTGGAGCCACATCTGGATGAACTAAAATGGCTTTATATGGAGCTTTACGACAATCAGCAGATGTTTGAAGGGCTTTGCAGCGGAATGGAGGAGTTCTGCCGGGCCCGCAGGGCCAGCCTTAAAAGGCTGGACACAAAGCGGGAGAAGAATCCGGGGTGGTTCAGGAAAAGCAGCATGCTTGGCATGATGATGTACACGGACCAGTTTGCAGGCACGTTAACAGGCGTGAAGGAGAAGCTGGACTACATAGAAAGCTGCAATGTCAATTATCTCCACCTGATGCCTTTGCTGGACACCCCCAGGGGCCGTTCAGACGGCGGTTATGCGGTATCGGATTTCAGGAAGGTAAGGGACGGCCTTGGGACCATGGACGATTTAAGGGCGCTGGCAGATGAGTGCCATAAGCGGGGAATCAGCCTGTGCCTGGATTTTGTGATGAACCATACTTCCGAGGAACATGAATGGGCAAAGCGGGCCAGGGCCGGTGAGAGGGAGTACAGGGACCGGTACTTTTTCTATGATTCCTATGATGTTCCAAGGCAATACGAACAAACCGTGCCCCAGGTATTCCCCGCCACTGCGCCGGGCAATTTCACCTATCTTCCGGAAGCAGGCAGCTATGTGATGACCAGCTTTTATCCCTACCAGTGGGATCTGAATTACAGGAATCCTGCGGTGTTTAACGAGATGATGTATAATTTCCTGTATCTGGCCAACTGCGGCATGGATGTCATACGGATAGATGCGGTGCCATATATCTGGAAAGAACTGGGAACAGACTGCCGGAACCTTCCCCAGGTCCACACCATTGTGCGCATGATGCGTATGATTGGGGAGATTGTGTGCCCCGGCGTACTGCTTCTGGGAGAAGTGGTCATGGAACCGGAAAAGGTGGCGCCGTACTTTGGTACGGTGGAAAAACCTGAGTGCCATATGCTTTACAATGTAACGACCATGGCCACCCTGTGGCATTCGGTTGCAGCCAGGGACGCCAGGCTCTTAAAACACCAGATGAAAGCCATCAGCAGGCTGCCGGACACCTGCTTATTCCTCAATTATCTCCGGTGCCATGATGATATTGGCTGGGGGTTAGATTATCCGCTTCTGGAATCCTGGGGCATGAAGCAGGTGCCCCATAAGAAATACCTCAATGACTTTTTTACGGGAAAGATACCGGAAAGCTTTAGCCGGGGCGAACTGTACAACGAAGATCCTGTTACAGGCGATGCGCGGTTCTGCGGAACAACGGCTTCCATGTGCGGAGTGGAAAGGGCTGGTTTTGAAATGGACGATGCAGGCATGGACCATGGGATTGGGCGTATCCTGTGCCTTCATGGATTCCTCTTTTTCCTGTCCGGGATACCTGTCCTTTACAGCGGGGATGAGATAGGGCAGGTAAATGATTACACGTACAAGGATAATCCTGAGAAAGCGGCTGATTCCCGCTATATCCACAGGGGAAGATTCCATTGGGAACTGACCGGCTGCATAAAAGACGGCGGTTCGGTGCAGGGCAGGATATTTTCCGGGTTAAAACAGATGGAGGAACTGCGCAGGGGCGAACCGCTTTTTGGCGCGGACGCCAGGTTTTCTGTCAGGGAAACATGGGATGACTCTGTGCTGTGCCTGGTGCGGGAACAGGAACAGGGAAAGCTGGTGGGTATATTTAATTTCCATGATTATGAAAGGATTGCGTGGATTGATGAAACAGATGGCATGTATCAGGATATGATGACCGGGGAAATGCTTCGGGCCTCTGCTGTAAGGGTGGACGGCCATGGATTCAGATGGTTAAAAAGAGCAGAGGCAGGGAGCTGATTGGAAGAAGGCTCCCTGCCTTCATTTCCGTTGTCTTTTAATGCGCTGTTTTCTTGTATTATTGCAGGTATGACGATATAATGAAAGGGTAGTTGTGTACATAAAACCAGACCGGAGATAAACCATAAACCAGAGGGGGAAGATTGTATGGAACGCTGTCCATGGTGCCTTTGCAATGAAAAAATGACCAGATACCACGATGAGGAGTGGGGCATCCCCCTCCATGACGATTACAGGCAATTTGAATTTCTCATGATGGAGGTCATGCAGTGCGGCCTGAACTGGAACATGATGATACAGAAACGGGAGATTTTCCGGCAGTGTTTTGACGGGTTTGACTATGATAAGGTGGCTGCTTACGGGGATGGGGACGTGGAGCGTATCCTTGCAGCAGAAGGGATGATCCGTTCCAGGCGAAAGGTGGAGGCCGTCATCCATAACGCCCGGCGTTTCCGGGAAATCAGGGAGGAATACGGTTCCTTCAGCCGGTATATATGGTCTTTTTCCAAGGGAAAGACAATCCTGTATGCGGGGCATCAGAAGGGCCGGATTCCGGCAAGCAACAAGCTGTCGGATGAGGTGAGCAGGGATTTAAAGAAGCGGGGATTCAAGTATATGGGTTCAATCACCGTGTACTCCCATCTGCAGGCCTGCGGGGTCATCAATGACCATGGGGAAGGCTGCTTCAGATACAAGGATATCATTGAGAATTACCCGACCGTCAGGAAGAGGGATGTGCGGCAGGAAGCATAGGATATTTAATTGCAAGATATGTATGGGGAAGGAGGAAGGGGATTCATGAAAATGCCTGAGGAAAGCATCCGTCCGGACATGTTTGCGCCCTGCGGAATGAACTGCATGGTCTGTTACAGGCACTGTTATCACAAGAAACCGTGCGCAGGCTGCCTGGAAGGGGACAGGGGAAAACCGGAACACTGCAGGGCCTGTAAAATAAAAGACTGTATCAAAGAAAAAGGATTATCTTACTGTTTCCAATGCCCTGAATATCCATGCACACAGATTAAGAATCTTGAGAGAAGCTATAACAGGCGGTACCAGGCAAGCCTTATGGAAAACAGCAGGCATGTTCAGGACCATGGCCTTGAATCCTTCATGGAAGAGCAGAAGAAAAGATATACGTGTAAGCGGTGCAAAGGCATTATTTCCCTTCACGACAGGGTATGCAGTGAATGCCAGGAGAAGATGGAGTAGGGCATGTTTGAAAATTCATTCCCGCCCTAAGGCCTGTAAGGGGAAAGTCCGGGGTAAATCAGAAGGCAATAAAAGGGAAGATAATGGGGGTACATAGGATGAAAGACATGACATTAAGTCCGGAAATGAAGGAAACCGTGCGCAAGGCGCAGATTGATGAGGAGACCGGGGCCATTCTTTATGGATATCTGGGGAGGAAACAGAAGGATGAAAAAAACAGGAAGGTGTTCAGCCAGATGTCCTCGGATGAAAAGGCCTCCGCCTGGCAGTTCTCTATGCTGTCAACGAATGGTAGATAGGAAAAGAACAGGGAAGGGGGACAAACCCTTAAAATAGCCGGATGAAATCCGCAGGTAAATGCCATATTAAACCTATATGGCTCTGCCTGCAGATGACTCCGGCTTTTTTGTGCTGTTTTAAGGGAAATGCAGGCAGCGGGAAGGAGCAGGACATATGAATTATGATGCGGTGGCCAAGGACATCCTGACCCTGGCAGGCGGTCCCGGGAATGTGGAGAATCTTACACACTGCTTTACCAGGCTTAGGTTAGAACTGTCGGACAGGACGAAAGCAGACAAAGAAAAGCTTGCACAGGTGGAGGGCGTGGTTTCCGTGGTGGAACGGGGCGGACAGCTGCAGGTGGTGATTGGGACAAAAGTGGAATATGTCTATGAGGCGGTATGCAGGCAGATGGAGGCGGGGAAGACACCGGCAGGAAAGATATCAAAAGGGAAAAATAAAAGACACCGGCCGCCAATAAGGACATCCAGGCAGGCGCCAGGCAGGGTACCTCTGTATGGAACCGCATCCTGATATCCATATCCGCCATGTTTACCCCAATGGTGCCTGCCATTGCAGCCTCCGGGCTCTTAAAAGGATTTCTGACCATTGTCAGGATTACTGCCTCCAGCCGCGGAGTGGACATTACGGGGAATGAGACTTACATCATCCTGATGGCTGCCACGGATGCAATCTTTTATTTCATGCCAATCATCCTTGCATATACCAGCGCAAAGGTATTTCATGCCAATGAATTCGTTGCCATGGCATTGGGCGGCACCATGTGTTATCCGGCCATACTGGAACTGATGGGGGGCGGGGCGGCGGTCAGGATGTTTGGCATCGTACTTACAAAAGCCAACTATACGTCCTCGGTCATCCCCATCATCATCGGGGTATTCATACTGTCCTATGTGGAACGGTTCCTGACCAAGGTCACTCCTGAGATATTGAAAATCATCCTGGTGCCGGGCATTTCCCTGCTGGTCATGGTGCCTGCCGTCTATCTGGTATTTGGCCCGGTGGGCATTTACATTGGAAATGCAATCAATTACGTGTATACGGGCATGATGGCCTTAAGCCCGGCCCTATGCGGGGCTTTCATCGGCGGGATGTGGTGCGTGTTCGTCATATTCGGCGCCCACCGCGCCCTGGTCCCCATTGGGATTAATGATGTGGCGCGGTTAGGACGGCAGAACCTGCTGGCCTTTGCAGGGGCGGCTAACTTTTCCCAGGGCGGCGCTGCCCTGGGGGTGATGCTGAGGACAAAGGACAGGAACCTGAAAGCAATTGCCGCCTCCGCGTCCCTGACCGCCTGGGTGTGCGGGATTACGGAGCCTGCGATTTATGGCTGCAACTTACGGCTTAAGAAGCCCATGGTATACGCCGTTATCTGCGGTGCGGCGGGAGGGGCAGTCATGGGGATTGGCGGCGTGTATGGGGATGCATTTGCAAATAATGGCGTGCTTACGCTGGCAACCTATGGGGCGTTCGGAATGAGGAATTTCCTCTTCTATCTGCTGGGAATCAGCATTTCCTTTTTTGGGGCGGCATTGCTGACATGGGTGTTGGGATTTGAGGAATTGGATGAAGGGGAGAATAGAGGATGAGGACAATAGAGGATGAGGACAATGAAAAGGAGGATTCCATGAGTAAAAAAAGCGCGGATGGAACAGCAGGTTCCGTCAGACGTCCAACCCTATTCCCGGAACATTTCCTCTGGGGCGCATCCTCCTCCGCATTCCAGATAGAGGGCGGATGGGATGAGGGGAAGAAAGGCATGACCGTGGCGGATTACATATCCTGTGGTTGTATGGAAAATGGGGACGCCAGACTTACGCCCGGCTTCCAATACCTTAAGGGCATTGGCGCAGACCTCTTCGGAATGGTCGCAGGTAAATGGATGACCTTCACTCATCCATGCCCTTGCCATGTCCACGGTGGTGATGGCAGGCGCCTTTCCAAATCCCATCTTGCGCATGAAACCACGCTCTTTATAGATTTTACGTGCCTCAGCAAATGCCTTTTTAAGAAGTTCCTCATCAAACTCATAATGGTCCACAAACTTATAATCCTTATTTTCTGCCATGTAGTATGTACTCCTTTCTTTTTGGGTGCATAGTATTGACACATATCTTTTAACATATATTTTTCAACAGATGACTGGCGCGGTGCCTGTTCCGGACCAGGCGCACATGTGGTAAAAACAACGAATAAAAGCCGTTATATGAATAACGTTTTGTGCATATCGCCGTCATGTCTATAGTATAACAATGTGAAATTCATTTGAAAAGGGATTTAAGGCTTTTGTCAGGCCCTGTACCGTGACAGCTGTCTGCCATGTGAAAACAAAAATATCATGAGGAGGAAATTACCATGACCGAAAAGAAACTGTCAACCCTGGGGTATCTTATGGACAGGCTGGGCCTTTCCACGGCAGGCCTGGCGCGCAGGCTTCATGTGGATGCCAGTCTGGTCAGCAAATGGCGCAGCGGGAACCGCCGCCTGCATGTAAAGTCCGTGTATTTCGAGGATATCTGTGAGATGTTCCTAGAGCAGGACAGGGCAGCCCTGTGCGATGCCCTGCGTTCCCTGATTCCCCTGGAGGAGGCAAAGGCGCCCATGGATACGGCAATCCTCTTAAGGCGGGTCCTGACTGACCGTCATTTTACCGTACCCAGGGCATTTACCCTTAGGACAGAGGCGGTATGTACGGCGGAAATAGCTGTCTATACCAGCACGGAAGGAAGACGGCAGGCAATATCCGACCTCCTGGATGTGGCCGAGGCCATGGAGGAGCCTGGCGAGATGTTATATGTGGATTCTGAACAGAGCCGGTGGCTGCTGGAAGATACTGCCTATGCCAGGACCTGGGTCAGACGGATGCTTAAGCTCTTGGACCGGGGATTTACATTCCGGGCAGCATTGCACTTTTCCGTTTCCGTTGACAGGTTTGTATCATTTTTCCAGATGTGCAGCCCGCTTATATTCCATCGCAATGCGCATTGGTATTATCATCAGTATTATGATGAAAACATATACTGGTTTTCCTTTTTCATCCTGGAACATGCAATGAGTGTTACCAGGATGTCAATGGCCACGGACCAGACCTCCACCACGGTCTTTACGGATGCATATTCCATCCTACAGCACAGGAACGTGTTCCATATGGTGCTCACCAGCTGCCGCCCCATGTTCACGGAACTGACCATTGATATGGAACATGAGACAATCAGCGGCCTGGACTGCCTGGCCCGGGAAGGGGAAAAGCTTTTATCCTATCTCCCGGCGCCTGCATTCATGACAGTGGAAGAATCCCTGATGAATGATATCCTCCAGGAAAATGGGATATCAGGACTGGCCGCGCTGCGGTGCAGGCAGGTGAACCGGTTCCTTCGCCGGATGACGCAAGGGCAGCTGGAGGGGGGACATCCGGCAGCAGGGCGGGGGGAGGAAGGATGCCTGGCAGAAGGGCAGTTGGAGGGCGGGGTTTTGCCGACTCATCCGCCGGGAACAGGGGAGGAAATCATCCAGATCCTGCAGCTGGGTGAAATGAAACGCCGTATCCGGACACGTTTTGTAAGCACCAGCCTGTCACTTATCTGCGGCCGCCAGGTGGTTATTTCCCCGCTTCATTATGCCAGGGGGCTGGAGGAATTAGCCGGCCGTATGGAACAATTCCCTTCCTACCGTCTGTTTCTTGCGGACGGGACGGATGATATCTGCCTGCCGGACATAAACTGCTGGTGCCACGGCACTTCGTGGATGGTTCAGATGGATGCGCAGGGATTTAGGGTCTGCCGCGAGTCCACCCTGTCCGGCGCAGCCTATATCACCCTGGAACAGGGATGGCGCAGGGTCCCGCCTGCCTGCAAGGACAGGGATGCCGTGCTGTCTGTCCTTCGGTCATTGATTGGCTACATTAAGGATTGCTTTTTATAATGCATACTGTTATAATAAGTAGTAATCAATACTACATGTTAAAAACATGGAAAAGAAACCGGAGGACTTTTGTATGACCTACAAAATAATTGGAGACAGCTGTCTTGACCTGACAGACGAGTTAAAGAAGGATTCCAGATTCCAGATGATACCGCTTACACTGCAGGTGGGCACTGCCACCGTGGTGGATGATGAGACATTTGATCAGAAGAAATTCATAGATATGGTAAAGGCCTGCCCGGAATGCCCGAAGACAGCATGCCCTTCACCGGAGACATTTAAGGAAGCATATGAGGCAGCGGATGCAGAGGGCGTGTTTGTGATTACCCTGTCCGGACATCTGAGCGGCAGTTATAATTCAGCGGCGTTGGCCAAGAAGCTGTATGAGGAAGAGCAGGCGGAAAAAGGCGAACAGGCACAGAAAAAGCAGGTAGCTGTCATAGACTCCTTATCCGCGTCCTCAGGTGAACTTAATATCGGGCTGTTCATCCAAAGCCTTTGTGAAGCCGGGCTGGAATTCAGCCAGGTCCTTGAGAAAGCCCTTGGGTTCAGGGACAGGATGCATACCTATTTTGTCCTGGAGAGCCTGGATACACTGCGCAAGAACGGAAGGCTTTCAGGACTGCAGGCATTTTTCGCAACCGCACTTAATATCAAGCCGGTCATGGGCGCTGATTCAGGCGTCATCATCAAGCTGGACCAGGCCAGGGGAATCAATAAGGCGCTTCAGCGCATGTGTGATATCGCGGTAAAAGAGGCAGGCGATACAAAGGATAAGATGGCGGTGGTCTGCCATGTGAACAACGCGGAGCGGGCAGAGTATACAAGGGCAGAACTTATGAAGAGAGGGCAGTTTAAGGATGTGCTGATTACAACCGCAGCCGGGGTGGCCACTGTCTATGCCAATGACGGGGGAATCATCCTGGCAATTTAACGCAAGAGGTTTTGAATGGACAAAAGGAACATAATGCTGACAGCCGTGATTATCCTAGGAATCATGCTGGCAGGAATAACAGGATATCTTGTGTGGAGCACTGTACATGACAGATACGTGAAGGCAGAGGATATAGGCGCCTTTAAAGACAGCGCGCCGGATATGGGAGTACCCGGCGGATCAGGGCATGGGGGCCTGGCAGAGGGCAGGCCGGAAGATGGGGACAGCCTGCATGGAAACCGGGGCGGGAACGAACCCTGGGACAGCAGCGGGCCATGGAACCCTGCATCGGACGGACAGCCGGCAGATGCAGGGGACGGACAGGGGCCCGGAACGGCCGGGGATTCCCTGGAAAATGGTTTGGGAACAGCCGGGAGCGGGCAGGACATGGGCGATGAGGGCGCTGGTGCGGATGGGACAGATGATTCCACCATCCATTTTGTATTTGCCGGGGACATACTATTATCAGATCATGTGCTGGGCGCCTATAACAAGGCTGGGGATATAAGCGGTGTGGTGGATGGGACATTCCGTTCCGTCATTGACAGCAGCGATGTATTTATGGCTAATGAGGAATTTCCCTTCAGCAGCAGGGGGACGGCTGCTGCGGATAAGCAGTTTACGTTCCGTCTGCCACCTGAGAAGGTATCCATATTCCAGGAATTGGGAATTGATATCGTGACCCTTGCCAATAACCATGCCCTGGATTTTGGGACCGATGCCCTGTTGGATACATGCCATACATTGGACCAGGCCGGAATATACAGGGTAGGTGCAGGCGCCAACCTGGATGAGGCCAAAAGGCCGGTCATCATGGAAATAAAAGGAAAGAAAATTGGATTCCTGGGGGCATCCAGGGTAATCCCCGTGGGGTCGTGGAATGCAACTGCCAATGGTCCGGGCATGCTGACCACCTATGATCCGGCCCTTCTGCTGGAAGAGATAAGGAAAGCCAAAGAAAAATGTGATTTTGTTACCGTGTACGTGCATTGGGGAATCGAGCGGGATGAACGCCCCCAGGACTACCAGAGGACCATGGGAAAGCAGTATATCGATGCAGGAGCCGACATGGTAATCGGCAGCCACCCCCATGTGCTTCAGGGAATGGAATATTATAAAGGGAAGCCAATCATATACAGTCTTGGCAATTTCATATTTGGCAGCAGCATCCCCAGGACAGCGCTTCTTAAGGCTGACTGGGACGGCGTGACCCTTTCCCTTGAACTGGTGCCCGGCACTTCCTCAGGCGGATATACGCGCGCCATGACCGATGATGCAGAAAAGCAGGAGTTTTACCAGTACATGACCAGCATATCGTATGATGTGGCGGTGGATGAGGAGACAGGGACATTATCCGGAGAATAGTCCGGGAAGCAGTGTTCCCAGAGCAGTCCGGGGGTAGGAAGGCAGTCCTATCCCCGGACTGTTGTCTTTATGGGCTTTAGCCTGTTGAGTATGTCGGAGTTTTTCGTGTTCCGAAAAATGGA
>OCAS01000771.1_pt1 | contig 21983 bp, 18 predicted proteins | sample 1550751 | NCBI WGS metagenome assembly OCAS01 (sample SAMEA2580301, study PRJEB22360) | human gut metagenome | biome: human gut; feature: human-associated habitat; material: faeces | place: Denmark | collected 2008/2010
CCGCTTTCGTTCCCGGATAATTCCTGATTTCATACGTATCATTAATCCTTCCGCCGTAGCTGCCCTTTTCCAGCAGCAGTGTCCTGCGCTCGGAACGTCCGGCATAAATGGCTGCTGACAGCCCTGCCGGTCCGCCGCCAACAATAATAAGATCATATACTGAGTCCATAACCAACTCTCCTTTCTATCACAAAACACGATTTTGGTTCACATCATTTTCTGGTTCATATCATTCTCTGCTTCAGCTCCCCTTTACCGTGGAAATCTCCTGTGCCTTTTGATGTCCGCCCTTTCCAGCCCTTTCTCCCAAAGCCACCCAGATCACACAGATTCCCGTAAGGAACAGGCAGTAAAATGCCGCACTGAAAATCTGGAATGGGGACACCGTTGGAAGATAACTATGCTTCTGCACCATCTCATTGATAATTGTCACACTGCCCATGACAAATGCACTGTTAATAGGAATAATGGCGCTGAAGTTGGTGGCATTGGCTGTCAGGAGAATGCTCCTGCGTTCCGGGGATATGCCGCTTTCCTGCCCAATCCTGTCCGCCATGCCGCCGAACATCAGGATGGACGGCAGCACACAGCCCGCCAGAAGTATATTGGTAATGACGATTCCGGCTGTCAGTACGGCCTCAGCGCCGCGGGTGGTTCCCATGATATTCCTGTGCAAAAGCCAGATACAGCACCGCTCCATCATACCTCCATCCACAGCCACCGCAATCAGCCCATACAGCAGGATGGTGGAAACCACCACATCCAGCATTCCGCTGATACCCTCAAAAATAACTCCCTTGAGCCCCAAAGTGCCATAGTCAATGGCCACAATATCGGAAGGAGCAAGAACCCCTGTCAGAAGTCCCACCGCGAGTCCTGACACAATCGCAAAAGACAATCCCATGAACAGGTTTCCGGTCCTGAAACAGACAAGCAGCAGCACTGCCAGCGGAACCAGCATCCAAAGTCCCTGGGGTGAGGACATGGCTGATATCTGGGAAATATCCCCCATGGTACCTCCGCGTCCGCCTAAAATCAGATAAACCACCATGGCTAACCCTCCTGCCGCCAGGATATAGGGCGTCCTCATCCTCAGGGTCTCCAGCAGGTCTGCGGGCTGTCCCGTCACGCCGTCATGCTGTATCATCACGGTTGTATTGATGACCTGTGAGCTTGGGGAAACTGCATCCCCAAAGAAAATACCGCTGATCAAAGCCCCTGCCAGCATGGCCGGATTGGCTCCCAGCAGGATTCCCGGCGGATAGAAAATCGGTATCACTGCAAACATAGCTGCAATCGGTGCACCTGCCCCCATGGAAACCATGGCTGAGGCCAGGAAACTGAATACCACGAATCCGCTTCTGGAAATCCCAAGCTTGAGGCTGAGCCAGATAAACCCGTCCCCAATCCCTCCTGTATTCATCAGCTTGGAAAAAATGCCGATGACCATAAAAACAAATATCAGCCTGGAATTGCCATATTGGGCCAGACCATGGACCACACTGTCCCAATATCTGTCCTTCTCCCTGCAAAGGAAAAAGCCTGCAAAGAGGGAGACCGCCGCTGCAAAGGACAGGCCCTTCATGGAATAATAGTGAAGTCCAACTGAAAATGTCCCGCCGATCAGTATATATCCCACTAACGGCAGCATGGCAAACGCCTGGTTGCCATAAAATGTAAGTTTCGTTTCCTCAGTCTTCATATTCGTTCCACCAATCCCTCCCTTAAGATAGTTAAAATTATAACAGGTTTTTTTCGGGGGATGTGTTGGAGCTCCAACACTTATGAAAATTTTATAATTTATTATCGTTTTTTTAACATAGTAGAGTCATTAGTACGTATATCATTGGGCAGCGGTTCGTCAATCTCATGTCAATACTGTCATTATATGTTCTTTTATTCATTTTTAATTGTGCATAATTAATCACTGTTTTTACAAAAAAAGAGCCCCCACATCCGGCCGGATGCTTGGAAGCCCTTTCTATATCAGATTTGCTCATCTTTTTATCAGTTGTTTGTCTATTTTTCAACATTCCAGACAAAAGGGAAAAATAGGAAGCGGAGCCGCCGGACGGCAAACGGCACACGAAATGCGCACACAGAATAGTGATATTTACTACTCCTTCGTTGGACAGATAAATTGGCCCAAATGGATTGACCCAAATGGATTTGCCCTATGACCGCCCTATGGGTCCTTAGTATACCTCCGTTTCAAATACCGATTTGTCCAACTCCCCACGCAAACCGGATTTTTATTTTGAAGGTCTTGATTTTTCCTGAACCAATTCACTTTCAAACGTAACTTTTACAACAGCATGATTTATTTTCGTTCCAGTAAACCGCACAACGTACTCTTTCTCGTTTTGTAGATTATTGAGCGAAACGGAAAGGGTATCACCGTTTACATTTTCATCCCATGTATTGCTCCATAAAACTTCGTCTGCATTTCTATCTTTTATTTCCACAATCCCCCTTTCGCCATCCATCTGAAAATAGACCTCTGCGTCTAAAGTTTCTATATCCTCAGACACACAAAATAAGCGTCCATTCTCAAACGGATCTGAATTACTGTAATTTGCATTCATTTCCATTTCAAGAACGGTTTTTTGTGTTTCCTCAGTATCTGATACATTTGATTGATTAGCGTTGGCTTTTTGACACGCGAACAAGCTGACAACACTAATAGTGCCAACTATAAAAAATAGCAATTTTTTTGTGCTAAACATTTCTTTACCTCCCTTACAAACATGGATTTAGATAAATTATAACACATAGCAATCCAAAAGAACATAACGGTACCTTCTGTACATATGTATAATCCTGGCCCATGCTCCATCCCCATTCAAGCAATCTTAAGCAGACATGGGCAAAACAACTTCCAGAAAAAAGAAAATCCCCTGGTCTGCTGCCCAAACCAGGGGATGTCATCTACATCACAACTCCAACCTCATCAATCGCCTTACCAATATCATTCCTCATATACTTATTCCCAAATTCCACCCACTCCGTTGCCTTATAAGCATTTTCTCTGGCTTCCTTCAGTGTATTTCCTTTTGCTGTGACCCCCAGCACCCTTCCGCCGTTGGTCACTATATTCCCGTCCTTATCGAACCTGCTTCCGGCGTGGAATACATAATACCCGTCCTGTCCGTCAAACCGGTCCAGGCCGTCTATCTTATAACCTTTATCATAATGCTCCGGGTATCCGTCTGATGCCAGAACCACACATACGGCTGCATTGTCCTCAAATTCCAGCTCTATCTGGTCCAGGGTTCCGTCCACGCAGGCCTCGAACACATCCACAATATCATTCTTCATCCTGGGCAGCACTACCTGGGTCTCCGGATCTCCAAACCTGGCATTGTACTCCAGCACCTTGGGGCCGCTTTCCGTCAGCATCAGACCAAAGAAAATGATTCCTTTAAATTCCCTGCCCTCTGCCTTCATGGCGTCTACGGTTGGCTGGTACACATACTTTCTGCAGAATGCATCCACCTCATCCGTATAGAATGGGCTGGGTGAAAATGTTCCCATTCCCCCTGTGTTCAGTCCCTGGTCCCCATCCTTAGCCCTCTTGTGGTCCTGAGCTGAAGTCATGATTTTAATTGTCTTTCCATCCACAAAGGAGAGTACGGATACCTCCCGTCCTGTCATGAACTCCTCAATCACAATCCTGTCGCCTGCGGAGCCAAACTGTTTATCCAGCATCAGGGTCTTTACGCCTTCCTTTGCCTCCTCCCTGGTGCTGCAGATAAGAACGCCCTTCCCCAGCGCCAGACCGTCTGCTTTCAGCACGATAGGCATGGGAGCTGTCTCCAGGTATGCAAGGGCTGCCTCCGGAGAATCAAAGGTTTCATAAGCAGCAGAAGGGATGTTGTACTTCTTCATCAAATCCTTGGAAAATGCCTTGGAAGCTTCCAGTATGGCAGCATTTTTCCTGGGGCCGAACACACGGATGCCCGCATTTTCAAATGCGTCCACAGCACCGGCTGCCAGCGGGTCATCCGGTCCTACCACCACCAAATCAATGGCCTGCTCTCCGGCAAATGCGACCAGCTTCTCAAAGTCCATGACACCGATATCAACGCATTCAGCCACCTTGGCAATGCCCGCATTGCCGGGAGCACAGTATAACTTCTCCACCTTCGGGCTCTGTGATATCTTCCATGCAATTGCATGTTCACGACCGCCGCCGCCTACTATCAATACTTTCATGACGTTCCTCCTTATTCTGAAAACATGGCGCACATGGCGTGCGCTGCTGTCAAAGAGATGTTACTGCCCATTGGCAATCATGTTGATTGCTTTAGGAAGGATTACCCACTCTGCCTGCTCCATAACCCTTCTTTGCAGGATTTCCGGGGTATCCCCTTCCTCCACTTCCACTGCCTTTTGGAGGATAATGGGGCCGGTATCCATGCCCCCGTCCACATAGTGGACCGTAGCCCCTGTCACCTTCACTCCTCTGGCCAGGGCTGCCTCATGAACCTTAAGTCCATAGTAACCCACACCGCAGAAAGATGGAATCAGGGATGGATGGATATTGATGATACGCCCTTTATACTTCTCAGTCATGGCCGCCGGAATCATCACCAGGAATCCGGCCAGTACAATCAAATCCAAATCATATTCATCTATTTTGGCAAGAAATGCCTGGTTGAACGCGTCCCTGGTGGGAAACTGTTTTGGAGAAATGCAGACAGCCCGGATCCCATGCTTTCTGGCTCTCTCCAGAGCATAGGCTCCCGGATTATTGCTGATGACCACAGATACCTCTGCATTGGTAATATCACCATGATCCACGGCGTCCAAAATAGCCTGAAGATTGGTTCCGCCTCCGGATACCAGTACGCCCACTCTTAGCATAAGGATACACCCTTCTCTCCTTCTTCAATGGAGCCCACTACATAAGGAGCTTCGCCCGCCGCCTTCATGGCTTCCATGGATTTCTCCACATCAACAGGATTAACGGCCACTATCATACCCAATCCCATATTATAGGTATTATACATCATCTGCTCTTCAATCTGCCCTTTTTCAGCCAGCAGCTTGAATACCGGAGGAATGGGGTAGCTGTCCTTTCTGATGACAGCCTTCACGCCGTCTTTTAACATACGCGGAATATTTTCATAGAAGCCGCCGCCGGTGATGTGGCTGCACGCCTTTACGGTAACGCCTGCTTCCTTTACGTTTCTCAGGGCCTTCACGTAAATCCTGGTAGGGGCAATCAACGCCTCGCCCAGGGTAGTCCCCAGCTCATCATAATATGTATTCAGGCCTTCCTTTGTCAGCTCCTTCTCAAATACCTTGCGCACCAGTGAAAAACCGTTGCTGTGTACACCGGAAGAGGCCATTCCAATCAGAACATCTCCTGCACACAGGTTTTCGCCTGTAATCAGGTCCTTCTTATCAACAATACCCACCGAGAATCCTGCCAGGTCGTACTCATCCTCCGGATAAAAGCCCGGCATCTCTGCTGTTTCTCCGCCAATCAGGGCAGAGCCGGACTGCCTGCATCCCTCAGCAACGCCTTTTACAATTGTAGCGATTTTCTCCGGAACATTCTTTCCGCAGGCAATATAATCCAGGAAGAACAGAGGCTCACCGCCAGCGCAGGCCACGTCGTTGACACACATAGCCACACAGTCGATTCCCACCGTGTCATGCTTATCCATCAGGAATGCCAGTTTCAGCTTGGTTCCCACGCCGTCCGTACCGGACAGAAGAGTAGGCTCCTCCATCCCTTTGAACGCGGACATGGAAAATGCTCCTGAAAATCCGCCCAGGCCGCCTAATACCTCAGGGCGCATGGTTCCCTTTACATATTCCTTCATCAGTTCCACTGATTTATAGCCTGCCTCAATATCAACTCCGGCCTTCTTGTAATCCATCATGGTTTCTATCCTCTCTTATCTGCTATTTCATTTGATTTCCCTTTAAAATTTCCTTTGATTTTCCTTTAATATTTAGCTGGATATTTCCTTTGCCCGTTTCCTTTAATCTGTCTTATTTCATCTGTGCAAGATATTCCTTATAGCCCACCTGCTCCAGCTTCTCAGCCTTTTTCACCACATCGTTCTTCAGGCTTTCGGAATACTCTTTCAGCTTTGCAAGCAGCTCCACATCAGAAGTGGCCAGTATCTTTGCCGCCAGGATTCCGGCGTTGGCACCGCCGTTAATAGCCACGGTTGCCACCGGGATACCGCTTGGCATCTGCACGATGGAATACAGTGAATCCACACCGCCCAGGTCAGATGTCTTCATAGGAATTCCAATGACCGGCATAGGGAAAATAGCCGCGCACATACCGGGAAGATGTGCAGCCTTGCCCGCACCTGCTATGATAACCTTAAAGCCCTTATCCTCAGCTGCCTTTGCCCAGTCAAAGAATACATCAGGCTCCCTGTGTGCGGAAATAATTGTCATCTCATAATCAATGCCCAGCTTGTCCAGAATCTCAGCTGCCTTTGCCATAACAGGCATATCAGAGTCGCTTCCCATTACAATTCCTACTTTTGCCATTGTTCATTCTCCTTTTCTAAAGCTCATTATCCTTGTAGATAATTATTATTAGTTTTTCTTATAAGTATCTTTATATAGCTCAATTCTACTTATAATCATAATACTAGGAAATGCGTATGCCGTCAATATAAAACTTGAAAAAAGTCTTCTGCATTTTAAATTGTTTTTGTAATGTATCTGCCTAAAACTGCCTGGTTCCAGCATCTATCAGCCAAGCTATCATTTCCGACGCAGGACTGTGAACAAAATACGCAGGGGAATGCCGGTATGGAGCCCATATGGGTCCGCCGTACATTCCCCTGCAAAATCCTTCAAGTTTCTTTCCGGTATCCTATTGCCTGCTGATAAATTCCAAGTATTATCTCAATTCCCGAAATATAAAATTTATCATTACGTTTTCCCTGGCATCAGTAATCATACTTCTCTGCGGCTCTCCTCAGTATTATCACACATTGCACCTCAACATTTCACCCTATCATCCGTAACTTCCATTGCACGCTGCCGTCTTAGCCGGGCATTAAAAATCTCAATCATCCATCAGTCATCGTAGTCATTGCCGTCGTGGTCATCATCGTGCCGGTCATCGTAATCATCATCGTGATCGTCATCGTGGTCGTCATCATCGAAACGGTCATCATCGTCAAACCGATCATCATCATCAAATCGATCATCATCATCAAATCGATCATCATCGTCAAAACGATCATCATCGTCAAAACGATCATCATCGTCAAAACGATCATCGTCAAAACGATCATCGTCAAATCGGTCATCATCCCAGGCTCCCGTATCATTGTCCCAGTCCACATCCGCAATCCTGCCTGTAGCGGCGTTTACATCCACCTCAAGTTTCCTTCCATTTACCAGAAACCTCAATTCATAAACACCGTCGTCCAGTTCACATCCCTTGTAGGTCAGTTCATTTTCCTTCAGCCCCAATTCCTTTATGGCGATCCGCTTCGCCTCATTCTTCCCTATATATAACTGTTCTGACTGTTTCCCGTTATCCTTAAGTGTTATGGTGATATCAATGCCGTTTTTGTTTACCGCTTCCCATGCAGCCTCTTCTATCTCTTTCATGAAGTCGGCCCTGGGATAAACAGATCCTTTTTCAGACTCAATGACCAGCTCTTTCTCATTTTTGTCTCTGCGGAACCATCCCTTATCATCCATACGCTTAACCAGTCTGCGTACAGCTGTATCACAGTCCGCACCGGCAAAATTCCCTGCCCCCTCTAATAATTTCCGTCCGTCCTGATTCAGTCCTTTTGCCTCCAGGACCTCTCCTTCCTTGTCATAGGAAAGGGATATCTTCGGACCTGCGCTGAGGAACACACGTCCCCATGTTTCTTCCTGAACCCTTGTTTCCCTGTTGGAGGGCGCACCCAATGCCGTGCTGCCCACGCCAGGCAGGGAAAGGGCCATGAAACCTGCACACACCAATATAGCTGCCTTTTTAATCCTCTTTGCCGTCATAATTATTTTCCTCCTGTCTGCTGTGATTTATTTATCTACATCCGTAGAATACGTGAGGCAAAATGTAAAACCGGGGTCGCGGACAAAAAATTTTATTTTATTTCCCTTCTCATTGCTGCTGCCAAAATATTGACAAATGCAGTTGGCTGTGATATAGTTGCCGCATTGTAATGAAGGAGAGGCAGGTATGGGCTTTTATATATTAAATCAACCCCGGAAGAAAGAGAGCTCTGTACAATTCATACCGATGAAACATTGTACAGAGTATGGCGTATCTTATGCGCTTTCGTGATTTCATCGGGAAACTGAGTAATGGACTGGAGGCAGCAGTGTAGGCGGCCGCCTGTTTGATTGCTCTTTTTTCCCGTGGTTATCCGTGCATAAAAGGCTATGGACAATGTTTTGTCCATGGCCTTTTGTAATGTGAGGAAATCGTATGATTTTGTAATACGGCAGAAGGCAGGTGCAAATTTGGCATCTACCTTCTGCCTTTTTTTGTCCGGTTACAAACAATACGGTTTCCTCCCATACAGCTTTCACCTCCCATGCAGCTTTCACCGCCTATCCATACATTGCAATACAGCGCAGTACCATTAAATATAAAAGGAGTGTTTCAATTATGAGTTTATTAGATATAACAGGACTTTCCCATTCTTATGGGGACAGCCGCCTTTACAGTGATTCCGATCTTTCCCTTAACCGCGGGGAACATATGGGGATTGTGGGTCAGAACGGAACCGGCAAAAGTACGCTTATCAAAATATGCACGGAACAGGTCATCCCCGATTCAGGCCGCGTGGTCTGGCAGCCGGGCATTACCATTGGTTATCTGGACCAGTATGCCTGTACCAATCACGTTTTGACCATGGAGCAGTTTTTAAAATCATCCTTTCGCAGCCTATATGAGCTTGAAGCCAAAATAAATCGTCTTTATGACGAGGCCGCATTATCCTGCAATATGGAGGTTCTGAACCAGGCATCACTTTTTCAGGAGCAGTTGGAGCGCAGCGGTTTCTACTCCATTGATACCCATATTGCCCAGGTGGTTTCCGGTCTGGGACTGGTCTCAATCGGTTTGTCCCGTCCCCTTAAGGACATGAGCCAAGGCCAGAGAGCCAAGGTCATTCTGGCCAAGCTTCTCTTGGAAAAACCGGACGTCCTTCTCCTGGATGAACCAACTAATTTCCTTGACAAGGAACATGTGGAATGGCTGGGCGGTTATCTTTCAGCAATTGAAAATGCCTTTATGGTTGTCTCACATGACCGCACATTTCTGGATCGGATATGCACACGTATCTGCGATATAGACAACGGCAGGCTGTCCAAGTATTACGGCAGCTATACGGAGTTTCTGAAAAAGAAAGCATTTCTGCGCGAGGACCATATAAGGCAGTACAATGCGCAGCAAAAAGAAATCAAAAAAACAGAGGAGTTCATACGGAAGAACATAGCCGGCAGGAAAGCACAGATGGCCCGCGGACGGCAGAAGCAGCTGGACCGCATGGATAAGCTGGCGGCCCTGGAACAAAAGGAAATCAAACCGGAATTCTGTTTCCAATGCCTTCCCTTGACCAAATGCCTGCATTTGTCCGTAAAGCGTTTGTCTGTGGGGTATGATTATCCCATTTTGTCCCATCTGGATTTTTCCGTAACCGGAGGACAGAAGGTGGTTGTCACTGGTTTTAATGGCATCGGGAAATCCACCCTGCTGAAAACATTGACGGGAAGCCTGAATCCCCTGGATGGGGTCTTCGCTTTTTCACAGCAGGTTACAATCGGATATTTCGGACAGGATTTCAGTTGGGAAAATGATACATTGACTCCTGTCCAGGTTGTCTCCAATGCCTACCCGAAGCTCACGCTTAAGAAGATACGCCAGCATCTCACCCGATGCGGGGTTCTAAGCCGGCAGGCCGTGCAGCCCATGGGCACATTAAGCGGCGGCGAACAGGCAAAGGTCAAATTATGCCTTCTGACGCTTAGTCCCTGCAACTTTTTGATTTTGGATGAACCTACTAACCACCTGGATATCCAGGCCAAGGATTCACTGCAGGCAGCTCTTAAGAGCTTTCCCGGAACCATACTGTTGGTTTCCCATGAGGAATCCTTTTACCGCAGCTGGGCAAACCGCATAATACACATTGGGGATTACTCTTCTCCATAAATACGCTGCGGCTTTTGCTTTGCCGCAGGTAATAACATAAAGACGGAACCACATGGAGTATATCCCTGCCCATCTGGTTCCGTCCTGCTTTTGGTCATACCGTAGTCATTTGGCGGTATTTCCGCCCGGCGGCATCTCTTCTATTTTCTTACGTTACATAGCACGCTGCATGACCAGCACATGATATCAGCCATCGTCGTCATCATCTTCGTCTCCATCCTCATGCCCGTCGTTATCCTCTTCTTGGGAATCGTTTTCGTCGATATCGTCTTCATCAGAGTCTCCTTCATCAGAATCGTCCTGGTCAGAATGCTCCCCGCCGTCATCTCCGTCCCGGTCTCTGTTATCATTTAATCCATTTCCGGCCTTCCCATGATCTCTTTCATCCGAATCATCCGTATCCTTATCATCGTCTGCACCGCTGCTTTGTCTCACCACATTGTTTCTGCCGGATTTATCCCTGGCTTTTTTGATATCATCGTCTCTGTCATCCGTATCGTCTTTGTCGTCATCGTCCCTGTCGTCATCCTTATCACCAGCTTTATCTTTACCGGCGTTTTCCTCCCTGTCATCGCCATCATCTTCATCATACTTATCGCGGTCAGCATCATTTTCTTCATCATCATTTTCAGTGTCATCCTCACGCTCATCCTCGTCCCTGTCATCTTCACCATTGCCGTCCGCATCTTCCCCCGTTCCTCCCGGAGGCACCCCGATGAATGCCGGCTTATCCCCTCCTGTGCCTCCCGGTATTTTACCACTATGATGGGGGGCAGCTGCGGGGGGGCTGTCCTTTCCTATGCTTTCCACATGTACTTCCACCGGCATACCATCCTTTAAAAGGGTGTCCAGCCCTGTGCGTATGGCATCCGCCCGTTTTGCCTTCCAGCGCTCGCTCCCGCCGGATGCCGCCACATATACGGTCCCTCCTTCGGTCAGATAACCCATTTCCATGGCCCGTTCCACCAGTATACCTGTCATATATTCTGAGTTTCTTCCCTTATATGACACCTGGTCAATGAGTTTTTTTCCGTCCTCATTCACACCTTCCAGGCCAACTACGCGATCCATATAACTCACAGACATTTTCACATCCGGATTGATTCTCACCTCCACTGTACCATACGGCATTCCGTATGCGCCATAGGCCCCGCCTCCCAATACAGCCAGGCACAGGCAGGCAGCTGCGGCCAGCGGAGCAAGACGGAACAGGATGGGAGCCTTTGGTATCTGCCGGGCAATTATCTCTCCTACCACCTGGCCCTCCTGGTAACCCAGATTGGCTGCCTTTATCATTCTGCCTTCATTGTCAAGGACAATGGCATATGACGGATGGCACTCCATTACAAGATAAGTCATACGGTTCCCTCCTTTCCCGGTGATATCTGACACAGATGTCCCCGGATGATTTCATATCCGTTGGTATAAGCCAGCAAAATGGCAACCAGATACGTCCGGTGCCGTTCCATGGTCTTTCTGGATACGCCGGACAGCTCTGCCAGCTCCGCAATGGGAAGTTTGCGGTTCTGTATCAGGTGTTCCAGCAGCCTGGGATGGCTCCTGGCAGCCTCCAGCACTTTGTGACATGCCCTGAGGGTACGGTCCTGCCGGGGGCAGTTATCCGCCACATCAGACAGACTGATACCATACTCAGTCAGATTCCTTCGGAACTCATCCAACTCTTCCCTGGTAGCCGTTCTCACATTCCACTGCTGGATTCCGTTTTTCTCATCAGGCGTTACTTCCAATAGGGCGTGGGAATCATCCTCCTGTCCTGCCGGGGCATCAAAGGAAACCAATCCCTGATGGCGCCCCTCTTTCCTGATGTAGTCTATGAGCCGGTTGCGTATGGACGCGGCAGCATAAGGCAGAAACGCCCCTCTTCCCCGCTCATACCCCTGGACCGCCTCATAAAAGGCAAACATGGCCACACTAAGCTGGTCCTCCCTGACCTGGGTTGGAGCTCCCTGGGTAAAGCGGACTGTCTCTGCCTGTATGAAATTCATATACTGGCCAATGAGGCTGTCAGCAGCTTCCGGACTCTTCTTTGCCTCATAGACCAAACGGACTATCTGGTGCTCTTCCCCCAAGATATCACCTCCATTTACCATAGAATACGCAGGAACCATTTCTGTTTCGGGGTCACAGGAAAATTGTTTTCTTTTTCTTTTTATTTTCCTTTTTATTTCCTTTTATCTAGTATAACAGAAAAAATCACTTGTTCCATCCATAAATTGGATTGTACAAGTGATCTTTTAATATAGAGCACACCCTCCCCCACAACCGGAGCAGTGTCTCCCTCATCCATCATCGAATCATACCGTTATTCACAATCTAATCCGGCTGCGCCGTCATCCGCTTCATCCAGAGCCTCATTTAACTCCTCTGTGCCTTCCAACACAAACCTGCCCTGACGGATAATATCAATCAGGCTTCCATCTGCCCTGACAGCCTTTATATCCCCTAATTCCGAGTAGGGAATGGTGATATCCGTATGACAGCTGAAATATGCCTTGGACATATCTGTCTTTCTGAGAAGGGATATCTCATTGTCCCTGGCAATGACCTCCCTGCCGTCAGGGTTATACATGGGCGAATCCTCAGCAAAGCTGTAGCAAGTATCACCCACTGCAAAATGAGGCCCCATCTTTTCGGCAATAAGGATAGGCAGCTTATCGCCAATGGAAAACCTTCTGGCCACGGCATAGGCCGTAGTATTGGTACCGATGGCGAACTCGCCCAAAGGCAGCCAGTCATGGTTTCGCATAATGACCTGCTTCACAAGGGCCTGGCCCTGTCTGCGGGCGTCCCCGGCCGCCCCGGCGTCCTTATCATTTCCGGCTGCCCCGGCGTCCTTATCAGTTCCAGCAGCCTCAGCGCTCTTATCATTTCCAGCAGCTCCGGCAGCCCCCGCGTCCTCAAAATTCCCGCAGGAATACTCCGTCACCTTACCATCCTTAAACACCATGCGCAGATTCCTGAACTGATAATCCTCCACATAAACATTCTTTACGTGCAGCAGTCCTTCTGTCCCCTTCAATATGGGGGATGTAAAAACCTCTCCCAAGGGAATGTTCACATCGGACACACAGTTCTCGAAATTAGTCTCCTTTTCCCTGTCCCTTAAGGGGTGGAGAGCCACCTTCATGGATGTCTCATTGCCGTCACGGCCTGTTATGAGCACATAGCCGGCCTCATCCAGTGCCTGGATGATACACTGCTGTATTTTCTGGTACTTCTCATAATCCAGGGTATTGATCCGGATGGTTTCCCTGAAAACAGCCTCGAAATCCGGCCCAATCTCTGGTTTGGGAAAGGCAATGATGGTGAAGCTGGTCTCGTCTCCCGGCATATATTGATTTACAATCTGCCTGGATTCATTGGCATAAGCCAGGGTCAGCGCCTCCTGATGGGCGTTGAGGGCCAGGGCCGACTTTTTATTCTCAGGGGCAAAGCCTTCCTCACCAAATGTCTCCACCAGGGCAGGGCCCGCGCACCAGGCGGCTTCCTTCCGGTAGGTCTCATAGGCGGACCGCAGAACGGCCAGCTTCCTCTCCTTAAAAGCATTGCCCATATAAAGGGCGCTGTCATAACGATGGTCATAATCGTACTGCTTGTTGGGGGATGTACCGTAATATCCCCTGCGTCCGTTCGCCCTGCGGTTCACGGACTCCACCGCTGCCCTGTAACAGATGGGTTCAAGTCCCATCTCCCGGAAGTACTCCACCGCCCTGCGGATCATCCGCTCAAAGCCCAGCTGAAATTCCACCACAACAGTCCGTTTTTTCTTCAGGTCCCTGCCCATGACCTGGAACCCCTTCCTGAATCCTTCCGTATAAGTGGATGCCATCTGGTCAATGGTCTCCTGGGGAAGACTGTTCATGAAAGAGGCAAGCTTTATCTCTGTCTCAGAGACATATTCCCCGTAGGCATAGAGATACCGCAAATCAGTCAAATCCCGCTTCATCACGATATCTGTTCCAAAGGAAAGGGCCGGATCCAGTCCCTCCCGAATCCGCCAGTCCACGGTGACCTCCGCATAGTCGCTGACAAACCAGTACAGGGAATCCTTAATCAGCTGCTCCAGAGGCGCATTCTTTCCCTCCTCCCATGCCTGGGCAAAAAGGTTATACACTTCCAGGAACAGCTCATTCAGTATGGTGATATTCATAAGCCGCATCTCAAAGGCATATACAATATCAGCCCGGATTTCCGTATAGAGAAAGGATAAAAGCTGGCCGTAGCCATCCCCCAAAACCTTCACCGCGTAATCTGGATTGGCAAAGCTCTCCCTGTAATTTTCAGGCAGAATATCCTGGTACAGGGCGTAATTTTCCTCCTGCAGCGCCTCCAGGGTCAAAGAAGTCCCCTCCAGCCCGTCCTCCCCGCTTAAACCAGTTTCTTCCACCCGCTTTGCCAGTCGCTCTATCCTGCGGATAAAAGCCGAAACCTTCTTAAAATAACAGCCGTAAGGCAGCCCCATCTCCTCTGTATCCATGGACCTGATACGCTCCATGGACAATTCGTAGCGCTCCCTTACGGCATCATTCTCTTCCTGTAATAAGATTCTGTAATCCATCTGCATTTACTCCCATCTATCTTACAATACCGGTTATGATAATCACAGCCCACACGATGACCAGCACCACGCAGATACTGATTCCTATTTTCGCCAGTATGTAATTGCGGTCCTTTTCCATAAATGAGCGCACACCGTACCACAGCCCCATAAGGGCTGCAACAAGGCTGGAAAAGCCGTAAGCCCCAGTATTCAGGCCTCCCTGGCCCGCCCTTGTCACAGACAGACACATGCTGGCCGTGCCTAAAGCCAGTCCCAGCACTGCCAGGGTCAAACAATAGTAGCTGTTTCTCGCAAAAGGATTTCTAACATACGATACCTTATCGCCAATCTGCCTCAACGGGAAAGCCTCCTTTTTCTCAATTTGCACCGGGTCCATTGTACCAGGCGGTAACACAGATAACCTGCGGCTGCCCCCAGGGTGTTGAGCAGCATATCATCCACATCAAAGCTTCCCACCTTGAACACCAGCTGCAGAGTCTCTAACATCAGGCTGAAAACAAAGCCGAACATAACCGTGTTGTACCACTTTTTACTGCGTCTGCTGATAATAGGGAGAAAGAACCCAAAAGGCATGAAGGCCGCCACATTTCCTATCATGTTAATCATGAACAATGTGGGTCCCAACACGTCATAATACCGGAAATACCGCGTAATTTCCTTAAAGGGCACCAGATTGTACTGGTACCCCCTGTCTGTGTCTGTGCGCCCGAAGGATTCTGAAAAAAACATGAAATACGCCAGGAAACAAAGATACAGTATGAATAATACCCATCCCAGCTTTTGACGCTTTGTTGTATTTCTTATCATTGTCAGCCCCGCTTACTAAAATTCAATTTCGGATTTTCGTTTCAGCAGCAGCGCTCCATTAACAATGGAAATGATTCCAACCGTAAGGCCGGTCACTGCTATGATGACTCCTATTGCTATGCAGCCAGCCCCTGTGTTACGCATGGTTTTATACACTCTCTCCATATTCATCGCCTTTCTTCCTGGAAACATCATTATGCCTGGGCTCCATACTGCTCATAGTAAGCGTCAATGGCTGCCTTTATCTGATCGTCGATGACTACCTTGCCATTTATTTCTTTATTATAGAGGTGCTCCACCACATCTGCCATGGAAACAATGGCAGCAGTGGGGAAACCGTATAAATCTTTAATCTCATCCAGAGCGCTCCTGGTGCCTTTGCCGCGCTCCATACGGTTTAAAGAAACCATGAGTCCCTTGATTTCCACATCTCCCTGGGCCTTGATGATGGGGAATGTCTCCTCGATGGACTTGCCGGAAGTGGTCACATCCTCGATGATAACTACCTTGTCCCCGTCCTTGATAGGACTGCCCAAAAGGATGCCTGTATCGCCGTGGTCCTTGACCTCCTTGCGGTTGGAGCAGTAACGGATGTCTTTTCCGTACAGCTCGCTGATTGCCATGGTGGTTGCCACGCTTAAGGGAATCCCCTTATAAGCCGGCCCAAAGAGCACATCAAAATCCAGTCCGAAATTGTCATGGATAGCCTTTGCGTAGTACTCTCCTAATTTTCTCAGCTGGGTTCCTGTGACATAGCTTCCCGCATTCATGAAAAACGGGGACTTACGTCCGCTCTTTAATGTGAAGTCGCCAAATTTAAGCACACTGCTTTCCACCATAAAATCTATAAATTCCTGCTTATAGTTTTCCATCTTCCTTAAACCTCCTGTATTTACGGGCCGTTTAACCGCTCTGTAATTCTTTTGCTGCTGCCTTTTTTTAACTGCCTTTGTCACTGTCTTTATCATTGTCTTTAATCACTGCCTTTTATCACTGCCTTACCCTGCCGGTGCTACCTCACAGCCCCTATAAGGTCCCGGATATCTCCGATACCGTACGTTTCCATATATGCCCGGATTCCATCCACAGTCTCCACCGTGGCATAGGGGTTATGGAAATTGGCCGTGCCGATGGCAACAGCCGTGGCGCCTGCCAGTATGAACTCCAGGGCGTCATCTGCATTCCTGATTCCTCCCATGCCGATGATGGGAACCTTCACTGCCTGGGCAGCCTGGTATACCATGCGCACAGCCACCGGCTTCACAGCAGGACCGGACAGTCCTCCTGTCCTGTTGGCCAGCGCGAACGCCCTTTTGTGAATGTCAATCTTCATGCCTGTAAGGGTATTGATTAATGAAATGGCATCTGCCCCGCCAGCCTCTGCCGCCCTGGCCATAACAGTAATATCCGTCACGTTTGGGCTCAGCTTCATGATGATGGGCTGCCTTGCATGTGCCTTTACCTCCCTGGTAATGGCCTCCACTGCCTTTGGGTCCTGACCGAAGGCGATTCCGCCTTCTTTTACATTGGGACAGGATATATTAATTTCCAGCATATCCACCGGCTGGTCCCCAAGACGCTCCACCACATCAATATATTCCTCCGTGGTCTTTCCGCAGACATTGACCACGATTTTCGTGTCATACTGTTTTAAAAAGGGAATATCCCTCTTTGTGAACACATCAATGCCCGGATTCTGAAGGCCGATGGCATTGAGCATGCCGCCGTATACCTCCGCTATCCTGGGAGTGGGGTTGCCCGGCCACGGCACACTTGCCACACCTTTGGTAACCACTGCGCCCAGACGGTTTAAATCCACAAACTCACTGTATTCCATGCCGGAACCAAATGTGCCCGACGCTTCCATTACCGGATTCTTAAATTCCACACCGGCAATATTTACACTCATATTCATCTAAACGGTACCTCGCTATCTTTCACCTATACATGCCTACAGCTCAATCTCATCCGCCCTAAACACAGGACCGTCCTTGCATATACGCTTATTGTGTACCTGTGAATGGTCATCCACCTCTTTGGACCGGCACACACAGGCCAGACAGGCGCCTACTCCGCAGGCCATCTTCTCTTCCAGGGAAAGCCAGCACTCCAGCCCCTTTTCGGCCGCATATGCCTTCAGGGCCCGGAGCATGGGAGTGGGACCGCAGGCGTAAATGACATCCGCCGTAAGGCCCTGCTCGCGGATAGCGTCCAGCACATTTCCGCTGGTTCCGAAGCTGCCGTCCTCCGTGGCTGCGTATACCGGACCGTATGCCTCAAATTCATCCTTTAAGAACATCTGGCTGTCTCTGTATCCCAGCACGGACTGGACCAGATTGTCCTCTTCGTCCTTGTTAAGCTCATGAAGAGCTTTTGCGAGTTCCAGCATAGGCGGAACACCGATGCCTCCGCCTATCAGAAATGCCTTTTTACCGGCCTCCAGGGGAAACCCGTTGCCCAGAGGTCCCAGGACATCAATGGTATCGCCTGCCGTGAGGCCGGAGAACTCCTTCGTGCCTTCCCCCGCAATGCGGTACACCAGCCTCAGCTCTCCCTTTTCCTTATCAATGCCGCACAAACTGATGGGACGCGGAAGAATCCTGGCCCCGTCTTTTGAATAAAGGGATACAAACTGGCCCGGAACTGCTGACTCCGCTATCTCAGGCGCTTTTATCCTCATATCGTATATATCGGCAGCCAGCTGCTCCTGGAGCGTGACGGCTGCTGTTATTTTCACTTTTGCCATAACATGAATCTCCTGTCTCTTACAGTACGCTGCTGATATCAGCAACCATGTCAATCACTGCCTGTCTGGATGCCTCGCCGAAGTGCTCCGGCCCGAAGTTCTTATACTTTTCCTGTTTGTAGGCCGCAATGATTCCTCTGGAGGAGTTAACCACAGCGCCAAGCCCGTCCTGGTTAAAACAATGCTTCAGGTCAGCGGCTGTTCCTCCCTGTGCCCCGTATCCGGGTACCAGGAAATAGGTGTGGGGCATGAGCTTTCTCAGAATCTCGCTCATCTCAGGATAGGTGGCGCCTACAACAGCGCCCACATTGCTGTACTCACCGTCCATACAGCCGGCACCCCACTCCTCCACTTTGGCGGCCACCCACTCATAGAGGGGCTTTCCGTCAATCAGGCGGTCCTGGAATTCGCCGCTGGACGGATTGGAGGTCTTGACCAGAACGAAAAGACCCTTGTCCTCACTCCTGCATACATCCACAAAAGGCTTCACGCCGTCTGTACCCAGATATGGGTTTACAGTAAGTATATCCACATTGAATCCGCTTAAGGATTTGCTTCCCACCTGCACCCTGCCAAGATGGCCTGCTGCATAGGCAGCGGATGTGGAGCCGATATCGCCTCTCTTGGCGTCGCCAATAACAATCAGTCCCTTTTCATGGCAGTAGTCCACAGTCTTCTTATATACGGTCAGTCCTTCGATGCCGAACTGCTCATACATGGCAATCTGCGGCTTTACAGCCGGAATCAGGTCAAATGTATGGTCAATGATTTCCTTATTAAACTGCCAGATGGCATCGGCAGCCCCCTCCAGTGTCTCTCCGTAAGCATCCAGGGATTTCTTTACCACATGTTCCGGCACATAGGACAGCATGGGATCCAGTCCTACGCAGATTGGGGCATTGGTTTTCTTTATTTTTTCAATTAACTGGCTTATCATAATGTTCTCCTTTGTTACGAGTTTTTCACTTTGCATGAATTCTTTCCCCATTTTATCATATAAAGTACCTTGTTTCAAGGAATGATATTCCAGTATTGCAATTATTTTAACGGACCCGTAAACGAAAAAAAACGCCGGACAGGGAAAACCGATGTGATATCAGTTCCTGTCCGGCGGCAAATCCCAACTCAATTCCTATACTCCTGTCATACACTCCTCCCTGAAACGAAATCCCCATCCGTCCCCTTCCCTGGGACTGGCAAATCCGTTTTCTATCTCCATGGCATTATCTATGATGCCGTCAATCCAGTCAAAGGACTCTGCTCCATAAGGACTCCTGACCGTGCACAGCAGCGGGACATCGTAATCCTTATAATAATGGGGCAGGACCGGCAATCCGAATGCCTCAGCCAGGGCAGCGGATTCCCTCCATGCCTCCACACCTCCCAGCCGGACGATGTCCGGCTGCCATAAATCCAGGGCGTTGCGCGCTGTCAGCTGTTTTAAAGCCTCAAAATCATATTCCCGCTCCCCCATGGCCAGCGCAATACCGCACTGGTTTCTCAAAAGCTGGTATCCGGCATAGTCCGTGTGGACCACCGGCTCCTCAAACCACTGTATTCCCATGGAGGAAGCCCTGCGGGCCAGCTCCAGCGCATCCGGCACATTGAATCCCTGATTGGCGTCCATCATGATTTTCACACTGTCCCCCAGCGCCTCCCTGCACTTTGCCAGACGTTCCGCATCACGTTCGATGCTTCCCGAACCAACCTTGATTTTAACGGCCTTAAAACCTCTCTTTTTATAATCCAGCACTTCCTCCAGCAGTTCCTGGTCCGTATAGGAAATCCAGCCGCCGCTGCCGTATACAGGTATCCTTCTCCGGTTGGCCCCCAGCATCTTCCACACCGGCTGGCGGCATGTATGCCCCCAGGCATCCCACATGGCCAGGTTCACGGCAGCAATGGCGCAGTTGTTGATTCCCGTATTGCCAAAGTATTCCGCCTCCCGGTCCCAGTCAGCCCTGGCCAGCACCGTATCATATACAGCGTACTCTCCCGCGCTGATAAAGCTGCAGACATCCCTGAGCGCTCCCTCCATTGCTCCCGGAGAATAGTGGAAGGACAGCACATACCCCTGGCCCCTTACGCCCTCCGCCGTCATCAGCTCCACAATATAAAAGCCGATTTGGCTGATTGTATGTGTGGAATCCGCAATGGGTCTGCTGATATCAGACACAGCCCTGTAAAAATGTATATCCTTTATCTTTTCTTTTACATTCATTTTACCTGCAGTCATGTTCTCACCATCCAAAGTATTCTTTTACATTCCTGTAGCATATTCCTTCTATTATTTCCTTCAGATATTTCTCGCCGGAGAAATATTCTCCGCGCTCCACCAGTTCTCCCAGATAGCTGCAGAGACAGCGGCGGTAAAGCTCATGGCGCGGATAACTTAAGAAACTCCTGGAATCTGTCAGCATTCCAACGGAAAGGCTCAGGGGATACAGATTCCCTGCTCCGCCAAACTGGCGCATGATGCCAAAGGGCTGGTCGTTGAACCACCAGGGAGCGCCCAGCTGTACCTTCCCCCTTACCGTGCCGTCGCAGAAGCCTGCTGCCAGAACGGCAAAGGGTTCCATCTGCGCAGGGTTTAAGGGATACAGAATTGTCTTTGGAAGCTGATCAAGCTCTGTCAGCCGGTCCAGGATACGTCCCACGGATTTTACGGACGTGGAGTCATCCACACAGTCAAACCCTGTGGACTGCCCGATTTCCTGCACCTTCCTGTGATTGGCGTCCAGATAGGTACCGATATGAAGCTGCATCACAAAATGATATTTTTTATAGAGCTTTGCCATTTCAATCAGGAACGCGGATTTATACCTGTTTATTTCCACCTCTGATAACTGCTCCCCAGCCGCAGCCTTTTGAAAAATGTCCTCCGCCTGGGCCCCGGTGTATTCCTCCCACGCAATGTGGGCAATGCCGTTGTCGCTGACCGTTGTTCCAAATTCCGCAAAAAATGCCAGACGTTGTTCCAGCGCTCCCATCATGGAGGAAAAATCCACGATTTCCTGCCCCGCTGCCCGGGAAAGGATTTTCATATAATCCGAAAATGTCTTCCGCTCGCAGTAAAATGCCCTGTCAGGCCTGAAGGCCGTGAGAATGCGCGTCTTTAAAACTGCATTCTCCTTTATTTTCATGTGATATTCCAGGCTGTCCGCCGGATCCTCCGTGGTGCTGAGCAGTTCCACCCCGGACCGTTCCAGACACCATCCGGGCGTCATGTGAAGCTCCCTGATCCGCTGGTTGGTGCGCCGGTAAATATCCTCCGCATTATCCGGCCCAAGGGGTTCCTCTATGTCAAAGTACCGATTCAGCTCCAGGGCGCACCATATATAAAGGGGATTGCCCGCAAGATAGGGCATAATCTGAGCAAATTTCAGAAATTTTTCATAGTAGCTTTTTGTTCCGGTGATATACTCCTCGCTGATTCCGAATGTGCGCATGGCCCTCCATTTATAATGGTCATGAGCCAGCCACATTTCACCCAAATCCTTGAACTCCCTGTTTTCACAGATTTCCCTGGCCTCCAGATGGCAGTGGTAATCCACAATGGGAAGCCTCTCCCCATAGCTGTGGTACAGCCGGCTTCCCGTGGGGTTTGTCAGAAGAAACTCCTCGGAAAAACAATCAGAACCCAATCAGAGCACCTCCATCCACCGGCAGGCAGGTGCCTGATATGT
>OCAS01000772.1_pt1 | contig 21967 bp, 29 predicted proteins | sample 1550751 | NCBI WGS metagenome assembly OCAS01 (sample SAMEA2580301, study PRJEB22360) | human gut metagenome | biome: human gut; feature: human-associated habitat; material: faeces | place: Denmark | collected 2008/2010
TATTTACTTTAATAATTAAATCATATATTGTATTTAACTTTAGTTATAGCTAATTTAATAAAATTTAGTGAGACTTAATAATTAAAGTTTCATACAGTGAAGTGATGTGGATTATTATAGGATATGTGAACCTATTGGAAATGCTAGGTTCTTTTTAACTATGCCGAAAATACATATTTAAGGAATAGTTGAAAGATAATTAATAATTCTAATCAAAAAAATATTTCTTGCAAGAAAATAATTCAAAATACTTTAATATATTTATTTTTTTTTATTAATAGGGGGTGTCCTTCTATTTTGAAAAAATTATTTTTTATGGAAAATGAGTTCTAGAAATTTTCTAGCAAAATTTAAAAACCAGAGATGTATTTCAAAGAGGGTGATTTTATTAGAGAAAAATTTACATTGTTTATTTTATTAATTGCATTACTCACTGAGCCTAAAAAAATAGAAGAAGTAAGAGGAAGTAAATACGAGTGGATAATCTAGAAAGAAATATACAATTAATATTTAGTTATCTAGCAAAGACTTTTATAAGAAATGGAGCATCTATAAAAGATGCTGAAAAAGAAGCAAATGAGATTATAAAAGCCAATTCAAACAATCTTTGGGGAGTTAATGGTCTCGCTTATCAACTTGGAAAAATAAACCTAGAATTTTTCTGTATGTATTTTATGCAAGACACATATTTACCAAAAGAAGATAATGCTGCTGCTCCTATAGCTAAAGTTCATCATGAGCTATGGGAAGATATACAAGAATCTATAATTGGAGATGGTTCACAGCAATTAGGAAGAATTTATCCAAGAGGGACAGGTAAAAGTGCATTTGGAGATTTAGCGACAACTGTATGGTCGCATTGCTATAAACATAAGACATATACTTTGATTTGCTCTGACATAGGATCTACAGCAGAGAAATTTGTAAAAGATATAAAAAATGCATTACTTGAAAATGAGTATATTAAAAAAGCATTTGGTGTCCTTTTAAATGATAATGATAGAAAATACATTTGTAATAGTACTCAACTAGAGCTAACAAATAAAACTTTTATTGAAGCTATATCATCTTCATCACCCATGAGAGGAAGAAAATACAATAATAACCGTCCAGATCTTATCATACTTGATGATTATCAGTCAGAAGAAAATGTTAGAACAGAAGATGCTAGAGAGAAAAAATTTAAAAGATTTTCTGATGATGTAAAATATGCTGCTCAAAAACCAGTCATAAGAAATGGTAAAACTATAAAAAGAGGAACAACTTTTATAGCATTAGGAACCTTACAACACAAAGAATGTTTTTATAGTAGACTAAAAAATTTACCAACTTGGAAGTTTAAATGCGAAAAAGGAGTTTTAGTTGATAATGTAGATGAATTATTTAATTCTGGTTTATGGCTTAAGTTCAAAGAGATCTTATTTGATTTTAAAAATACAAATCATCTTGAAGATGCTAAAGAATTTTACTGGGAAAATGAAAAAGAAATGAAATTCCCTATATTATGGCCAAGTTTTTGGGATTGTTTAGATATGGCTCTAAGTTATTATGAAAATCCAACATCTTTTAAGCAGGAAGTGCAAAATGATGTCAATTCTATAGGAGAAAAATGGTTTAAAACTGTTAGAACAGAAACTAGAGAAGAAATTGAATCGCATACTTTTAAAAAGACAATGCTGTTATGTGATCCAGCATCTGCGGGTGGGTCGAAACATGACTATAGCGCTTTTCTTGTTGGAAGTGAATCAGAAAATGGTTTACTATATGGAAGATTGGCAGAACTAGCTAAAATAAATGCTAGAACTGATTTTGATAAATATATAGACCATATGATTTATTTATTAAAAGTGTATTCAGATATAACACATATTTATATAGAAAAAAATACATTTAATGGCGCAGATGCCAACCAATTAGAGTTTAAAATAAAAAATGATAATGTTCTTAGTTATAGAGATATAGAAATCATTAATGAGCAACAAAAGAAAAATAAAGATGATAAAATCTCTACTTTAATACCTGTTTTAAGCAAAGGCCAAATGATTTTTGCAGAAGAAGATAAGGAATTTATACAGCAAATACTTGATTTTACAGGACAAAAATACTCTCTACATGATGATGCTCCGGATATATCATCGGAATTTATTAATCGAATTAACAACATAAAAGTTTCTGAGACAGTAAATATCTTTGATAGAAAATTATTAGGTTTTTAGTTGGGAGGTAATTTATTGGCTAATAGATCAAAGTTTGAAGAAGTTCAAAAAACTTTAACTAAAAAAGGAAAGAAGTTCAATGTTGGAATAGGAAAAGATGAAAAAGGATATTTTGCATATACTCATAGAGCAAGGAGTAAAAGTTATATTTCAAAGCAAGATATTCCAATAAAAGTTTTAAAATTTATAGAGTCTACAGGATAGGATGTGTTGTTAATGGAATTAGATTTAGACTTAATAAAAGACATATATGACGATTGGAACTCTAATAAATCCGAATATGATACTATGTATAAGTATTATAAAGGTGAAACGGATGCTATTAGCAACTATAAAATGGTTACCAAGAGATCTAATAATAAGATAAACACTAATTTCTTAAAAAAGTTTATTAATGAAGAAGTCGCTTATTCTCTTGCAAATAAGATTACCTATACAAGTAGATCTGGTGATGAGAAGATTATAAATGATTTAGAATACTATACTTGCCATTGGAGTAAAAAACATGACTCAGATTTATTGAGGTATGCACTATTATTTGGGCTTTGCTATGAACTTTACTATGTAAAAGATGATGAAATACAAGTAAAGATAATCAAGCCAACAGATGGCTGTCATTATGAAAATGAAAATGGAGAAATAGTATGCTTTATTAGAGAGTTTACCAAAGGTTTCGAAGATGACACGTATGTAGATGTATATGACAAAGAATATATATATCATTTTGATTCAAATTTCAAAGAAGTTGAAAGTCCTACAGTAAACAATATATTTGATGGAAATGTTCCAATATCAATTTGCAAAAGAAGTGAAGAACTAGGAAAAAATACAATATTTAATGATATAAAAGGGTTACAAGATGCTTATGAAACTAATTTAAGTGATATAAGTAATGAAATTAGTGATTTTAGAAATGCTTATTTAACCTTTTCTGGATGTAATATTAAAGAAGATGATTTGCCAAGGATGAAAGAACTTGGAATACTTCAAGTTAATGGAGATGGAAAAATAGAGTGGCTTATTAAAGATATGAATGATACATTTGTTCAAAATACACTATCTTCAATAAAAGAAAATATGTATGAAATTACATCTCATATAAATCACAATGAAAAAATGCAAAGTAATACATCAAGTCTAGCAGTTATAGCAAGATTAATCAGTACAGAATGGATTTGTAGCCAAAATAATGATAGTATTGCAGATACTTTATTTAATAGGTACAAATTATTGTGCATTTGGCTTAATAAAAAATATGGTTTTGACTATGATTATAAAGATATTAAGGCTAAATTTACCCCTAAGATACCACGTGATGATTTAGTTGTAGCAAATATATTAAGCCAACTTGGAGATAAATTATCTACTGAAACTGGCTTATCTCAACTAAGTTTCATTGATAATCCTCATGCTGAAATAGAAAAAGCTAAAAAAGAACAGGAAATAGTTTCAGAGGGAGAGATTTTATTAGATGAATCAAAAGATTATAACTAAATTGACTGAAGATATATATAAATCTGCTGAAAATAGGACAAAACCATTTTATAAGTATCAAAGAGAAAATAGGGATAAACTTTTATTAGAAATAGCAAAGATATTGCTAACACACGATATTATTAATGAATACTTAAATATTAATAATAAAGATAAGAAAAATCTAAGGTCAAAACTTAATAAAATTATAAATGAGTATTCTAATAGTTATGATGAAGAAGTCAAGGATATAGAAACTATTTTATCTGATTCATCTAAGAATAAATATTCAAATTTGATAATTTTATTAGGAGTAATACTGAAGATAAAAGATGTTAGTAATATAAACAATAAAGTTATAAATAAGATAGTGAATAATAAGGTTGATGGAAAACATTGGAGCGATAGACTCTGGAAGAATAAAAAAGGTATAGAAGAGTCCTTAAAAAAAGAAATAAAGAGTTTTCTAAATGGAAAAACTTCTGTAAATAAGATAGAAAAAGCAATAAGAGATAAATATTCAACAGGTGCAGGACAAACCAGCAGACTAATAGAAAATGAAGTTGCCAGATGTCAAAGTGAAGTAAATGAGTATTTTTTCAAGGTTCAAGGGATTATAAAAGTAATGTATTGTGCAGATTTAGATTCTCGCACATGTAGTGATTGTTCTATGCATAATGGAGTGATATTTTATGTCAATGAAGATAGGCCCTCTTTGCCAAGACACTGTCACTGTAGATGTCAATATATACCTGTTTAACATGTATTAATTAATTTAATAGGTGTTTTTATTATGTCTAAAAAATATGAGGTGAAATATGAAAGTTGAAATATTAGGAACAGAATATCTAGTGATAGAGAAACTTGAAAGCGAAGATGTGCTATTAAAGGAAAGAGCTGGATATTGTGATCACTCTGTTAAGGAAATTGTTATAGAGAAAATAAATTCTGAAGAAGGTTCATTGAAAGATTTAAGTGTATATAAAAATGAAGTTGCTAGGCATGAAATAATTCATGCATTTCTTAGTGAAAGTGGATTGAAGAGTTGTAGTTCTTGGGCTACAAACGAAGAAATGATTGACTTCTTTGCAATTCAATTTCCTAAAATAGTAAAGGTTATGGATAAAATAGAATGTTTGAATTAAATTTTCAAAAAGGAGAACTTTATACATGTTAAAAAAAGAAGTGTTGGAATTACTAAAAGAAATAGAAGATGATGCAGAAATAGATTCATTGCTGCAATCAACAGATTTATTCAAATCTGCATCTGATAAAAAGCTTACAATAGAAGAGTTTAGAGAATTAATTAATAATGATGCAAACTTTAAAGCTATTATAGATAATGAAAAAAATAAATATCACAGCGAAGCACTTGAAAACTTTAAGAAAAAAGATATGCAGACACTTATAAGTGCTGAAGTTCTAAAAAGAACTGGAGCAAATGAAACAGAAGAGCAAAAAGCAATAAGGGAATTAAGAGAAAGCCTAGACAAACTAAAAAAAGAAAAGCAGTACGCAGAAAAAGTTTCTAAATATAAAGATATTTTAGTTGAAAAGAAAATACCTACAAACTTAATTGAATATCTATTATCTGATGATGATGATAAAACAAATGCAAATATAGAGATATTTGAAAATTCAATGAAGCAATATGTGCAGTCAAAGGTAGATGAAAGAATTAAAGATGGTTCATACGTTCCACCTGGCAAAGATAGTGCAGGTTCGCTATCAGAAATTAGAAAACAAATAAAGCAAGGGCTAAATAGTCTTTAGTATAAAAAAAGAAAGGATGATTTTATAAATGGCTAATGTATTACAATATGTAACACTTTTTCAACAAGAACTAGATATGCAGGTAACAGTTGGCTCAACTACTGGATGGATGGAGAAAAATGCTGGTCAAGTTATATATAATGGAGGAAGAGAGGTAAAAGTACCAAAAGTAACAATGGATGGCTTAGGTGATTATGACAGATCTAAAGGATATACGCAAGGCGCAGTTACACTTGAGTACGAAACAATGAAAATGGAGATGGATAGAGGTAGGACTTTTATGTTAGATTCAATGGATGTAAATGAAAGTAACTTCGTTATAAATGCATCTTCTGTAATGGGATTATTTCAAAAGCAACATGTTATACCAGAAATAGATGCATATAGATACTCAAAGATATTTTCTGAAACAGCTAAAGTAGATGAGCGTGTAAAATATTCATACGAAGCTACAGTAACTACAATATTAAGTGAATTGAAAAATCAACTTGCATCAATACAAGATTTATCTGGAGATATACCTCTTATTATTAGTATGTCTAGCATAATTGCAAGCATATTAGAACAATCATCTCAACTTGATGATATTGAATTTGGCGATGGAGATATAAAAAGAATTGTAAAGTCTATAGACAATGTACCTATAATAAAAGTTCCATCAAAAAGAATGAAAACAGAATACGTATTTAGAGATGGTAAAACATCTGGACAAACAGAGGGTGGGTTTACTGAAGGAGCAAAGGCTTTAGATATAAACTGGTTAATAACTCCAGCATCTGCTCCAATTGCAGTATCTAAGACTGATAAGCCAAGAATATTTACTCCAGATCAAAACCAAACAGCAGATGCTTATCAAATAGACTATAGAAAATATCACGATTTGTGGATATTGGATGAATATTTAAAACTTTGTAGAGCATCTGTGAGACAAGCTAAAGCTGCACAAGAATAAGGAGTTGTTTTAAATGTTTGCATTGATAAAAAATAACATAATTAAAGTTGTTGAAGATGAAAATTCGAGAGATAAATTGATTTCAAAAGGATTTAAAATATATTCAGAAGAAGTGACTAAAGAGAATATTGAGAAAAAAGAAGAAAAAGTTAAATCAACCTCTAATGATTTATTTAATCTATCTAAACCAGAGCTTATGGAAATTGCTAAAGGCAAGAATATAAAGGGATATTCAACTAAAACTAAAGAGGAATTAATTCAACTACTAGATGAGTACAATGCTTGATAATGTTAAATTAGTTTTAGGAATAGAAAATGATAGATATGACAAATTAATAATCCTTTATATAAATAAAATAAGTGAGATGGTTTTAGAATATTGTTCTAGGCAGGAACTAAGTATAGCACTAGAAGGGTTTGTAGAAGAAAAAGTAATATCAATATTATCTTCAAGATTTGAAGAACTTAAGAAAAATAGTGGACTTGATAATCTAGAAAAAAGCTTAAAAGCTATAACTAGAGGTGACACTAAGATAGAATATAATGCTTTAACATTACAAACTGCTGAAAATAGCATCAGTTCATCATCTTTTTTAACTGATACTGATAAAAAATTTCTAAGTCCATTTTGTATTGTTAATATGTACTAAGGGGTGATCAAATGACAGAAGCAGATATATTAGAAATGACCTATCTTGATAAAATGACTATCATCAGAAAGTCAAAAGGTTGGAATCAAGAAACATGTTCTAATGATTTTAGTAATATTATTATAGCTGAGAATATCCCATGTGCAATTTCAAGAAAAGAAGAGGCCATTATAAGCGGCGATATTGGAGCTATAGTCATAAATAGAAAGTTATTTTGTAGACCAGAAGTAGATATAAAAACAGGCGACACTATAAATGCAACTTATAGTCATGGAGAAGAAGCTGTATTTAAGGTTTCTAAAGCGAATATATATCCAAGCCATATGGAAATACCTATTACAGAAGCGGAGAGAATATAATGGGAATAGATAATTTAGGAGTCTTTGAAGCATTAGCCTTAGATTTAGGTCTAAATGCTTCTAACTTTAATAGAAAAATAAAGAAGTTTACAAATAAAACTGGGCAAGAACTAGCAGAAAATATAAGAGATGAAACGCCTGTGAGAACTGAAAAGTTAAAAAATGGATGGGAAGAAAGTCAGCCAGAATATGATACTTATATTGTTGAAGACAAGGTTGAATATGCAACTTTAGTAAATGATGGCCATGCAACTAAAAATGGTGGCATTATTCCTGGTTCTTTTATGGTTGAAAAGGGAATTGAAAAAACAAAAGAAAATATGACAAGTGCAAAAGCAAATTTATTTGATTGGTAGGTGGTGAGTTGCTTACAAACAGAGACATTCTAATAGCAGTTAATGAAATATTAAAAAATGAGTTCATAGATATAGATATTTTTATTAATGAGGATAATATACAAGGCTTTGAGGAGGCTTGTTTTTTTGTGCAACTTTTACCTGTTTCTAACAATATTGCAAATAAAATTTTGAATACTAAAAAGATATTCATAGATATTGAATATTACCAAAAAGCTAGAAAAAATAAATTAAATCTATATGACATACAAAGTAGATTAGAAAAAATATTTAATAGAAACATTAGAGTTAAAGATAGGAGTTTAACTATAGAAAATATTTCTCCATCAATTGTAAAAGATTCTGTGGGGCATAAACTAACTTTTCTAATGACTATATCTTATTTTGAAGAAGTTTACTTTAGTAAAGAAACATATGTAACTATGGAAAATGTAGATTTAAAGATAGGAAGTGATTAAATGGGTTTACCAGAAATTAATATTTCTTTTATCCAAGCAGGAAAAACTTTTGTTAAACGTTCTGGAGGTATTGTAGCACTTATTTTAAAAGATACAAAAAATATAGGGCTAGTTGAGATAAAAGAAATGGAGGACATTCCAGAAAATTATTCTGCCACTAATTTAGACTATATAAAAATGGCTATGAAGGGAAATGTATATCCTCCAAATAAAGTATTAGTTTATACATTAGATACAGATGAATCAATAGATGATGCACTAGATTTTCTAGAAACTTGTGAATTTAATTATCTTTGTATGCCAGATGAAGAAGAAGGAGATTTACCTAAAATCAAAACGTGGATTAAGAAAATGAGAGAAGATAATAAAATAAAGGTTAAAGCTATTACTGCAAGTAATTCAGCAGATTATGAAGGTATAATAAACTTTACAGCAACTGACATTGAAGTTGAAGGTAAAAAATACACTTCAAATGAATTTCTACCAAGAATAGCAGGTTTTATTGCAGGAACTCCATCAACTCAATCTGTAACATATGCAGAAATACCAGAAGTCACTAATATACCTAAATTAACAAGAGCTGAAGCAAATACAAGGATAAATAATGGAGAGCTAATTTTAATAAAAGAAAGCGGAGCTATAGTGATCGCTAGAGGAGTTACATCTTTTACAACAATTACTGATTCAAAAGGTGATATATTCAAAAAGATTAAGTTGGTTGATACACTAGATCAAATTCATAACGATATTAAAAAAATAATTGTAAAAAATTATATAGGAAAAACCCAAAACACTTATGATAATAAATGTTTACTTATTGTTGCAATACAATTATATCTTCAAGAATTAGAAAAGGATGGTTTAATTGACCCAGGTTCAACAATAGAAATTAATTTAGATGCTCAAAGAGCATGGTTAAAAGAAAATCATATTGATGTATCTAATATGGAAGAACAACAAATAAAAGAATATAACACAGATACAATTGTATTTTTAAAAGCAAAAATTAAATTAATAGATGCCATGGAAGATGTGTATTTAGACATCTCTATGTAGTTTGGAGGTTAAAATTTGAAAGCTAAAATAGACCCAAGTAGAATAATATCTGGTACATTTGGAGAATGTTGGATAGATGGTAGGCAAATGATGGCTGTAAAAGGCTTAGAGGCAAAAGTTGAATTAGAAAAAGAAGAGGTTAAAGTTTGTGGACAATTGATGGTTGGACAAAAACTCATTGGAGCATCTGGAAAGGGCTCTGTAAATTTATTTAAAGTGAGTTCCCTATTTGGAGAATATGTTGAAAGTATGTTAAACGAAGGAAAAGCATTCAAATTTACTATAATAAGTAAATTACAAGACCCAGATTCATATGGAGCTGAAAGAGTTGCTCTTTATGGTTGTATGCTTGATGACTTAACTTTAGCAGATTGGGAAGCAGGAAAAATGGGAGAAATAGAAGTTCCATTTACTTTTGAAAGCTTTAAATATTTAGATAAAATTACAGAAAAATAGGAGGATTTTTATTATATGAATACAGTAGAAAAATTATTAAATATGGATGCAGGTAAATTGAAAATGCCGTCTAGTATATTTGAATTATATTGCAAAAAATTAGATGATATCTTAGAAATTGAATGTAATGCTATTGATCCAGAGCGTTTTGATGAGATAAGAATGAATTCAATGGATGTAGATAGTGGTAATTTAGAAAATATTAATGTTTATGAACTTAAGGTAAATACAATACTTGAGTCATGTCCAATGTTTAGAAATATGGAAGTTGTAGAAAATCTGGGCTTGGCAACCCCCAAAGACCTTCTAAAAAAATTACTCTTAGCGGGAGAAATTGATAATTTATATGAGGAAGTTAATAAAGTAAATGGCATAGATGCTGAAGGAGATAAAAAAAGACAAAAAGAAAGAGCTAAAGATATAAAAAACTAATTAAAACGGATGGAGAAGTTAACTTGATGTACTTATTATTTAAGTATAAAGGTATAATGCCATCCGTTTCTTATCGTATACTAAGAGGCGAAAAAGAAATTGTTAGTGTATTTATGGATCAAGAATTGGATGAAAGAAAAGAAGAAATAAAATCTGGTGCTGGGAGGTTGTTTTAGTATATGAGTTCTAATGCAAAGGTCCTACAAGCAATAATAAAAATGAGAGATGAAGCAAGTTCAACATTAAAAAGAGTAGCAGCAAATACTAGGGCTCTACATGATTCATCTTCCCAAGCATCAAGAGCATTAAATAATGTTCAAAGTAATTTAAAAAGTGTTGGAACTAGCGCCTTAAAAGCAGGAGGTCTTATCACTGCTGGAGTTGGTGGCGCATTTGCAGCTGCAACTAAAGTTGGAACAGAATTTGAAAGCGCTATGTCTCAAGTTAAGGCTACATTTGGAAATTCCTTAAAACCAGGAGATTTTGAAGCTCTGTCTAAGGCTGCTAGAGATGCTGGAAAAGCTACAACTAAAACTGCTGCTGATTCTGCTAATGCACTTCAGTATATGGGGCTTGCTGGATGGGATGTTCAAAAGTCAATGCATGCCTTAATGCCAGTGCTTAATTTATCTGAAGCAGCCTCTATGGATCTCGGTCTAGCATCAGATTTAGTAACTGATAGCATGAGTTCCATGTGCTTAGAAGTTGATAAGGTCAGTAAAAGTGGAAAAGTACTAGCTGGTGCAGGTTTAAGTGAGTATTTAGATAAAGTTGCAAATGCATCTACTAAATCAAATACAAGTATACAACAGTTGATGGAAGCGTTTAATGTTGCAGGTGGTACATTTAGCAATTTAAAAGTTCCACTTTCAGAAGCAACTGCTATCATGGGAATACTTGCAAATAGAGGAGTTAAGGGTACAGATGCAGGTCATGCTTTAAACTCTATCATGGTAAATCTTACAACAGGTGCAGGTCAAGCAGGTAAGGCAATGAAAAAGTTAGGTGTAAGTGCATTTGATAATCAAGGTAAATTTAAAGGTATGTCAAATGTACTTAAAGAGGTTGCAAATAAAACTAAAGGTATGACTGATGAGCAGAAAAATTATTACTTATCTGCTATTGGTGGAAAGACTCAATTAAAAACGTTACAAAAGTTACTTGATGGTGTGGGAAATGAATATGATAGTTTAAAGAAAAAAATAGATAATTCAAAAGGTGCTTTAAAAACAATGTCTGATGTAATGAAGGATAATACTAAGGGTGGACTTGCAACCTTAAAATCAGCCCTTGAAGAAACTGGAATTACTATTTACTATCAACTAAAGCCAGCAATAGCATCTGTAGTTGATAATTTAACTAAAATGACTGTTTGGTTTAATAATCTAAGTGAACCAATAAAAAGAGTCATAACTAATGTAATGCTTTCAGTTGGAGCATTTGGAGTACTTTTATTAACTATAGGGGCTGTGTCTTTAATTGTTTCAAAAGCTATAGGTGTATTTGGCTTTTTTGTTCCAATAATATTAAGAGCAAAAGTTGCTTTCAGAGCTTTTGTAATAGGCATGAAACCATTAAGTGCAGTATTTTTAGCTGTAATGGGTCCTGTAGGATGGACTATAACAGCTGTAATTGCATTGGCAGTAGCATTTACTATTGCTTATGCTAAATCTGAAGTATTTAGAAATAAGGTTAATTCATTAGTAAAATCATTTACAGAATTTGCAAAACCTATAGTAAATTTTTGTATGCCTGCACTTAAACAATTAGGGGAAAAATTTAAAGAGTTGTTATCAGCATTTGGTCCACTATTTGCGTCTATTTTAAACTTAGGAAGTGTAATAATGAAGGTACTAGGACCTGTTTTAATTGGCGTAATAGGTTTTCATATAGCAAAATTAGTTTTGATTTTATCTACTCTGGCAACTGCCTTTAAAGCTGTAGTTGATACTATAACTAATGTATTAAATGGTCTAGCATCTATTTTAAATGGAGTATTTAATTTAATTATAGGTATTGTCACAGGCGATAGTAAAAAGATGATGAATGGAGTTAAACAAATATTTGATGGTGGAGTAAAAATTATAAAATCAATTTGGAAAGGTTTCATAGATTTTGTAACTGCTCCTATACAAGCTATAGCTGATATAGCTGACAGCTTATTTAAAGATAAAGCTAAATGGCTTACAGATAAGTGGAAAGATTTAAGAACATTCTTAGAAAATCCAATTGAAGCAACTGCCAAAATATCTACTAAAACAAATGTAAACATTCCAGGAAGTAAAGCAGCTGATGCAGCTGGGAAATCTACACCAAATACAGGTGGATTAAAACAAACAATAGCAAATCTAAAAGGTTCATTTAGTGATTTTAAAACTTTTATTAAACCTATGACAGATTCTATAAGTCAAGGAGTTGAATCTGGAAAAACTAAATTTACAGAACTGCAAAACAAAATATTAAATGATGTTAAACCTGCATTAAAGGTCCTAGAGGATTCTGGAGTAAATTTTAAGGATAAGTTTAAGGAGTCAATAACTTCAATAAAGGATAAATTTAATGAATTAAAGAACATATTAGCTGGAAATATTAAAACAAATATAGATAATTTAGTAAAAGCATTTGAACCTTTAAAACCTCATTTAGATAATTTGAAAGAGTGTTTTGATAAGGTTAAAAAAGCGATTACTGATTTTTTTACTCCAGCCAAACAGGTTGGAGATACAGTAAACAAAGTAAGCCAACCAATGGATAGTGTTAAAAAGTCTACTGATGGAATTAAACTTTCTTTCCAAAGTTTAACTCAAGCACTTGCTCCTGTTAAAGCTTGGTTTCAAGGATTTATGCCTTTCCTATCACAAATAGGACAACAACTTTTACCATCTATAGGAATTGCAATAGCTGGTGTTGTTGGCGGAATAATTTTAGCATTTACATGGGTTTTAAATACATTAACCGCAATAATAACAACAGTATCTGGAATCATAAATGGAATTATGTCTTTTATATCTGGAATTATTAATGTTATTATGGGGCTTATAACAGGAAATGCTGATCAAACTATGGATGGACTTAAACAAATATTTGATAGTGGAGTAGGTGTAATAAAATCAATTTGGAATGGCCTTGTTGATCTAGTTAGTGGTGTACTGGAACCTGTAATAGATCTTGCTGACTCATTTTTTAAAGATAAAGTTAAAGGGGTAAAAGAAGCTTGGAATAAACTTAAAGATTTCTTTAAACATCCAATTAAGGGAACAATAGAAATATTTAAAAAAGGTCCTAGTTTACAAATTGGAAAAGGTGCAGATGCTGCTGGCAAAAGTCCAAGAAAAGCATTTGGTATAAATAGAGTTCCTAGAAATGATTATTTAATTAGGGCACATGAAGGAGAGAAACTTTTAACCAAACAAGAAGCCAATCAATACAAAAGAAATAGTTCAAATGGAAGTTTATTTCTTGATAAATTGGCTGATACAATAATTGTAAGAGAAGAGGCTGACATAGATAAAATTGTAAGAAAAATAAACAAAAAAATATCTCTTGCAAAAGTTGGAGGCGTTTTGTAAATTATCGTGCTATAATTGTAGTATATAATTTACAGGGGGTTATGTTATGAATAAAAAAATACCAGCATTAGCAATATTAATTGTATTATCTTTAAGTTTAGTTGGATGCAGCACAAATGATTCAAAAAATGGAGATAGTAAACCTAAGCAAAATACAGAGGAAATTAAAAATCATAAAATAGGCGAAGTTGTTGATTTGGACGGAGCAAAGGTATCTGTTAAAAATGTTAGAAAACTAGAATCAGATAGTAATGTATATGCAGTTGAGATTGAAATCACCAATACAGGAGATACAGATCTTGAAAGTGATTTCCTTCAAAACTACATACTAAAAACGGATGATAATACAGTTGGAAATGCAATAAATAATCAAGAATTAAATGGAGAATTACTATTTGACACAATACATCCAGGAGATACATTAAAAGGTGAGATAGCATTTGAACTTACAAAAGATACAAAGCCAAAAACAATTGAAATTGCTTATGAAAATGTAGGAAAATATACAGTATTTGATTTATAGTAATTATCTTAAAAGACACTTATTGAAATAAGTGTCTTTTATTTTAGGAGGAGTTTAATGGAAATATGGTTAAGACAAGCAAATAATACATTTAGGTTTCCTGTTATTCCACCCTCTTTTGAGATAAATGGAAGTGCAACAATAAATACATCTAATATTTTAAGTGTTGGAGATATTGCAGTATTTGGAGGGTTAGGGCTTAAAACTATAGAACTATCCTCTTTTTTCCCTAATCAAGAATATAGTTTCTGTAATTATAATGGATTTCCAAAACCATATGATTGTGTAAATTTAATAGAAAGTTGGATGAAAGAAGGATATATATTAAGATTTATCATTACAGAAACTAATATAAACTTTGAATGTATAATTGCAGATTTTAATTATAGAGAACAAGATTATTCAAGAGATGTTTATTTTACCTTAAGTCTAAAAGAATATAGAAGGATACAAATATCCAAAGTAAACATTAATAATGATGAAAAATTATCTTCTGAAAAGGATGTTCCACTAACAAAAGGATTTGATACTAAGCAAAAAACACATAAGGTTGTTGAAGGAGATACCCTTTTTAAGATAGCAAAAAAATATTATGGCAATGGAGATTTGTGGGAGAAGATTTATAAAGCAAATGAAGATAAGATTAAAGATCCATCTGTAATAAAAAATGGTTGGATATTAATAATTCCTTAAAATGGTGGTGATTTATAATTAATAAAATCAAAATACAAGTTCATATAAAAAACGGAAATATATATAATGTAACTGATTTAGTGGATAAGTGTACTTGGTCTGGTGATTATAGATCACCATCAAGAACTTTAGAATTTTCTATAATTCAATCTGCAAGTGATATTAATTTTAGGCAGATAGATATTCCAGTAGCAAGTACAGTTTGTTTCTATGTTGATGATAAAGAACTTTTTAGAGGAATGATAATAGATAGATCTAAAGACTCTAGCAATAATAATATAGATTTTACAGCTAAAGATATGGGCTTTTTACTTTTACAAAGCGAAGTGTCATACAATTTTAAAGATAAATTAGTTGAAGATATTGCAAAGCAGGTTTTTGTAGACAATAAATTCCCACTAGGTAATTTACCTAAAACTAACGTTAAATATACAAAAATGTTTATTGGTGTAACTGGCTATGATACTATAATGAGCGTTTATACAGAAGCAAGCAAGACAACTAAAAAAAAGTATATGATAGAGTCTAATCTTGATAAATTTAATGTTATTGAGAAGGGTGTAGTTACTTTAAATATAACATTTGAAGAAGGCTTTAATCTTATCAATACAAATTTTTCTGAAAGCATGGAGAATGTAAAAAATAAAGTACTAGTTGTTGATCAGTATGGTAATAAAATTAGTGAGAAAATAAATGACTCTATATTTAAAGACGTTGGGGTAATTATGCAAAAGGTAATACAACAACAAGAAAACAGTACTATAGACATAGATGGAGAGTTTAAAGGAATCGAAAAAACTTGCTCTTTAAAAGGATATGGTGATATAACTTGTGTAACTGGTAGAGGTGTAAAAGTAAAAGACTCATATACAAAATTAATAGGTCTTTTTTATATAGATACAGATAAGCATACATGGCAAAATGGAGATTATCAAATTGAACTAGAGCTTAATTTTGAGAATATAATGGATGAAAAATCTGCTGGTCAAGATGAACAAAAAGAAGATGGTTCAGAGTATACTGGAGGAACAGAATACTCTGCTGAATTTACTGCTTATTGTCCTAGAAAATCTGAGGGTGGAGATAAAGATTGTAGAGGTAAAAAACTAGATCCTTCTAAAAAAACATGTGCTGCTCCTATGGTTGGAACATATGAAAAATCTTACTATACAAAAGATTTCTTAAACAAACATCCTCTTATGAGATATGGAGATGAAATACAATTGGTTACAGGTGTTTCAAGTCGAGATGGAACGTATAAGGTAAATGATAATGGGCCTGCAATAATTATAGAAAAGGATGGAACATATCATATAGATATTTTATTTGGAAATGTTGAAGAAGCCAATAACTTTGGAAGAAGAAAAGGGAAGATTATAATTGGTGGTTATTCTGGAAACGTGACAGAAAAAGCAAAAACAGTAATTTCAGAAGCAAGAAAACATCTTGGAAAGCCATACAAATGGGGTGGGAATGGACCAAGTAGCTTTGATTGTTCTGGACTAATGGTATATTGCTTTAAGAAGGTTAATGTTAATTTACCAAGAACCTCAAGTCAGCAATCTAAGGTAGGTAAGAAAGTAGAGAAAAATAATTTACAGGCAGGAGATTTGGTATTTTTCCATAATCCAGTCAGCCATGTTGGACTATATGTAGGTAATGGAGAATTTTTACATGCGCCACAAACAGGAGATGTAGTCAAAATAAGTAAATTAAGTAATAGAAAAGATTTTAATACAGCTAGAAGAGTTTTGTAAAAGAGGTGATATCGTGGCAGATCCAATCAATGAATTTATAGGAATAATGAGACAAGAAGGTAAATTTCATAATGAACCTTCTTTTTTTATTGGAAAAATTAAAAGTAAATTACCAGATTTAAAAATAGAGATAAATAACATCATATTAGAAAAAGAAGATATCTTGGTAGATAGTTGGATGCTTGATAGACAGATAGAGTTATTTGATACAGAAACAAGTCAAGAACATAAACATGAAATAAAAAATCCCTTTATAGATACTTTTGAATCTGGAAACACAGTAATAATGTTTAAAATAGGTGAAAAATTTGCTGTTGTAAGTAAATTGGTGAGTCTAGATGAATAATACTATATTCCCTTTCATGGGTGTTCCAGAAGATTATATTTCTCCAGACAATGAAGAATTACCTATTTTTAAAGAATTTGCTTGGGATTTTGATAAAGATGAAAAGGTAATTGAAAATGGAGACTTTAAAATAGTTGAAAGAAATGAAGCAATTAAAGTATGGATTTACAAAACAATAAAAACAGATAAGTATGTTTATTTAATATATGATTGGGATTATGGAACAGATATAAAAAATCTAATAGGGCAAAAGTATACTAAAGGTCTTACTGAAAGTGAGGCAAAAAGGTATATACAAGAAGCTCTATTAACTAATCCATATATATTAGAAGTCAATGTAACAAATGCAGAATTTAAAGATGATAATTTATCTATAAGTTTAAATGTAAAAACAATTTATGGAGAGGAGGAGATTACTTTTGTATAGTGGCCAATCATTTAGTACCTTAAATAATAGAACTTTAAATAACATAAATCTCCCTCTTTATAAAAACCAAGGATCTTCTCTTTATAATATAGTTTCTCCAATAAATTCAGAACTTGCACAATTATATATAGAACTTTCTTATATACATAAGAGAGTTTTTATTCAAGATAACTTTGACGATTTTCTTGATAGAAGAGTCAATGAATTTGGTGTATATAGAAAGTTAGGCACAGAAGCAATAGGTGAGGTAATATTTGAGGGCAAAATAGGAACTAAAATACCAAATGGAACAATAGTATCTCATAGTGATTTACTATTTGTAGTTATTAAAGATGTTACAATAGATGAAGATAGTAAGTTAAATGTAAGCCTTATACAGGCTTTAGAGGTTGGCATTAAGTATAATTTATCAGCTAACACAGAATTTAAACTTATAGAAGAAATAAATGGAGTAACTAAAATTTATAATGAACTTGACCTAAAAGGTGGAACAGAAATAGAAACTGATGAAGAATTAAAAGAAAGGTTCTATAAAATACAAAAAAATCAAGCGACAAGTGGAAATAAAGCACATTACCAGTCTTGGGCTTTAGAGGTTGAAGGTGTTTATAACGCAAAAGTAATTCCTCGTTGGGATGGACCAGGTACAATTAAGATTCTAATTTATGGTCAAAATAATCAATCAGTTGATAATGAAGTATTGCAAAGATGTATTGAACATATAGAAGAAGAAAAACCTATTGGACCTACTATTACAATTGTTACACCAAGTACTTTTGATATTAATATTAGTGCAACTTTAACACTTGAAAATGGATATGATATTGAATCTATAAAAGTTGTGTTTTTAGATATTATAAATTCTTATTTAATAGAAAATTCAAGAGAGATTATTTATATAAAAATAATGAGTTTGTTAGCAAGCATAGAAGGTGTTCATGATATAAAAAATCTCCTTGTAAATGATGATGTTAAAAACATAATAGTTGATGAAGAAAAAGCTCCTGCTGTTTCAAGTGCTATATTTGATATCGAGGTGAGTTAAATTGAAGTTAATTGATTACCTGCCAAGTTTTGCAAACAATGAAATTGACATACAAATCCAAGAAGCACTTGAAAATGAACTTTTAACGCTAATTGATGAAAAAGATGATTTATTAGAACAGTTTTTTATAGATACAGCAACTTGGGGACTTGATGATTGGGAGAACCTTTTAAGCATAAAAGTAAATTATAAGTTAGACTTCGATACTAGAAGAAGCAATATAAAAGCAAAGATGAGAGGTAAGGGTACAACAACAATAGAGGTTATAAAAGCTATCTCGGAAGCTTACACAAAGACCAATGTTGATGTAGAAGTATTTAGTAATCTATTTAGTTTTACACTTAGTTTTATAACAAATGATTGTAGTTATAACACTATTTTAGAGTTAGATAAGAAAATAGAAGAAATAAAACCTGCACACCTTGAACATAAATTTGAAATGATTTTATTTAATGAAAATGGACTTTATGCAGGAGCAATGAGCAGTACAGGAGAAACAGTTACTATATACCCTTATACACCTAAAAATATAGAATGTTTTGGAGAAATAATACTAGCTAGTGGAAACAATAAAAGTGCTGAAAGGGTAACATTATACCCACAGGAGGTGATATAATTGGCACAAGCACAATATTATACATTACTTACAGAAATAGGCAAGGCGGCTATAGCAAACGCTACAGCACTTGGAACTAGAGTGGATTTTGCAAAAATAAAAGTTGGGGATGGTGGTGGAAGTGCATATATTCCAACAGAAACTCAAACAGAACTCAAAAATGTAGTGTGGGAAAGCACATTAGAGCATGTTCAAGCAGACGAAAAAAATCCTAATTGGGTAGTTATCCAAAAAACTATAACTGGAGATACTGGAAGCTTTACAATTAGGGAGATTGGAGTATTCGACTCTAAAGACCAACTTCTCGCAGTATCTAGCTATCCCGAAACTTATAAACCTGCTCCAGATTCGGGAACAGTAAAAGAAATATTAATTAAAATTATATTAGCTGTGTCTAATACAGCAAGTATAAATTTAAAAATAGACCCAACTGTTGTGCTAGCAACATTAAGAGATATACAAGATTTAGACGCTAAAATTGATACAACTAAAACAGAATTAACAAGCAACATAGAAACTACTAAAACAGAGTTAAACACTAAAATAGGGGATACAACACAACTTACTACAACAGATAAAACAAATATAGTTAGTGCATTAAATGAGGTAAAAAGCAGTGTAGACAGCATAGAAACAACAGCAGAGAAAACAAGTATAAAAGATACAGATAACTTATTTTCAAGTGATAATGTAGAGGGAGCATTAAAAGAAGTGATGCAAGAAGTAAAAGGTAATAGAAGTAGTATTATATCAACAGTAAATAATAATTTGATACCAATGTAGAAAGGAAGGTGAAATTAGTATGTCTACAACTGTTTTAGAAAGAACTGTCAAAAGAAGACGTGGTTATTATCGTATGACAGATATTCATGCTTCACGTCTTACTTATAACGACGGAAGTCCTTATTATGCTGACTTTGTTGCTTATTATACTTTAGACCAATATGAAAGAGTTTCTATATCTGCAACTAAAAAATTTGTAGCTTATTCAACTAGGGCTTGTCAGATAATAAATGGCAGAGAAGTTGATATTAGTAGGAATTTTACTCAAGAAACAACTGTTCAGTTTGTACCCGACCCTACTATTTTTATAAGTAACGATTTAGGTGTGATTGGTAATGCGTGTAGTATAAATTATAGAATATCAGATAGTGATTCTAGTGTTAGATTTAAAATAATCGAAAAAATAAATGGTGTTAAAATAGCTGAAAAAAATAATGTTGTTGATGGAAACTATGAATTAATTATTACAGATGAACTCTTATCTGAGTTGGCATTTAACTCTGTAAATAATATAACTATTGAACTCGATAATGGTTATGGTGGAATATTCTTAGATAAAACTGTTACATTTACAAAAGGTAATACTAAACCAAAATTAAATATAACTTCTTATAACTCCACTTCTGCAACATTTACAGCAATAGATACAGATAATAATTTATCTAAAATAGAGTGGTTTATAGATGATGTATTAAAGGAAACAATAACAACAGATTTAACAACAGAGAAAACAATAAACTATGAACTTGCAGACAATGCAATACACACATTAAAAATAGTTGCTACAGATTCAGAAAATGCAACAGCAGAAAAAGTGCTAAGTATAAGCAAAGAGATAATGCCACTTCAATCTGATGCTAGTTTAAGTGATATATCAACTAAGTTGATAGAGATTGGAGAAGGGTTTAGAAATGGTAAAACAAGTATTATAAATACTTTAGCATTAAAGAATATAGAAGCAAGTTTGAATAACACACTTGTTGAGTTATCAGAGAAAATAAAGCAGTCTTTTGATAGTGGAGACGCTAGTTTACAGGATTTGATGAATCAGTTAACACAAGCTAATAATACTATATCGCAATTAAACTCTAAATATAAAGTTGCTAGTGGAACAGTCACTTCTTTTGCGGATAGTGCTAAAATTGCTTATCCATATCTAACCGACAGAACTTTTAAACCTGGTACTTGGGTTAAAATTAGTAATTTAGATTTTAAGCCTAACATTTTCTTTGCTGATTTTGATTACTATGATACTGAATATAAAAATAATTATAAACTTTTCCTTTTTGCTTGTCGTGGTGTCGCTACACAAAGAGGTGTTGATTTTTCAAGCGTTACAGCTTTTATTAGAAAAAACAGTGATGAAAATTTTCATGCTAATGGTTGGCTCTATAATAATTCCGAAGGGGATGTTTATTTTAATAATACTGGTGTTCAAATTCCAGCTTATAACTTTGACTCAACTCAAAGACATATTTATAAATGGTATGCTATTAAATTTATTTAAGAAGGAGAAAAAAATATGAATGTTCCAAACAGAGTAATATATGACCAAACAGGCAAAATAATTTTTGAAACAGGTGAGTCCTGTGGGGATGTGTTACCACACAATAAAATAACTGAATTAGATTATATTGATATTCCATATGGAAGTATAGATTATATTAAAAATAGAATTATAGGCATAAATATAGAAACAAAACAACCAATTTTGGAAGAAATACCAGTATATGTAAGTGAAGAAAAAAAGAGAATACAAGAATTAGAAAATCAAGTTTTATTAAATGAAAATGAAAAAGTAGGAGGATTATTATAATGAATATAAATAATGTTGTAGTAAGAATATTAGCAGAGAGGATATTAAACGGAGGATTAAACCCTCTAAAAAATCGAGAATTTGAATTAGATGACGTAACTAACACAGAGTATAGAAAAGCAGTAGAGGATTATATAATTAGAGAAAGTGGAGTAGTAGAAGGAGCAGAACCAACAAAATAGGTTTTTTTTATATAAATTAAAAATAATTT
>OCAS01000781.1_pt1 | contig 21688 bp, 18 predicted proteins | sample 1550751 | NCBI WGS metagenome assembly OCAS01 (sample SAMEA2580301, study PRJEB22360) | human gut metagenome | biome: human gut; feature: human-associated habitat; material: faeces | place: Denmark | collected 2008/2010
AAATTTTTTACGGTTATACTTGACTAATTTTATCTAGATTGTTATAATATTAACAGTCAAGGAAATATTTAGGTAAAAGGATAGTTATTTAATTATTTATTTTTAGGAGGATATTTAAGATGAATCAGTGTTTTGGTTGTAACACATGTGCAAGTGCGGATAAGAAGCTGGAGGGGTATATCCGGGAGCTGCCGATGGAGACTTCGCATCACAGGGTGGAAGGACAGAGTACGAAGTGCGGGTTTGGTCTGCAGGGTGTCTGCTGCAGGCTTTGTGCAAATGGGCCTTGCAGGATCACACCTAAGGCGCCGAGAGGAATCTGTGGTGCTACGGCAGATGTGATCGTGGCTCGTAACTTCCTGAGGGCTGTGGCAAGCGGGTCAGGGTGTTATATACATATTGTGGAAAATACGGCGCTGAATGTGAAGAAGACAGCTATGGCAAAAGGGGAGATCAAAGGAGAAAAATCCCTGAAGAGGCTGGCTGAGATTTTCGGTGTGGAAGGCAAAGATAAATGGGAGACTGCGCAGATCGTTGCCCAAAAGGTGCTGGATGATCTGTATAAACCGGAATATGAGAAGATGGAGCTGGTTGAGAAGATGGCTTACGCTCCCAGATTCCAGAGATGGCAGGAGCTTGGAATCCTGCCGGGCGGCGCGAAAGGCGAGGTGTTCCATGGAGTTGTAAAATGCTCTACTAACCTGAACTCAGATCCGGTGGATATGCTGACAGATTGTCTGAAGCTGGGTATTTCCACAGGTATTTACGGACTGACACTGACGAATCTTCTGAATGATGTGCTGCTGGGTGAGCCGGAGCTCAGACTGGCGCCTGTGGGACTCAGGGTGATCGATCCGGATTATATTAATATTATGATCACAGGACATCAGCACACGATCTTTGTGGATCTGCAGGAGAGGCTGACTTCAAAGGAAGCTGTGGAGAAGGCAAAAGCTGCCGGTGCGAAAGGATTTAAGCTGGTTGGATGTACCTGTGTGGGACAGGATCTGCAGCTTCGCGGGGCGCATTACACAGAGGTGTTTGACGGTCATGCGGGAAACAACTACAGCAGTGAGGCTGTGCTGGCTACAGGCGGTATTGATGCGGTGCTCTCTGAGTTTAACTGTACACTTCCCGGCATTGAGCCTATCTGTGAGGAGCTGAAGATCAAACAGATCTGTCTGGATGATGTGGCGAAGAAGGCAAATGCAGAGCTGAAACCTTATGTGTTTGAAGAGAGAGAAAAACAGAGTGAAGAGATCATAGATGAGATCGTTGCGGCTTATAAAGCAAGAAGAGGCAGTGTGCCCATGAATCTTCTGCCGGAACATGGAAATGACAACACCCTTACAGGTGTCAGCGAAGTGTCCTTAAAGGAATTCCTGGGTGGTAACTGGAAGCCGCTGATCGATCTGATCGTTTCGGGTGATATCAAGGGTATTGCCGGTGTGGTTGGATGTTCCAATCTGACAGCGGGCGGCCATGATGTGCTGACAGTGGAAATGACAAAAGAGCTGATCGCAAAGGATATTCTGGTACTGACAGCAGGCTGTTCTTCAGGAGGTATTGAGAACTGCGGACTGATGACTCCGGAGGCTGCGAAATATGCAGGTCCGAAGCTGCGCGCTGTATGTGAGAAACTGAATATTCCTCCGGTATTGAACTTTGGACCATGTCTTGCGATCGGACGTCTGGAGATTGTTGCTACAGAGCTGGCAGAGGCAATCGGTGTTGATATTCCGAAGCTTCCTCTGGTACTGTCTGCTGCACAGTGGCTTGAGGAGCAGGCTCTGGCGGATGGATGCTTTGGCCTGGCTCTGGGACTGCCGCTGCATCTGGGACTGCCGCCTTTTGTGACAGGAAGCAAAGTGGTGACAAAAGTGCTGACAGAGGATATGAAATCCCTCACAGGCGGGCAGGGTATTATCACTGGGGATGCAAAAGAGAGCGCTGAGATTCTGGATAAAATTATCGAGGAAAAACGTGCAGGCTTAAATATCTGATACAGGGGGGATGCGGTTATGAAGAGAATTATGGTGGATGCCAGCAAATGTGACGGCTGTAAAAGCTGCTCCCTGGCCTGCATGCAGGCGCACCGGGAAACACCGGGGACAATTTACGACCTGGACGTGACAGACATTTCCAACGAGACCAGAAACTTTATATATAAAAATCCGCAGGCTATACTCCTATTTTCTGCCGCCACTGTGATCAGCCGGAGTGTGTGATGTCCTGTATGAGCGGGGCACTTACAAAGGATGAGAAGACCGGGCATGTGCTGTACAATGAGGAAAAATGCGGTTCCTGTTTCATGTGTGTCATGAACTGTCCGTACGGAGTTTTAAAACCGGATGAAAAGACGCATTTAAAAGTAATCAAATGTGATTTCTGCATTGACAAAGGCGAGGAACCCAGTTGTGTAAAAGCCTGTCCAAAAGAGGCTATCTGGGTAGAGGAGGTGTAGCATGGGATATGTGATTTTAGGCGTGGGTGCTGCGGGCATTACTGCGGCAAAGACCATCCGGAAAGCAGAGAAAGAGGCGGAGATCACCATGATCTCCACGGACCGACAGGTACATTCCCGCTGTATGCTGCACAAATATTTGAGCCATGAGCGGACAGCCGAAAAGCTGAGCTTTGTACCGGAAGATTTTTTTGAGACCAACAGGATTCACTGGATAAAAGGAAAAACCGTTACAGGTCTCGATACCGCCAAAAAGAAAGTTATATTGGAAGACGGCGGGGAAGTTCCCTATGATAAGCTGCTGATCGCCACAGGCGCTGAGAGCTTTATCCCTCCTGTGGGAAATCTGCGGGAAGCTGCCAATGTATTCGGGCTGCGCCATCTGCACGATGCGGAAGCAATTGATAAAATGGCAGAAAGCGCAGAGCAGATCGTCATCATCGGTTCCGGCCTGGTGGGGCTGGATGCGGCTTACGGTCTGATGGAAACAGGAAAGAAGGTATCCATTGTGGAGATGGCAGATCAGATCCTGCCTATTCAGCTTGATAAAACGGGTGCTCTCGAATATCAGAAACGTTTTGAGGCGGCAGGTGCTTCCTTTTACCTGGGAAGAAAAGCTGCTGAGACAAAAATGGATGAAAACGGCAGAATCACGGAGGTGATTCTTGACAATGGAGAGTCACTGCCGTGTGATATGGTGATCGTGGCGGCGGGTGTGAGAAGTGCCACCGCAGGTCTTGACGGTGAAGGAATCGTGGTTGACAGAGGCATGAAGGTCAATGATTATCTGCAGACCGGTGCTGCCGATGTCTATGCTGCCGGGGATGTGACAGGGCTTTCCGGTATCTGGCCCAATGCCCAGAAACAGGGAGAGACGGCTGCCCTCAATATGATGGGGGGAAATGTGGAATATGAGGATCGGTTTGCAATCAAGAATACCATTAATTTCTTTGGGCTGGTATCTCTCTGTGTAGGTCTGATCGTTCCGGAAACTACCGATGTGGTGATCGCCAGAGAAGATGCAAGCAATTATAAACGCGTGATAATCCGTGGCGGAAAAGTAGTGGGTGTGCTTCTTCAGGGAGATATTTCCCATGCAGGTATCTGGCAGTATCTCATTAAAAATGAGATTTCCATTTCAGGGATTGAAAAGGATATCTTTGATCTGAATTTCGGTGATTTTTACGGAATCAGAGATAATGGGGAATATACCTGGCGCACAGCGTGATGATGACCTGTGATTTTTATAAAAAAGGGCTTGACAAACTGAAGTTTTAACGGGTATACTTGGTGACATATACAGAAATGCTGTGATGGGAACAAGTAATCCCCGTGGGCTTCCACAGAAAGCTGCCGGCTGATGAGAGGCGCGGAAGGAAGCGGACGATGAATACCTCCCTGAGCTTCACACCGAACAGTGGTTATGCTGCGGACAACAGTGTAAGGCTTAAGTAGGCTGTGACGGAGTGGCACACGTTATCGTGCAGATGAGTATCGCCTTGTCAAAAGGCCGTACTTACTGAGGCAGACGATGTGAATCGTCTGTGAAAAAAGGTGGTAACACGGAAGCAGATACAGCTCCCGTCCTTTGTAAAGAGGACGGGAGCTTTTTATTGTGCGCAGGTGTGCGGATACCGCTTTCGTCCGGTTAGAATTTACAGATAAGTAAAGGAGAAAACACTATGAAAATCTATGAAGAACTGACTGCCAGAGGCTTGATCGCACAGGTGACAGATGAAGAAGAGATCCGTGAGCTGGTGAACAATGGAAAAGCAACATTTTACATCGGTTTTGACCCTACAGCCGACAGTCTGCATGTGGGACATTTTATGGCACTGTGCCTGATGAAACGTCTGCAGATGGCAGGCAACAAGCCGATCGCCTTACTCGGCGGCGGTACCGGCATGATCGGAGACCCTTCTGGGAGAAGCGACATGCGCCAGATGATGACAGAGGAGACGATCCAGTATAACTGTGACTGTTTCAGAAAACAGATGAGCCGTTTTATTGATTTTTCAGAGGGAAAAGCCCTTATGGTAAATAATGCAGACTGGCTTCTGGACCTCAATTATGTGGAGATGTTGAGAGAAGTGGGCGCTCATTTTTCCGTAAACAATATGCTTCGCGCAGAGTGCTACAAACAGCGCATGGAAAAGGGACTGAGTTTCTTTGAATTTAACTACATGATCATGCAGAGCTATGACTTTTATATGCTGTACAAGAACTACGGCTGTAATATGCAGTTCGGCGGGGATGACCAGTGGAGCAACATGCTGGGCGGTACAGAGCTGATCCGCCGTAAGCTTGGAAAAGACGCCTATGCTATGACCATTACCCTGCTTCTGAACTCAGAGGGCAAGAAGATGGGCAAAACCCAGTCAGGAGCTGTCTGGCTGGATCCCAATAAGACATCACCTTTTGACTTTTATCAGTATTGGAGAAATGTCAGCGACGCAGATGTGCTGAAATGTCTGCGCATGCTTACATTCCTGCCTTTAGAGCAGATTGATGAGATGGACAAATGGGAGGGCAGCCAGCTCAATACAGCAAAAGAGATTCTGGCTTATGAGCTGACCAGCCTGGTACATGGCGAGGAAGAGGCCGGAAAATCCCAGGAGGCAGCAAGAGCTTTATTTACCAGCGGAAATGCAGCAGATATGCCGTCAGCCGTCATTGAACAGTCAGATCTGCAGGACGGAAATATTGACCTTATTTCACTTCTGCACAAGAGCGGATTGGTGGGCAGCCGTTCCGAGGGAAGAAGAGCCATCGAACAGGGCGGCGTTGCCATTGACGGTGAGAAGATCACAGATGTAAAATATCTGGTTCCGGGAGAAAAACTGGACGGGGACGGAATCGTCCTGAAACGAGGAAAGAAAAATTTCCGGAAAGTGACAATGAAATAAAACTATAACGATTCGGTCAACAGAGCCGCAGCAGGTATTCGTCTTATAATGGGGAGGAAATCTGCTGCGAACTGTGTTGGCCGTTACGTTTTGTGCAAAATCATCAAATTATTTTTTCTTTGTTAATGCCATTGCATTTTAACTCAGAATATGGTAATCTGGATTTACGAAAAGGTCAGCGCTGAACAATCGAAAACGCGCAGAAAACAATTCTAAAATTAAGACAATATGACACACATTTCCAAATTCTATGGAATTCCCATATTATTTCCAATTATAAAGATTCAGAGCAAAGGAATACCAACATTGTTTTTCTGATTGCGAAGCGCCTGCCGGAACAGAGAGGTTATGAGAATGAACAAAAAAGGAATGATATTTGAAGGGCTGAAAGTGCGCAATGAGATTAAAAAGGCAATGTATCAGGAGGAAAATCTGCCGGACCGCATACAGGAGGAGAACCGTTACCTGACAGAAGCGGAAGGCGAGGACACAGGTAAAAGTGTGCTTAAATGTGAGCGGGAACTGACACGTGTTCTGGAAAAGCTGATGAATGAGGATGGGGAGGAAATCTGCCTTGATGTGACCTATTTTCTGGTTTTTGCAGCAGCGCAGAATCCTGTCTGCCAGGAAGAACTGAAGACACTTACACCGGAGCAGATTCTTGAATATCAGAAGATTTTTTTGGACAATGGGTATCATGGAGAGTATTTCTTGTCCTGCCTGGGCTATGAGGAATATTATTATGCACAGGTGCTCTTTGGCATGCTGGAAGTGATGCGGGAGGGAAGCAGAGAGAAAGCGGAGGATGCTTACAGGCTGTTTATGGGGCTTATCCGCAAAGGCTGGCACAGTGCCAGAAAGGAACTTTTTAAAGAAGAGACCCTGGAGTTTCAGTGTATACAGGAATGGGCAGAACCTTATACAGAACAGCCGGCCATGGGAATGAGCCAGATATGTGTTATTTATCTGCTGGCAGAAGCCTGTCATGTGGAGATAAGGAAGAATGTGAATTATTACCTGATACTGGAGTGTATGATTGACAGAAATACGATCTGGGACAGCAAAAAAGAGGAGATTCTGGAATATGAGGTCTGGGGAAGGCAGGGATATGCGGACAGCAGTTTCAGCAGAATGCTGGCGGAGACTGTACGGAATCCGTTTCAGGCAGCGCTGGGATTTCAGGTGGAAGGATATGAAGAGTTCGATTGTTACCTCCAGAATCTTTTCCATTTGGGAGGCATTGACAGAAATGTGCTTGGCGGGGAAGTGCTGGATGAGAGGACACGTGAGATTCTTCTGGAGATTGGTGAATTTGAAGAAAAATCCGGTTTGGAGAAGTACATTTACTCCCTTTACATTGTTTTGCTGTCCGGTTATGTAAAAAAATGCCTGGATAAGATCCTTGAAAATAATCCGGCCAGATGGCAGAGGTGCGTAGACCGGGAGGCAGAAGAAAAAGATACTTTAAAAAAACAGATCAATGAGCTGGAAGTATACTGCAGAAGCGTAAAGAAGAGAAACCGTGAACTGGAAGAAAAATTGGAGCAGGCAGAACGAACCGTACGCCGCAAAGAGAACCAGATGCAGCGCGCAGTAAAGCAGCACCAGTCTGAAAAACAGGAATTGATAAAGCTGAGAGAGCGCCAATATAATACCGGAAAAGCGGGCTGATGACTTTTGCATAATAGTCTGCAAAAGGGCAATGCTGTAAATTGCGAAAGCAATATTTTTAGCAGAATTAACAAAATATTATATGCAAAAATAGGCACTATTTTTTAACGGTATAAATGGATTTTATCAGCAAAGTATGATATACTTTGAATACAAGAAAGGTCAGTAAAACAATATGAGAGAAAACCAATTGTTAGAGTTAATATATGAGGAATTGACTGTCGTAAAAAATAATACGGAATCTATGAAAGAGGACATTGTTACATTAAATGAAAATGTCAGTATTTTGAAAGAGGATGTAAATGCCCTGAAGAAAGATGTCAGTGTCTTAAAAGAAGACGTCAGTGTCTTAAAAGAAGACGTCAGTGAGTTAAAAGAAGATGTCAGCGTCCTGAAGGAAGACGTCAGTGAGTTAAAAGAAGATGTCAGCGTTCTGAAGGAAGACGTCAGTGAGTTAAAAGAAGATGTCAGTGTCCTGAAGGAAGACGTAAATGGATTAAAAGAAGATGTCAGCGTCCTGAAGGAAGACGTAAATGGATTAAAAGAAGATGTTAGTGTCCTGAAAGAAGATGTAAATGGGTTAAAAGAAGATGTCAGTGTCTTGAAAGAAGATGTCAACGGTTTAAAGGAGGATGTCGGAATCCTGAAAGTAGATGTCAGCGGATTAAAAGAGGACGTGATTCTTCTGAAAAAGGACGTCAATCATTTAAAGGAGGAAGTCACCAGAATAAAAGCAGCGCAGGCCCGTACGGACCGCCGGATTAAGAATTGAAAAATATGGATGATGCCATATTGGGAGAGGTTGAAAGAGTACATGAAATCCTGGACCGCCATGCAGCGGACGGGAGTAAACATTTCGCATAATTTACACGTGCACTTCTAAACGGGCAGTGTTTCATTATTCTATGAAATGCTGCCCGTTGTCTCTGCTCTCTGCAGAAAATTAAAATCAACTATTGACAAATAAAACACATGGCATTATAATTGAGAAAAAGTTGAATTGATTAACACTTTAAACCGATGAACAAGAGGAGTAGGTAAGAATATTTACTTCCAGAGAGCCGTTGCTGGTGGGAATGCGGCAGTAAGAGTTTTTACTGAATGGACTTGTGAGGGCAGCTTGAAACCTTTGTGATCCGAATAGGATTTGGGAGAAGGAAGTAGACGCTGACGGGGAGCTTATCCGTTATCAAGGAGCAGTGTATGATAGTACATGAAAGAGCGGTTCATATTACGTAAAGTATATGAGCAATATGGGTGGTACCGCAGGAGTTTTGAATTTACAGCTCTTGTCCCATTGGAGAAATCTGATGGGGCAGGAGCTTTTTTATTTACAGAAAAACCTGATCTCGCTCTTTGGAAAGGGAGGAAAAACATGACAATTACACCAGACTGCAACACAATCCTGAAACTGGCAGAAAAATATTCCATTGTACCTGTATGCAGAGAAATCTATGCGGATGTTACAACACCTATTACGCTGCTCCGCAAACTTACAGGGTTTTCGAAAAGATACTATCTTCTGGAGAGTATCGAGGGCGGGGAGACTTGGGGAAGATATTCCTTTTTGGGATATGACCCGGTCATGCGGGTAACCTGCAGGGACCGCAAAGTATATATAGAAAAGCAGGGGAAGACAGAAACTGTGGAGACAGAAAAGCCTCTGCATGTACTGAGAGAAATCATGAAAGATTACAAGTCTCCGAGGCTTTCCGGTATGCCTCCGTTTACCGGCGGTTTTGTGGGATATTTCGCATATTCCATGGTGGGCTATGCGGAACCGGTACTCAATATTAAAAAAGGCACATTTCCGGATTATGATGTGATGCTTTTTGACAAGGTGATCGCCTATGACCATCTGAAACAGAAAATCTGTATCATTGTCAATATGCGGACTGATAAAGTGATGGAGAATTATGGGGAAGCCACAGCGGAGATCGCCAGAATAGCCGGACTGATCAAAAGTGCACCGGTGCCTGCCATAGCCGGTGAACCGGAGCAGATAGATTTCACCTGCAATGTAAGCAGAGAAGAATACTGCAGCATTGTGGAGAAAACGAAAGAATACATAAGAGACGGAGATATCTTCCAGGCTGTCATTTCCAGACAGTTCAGCAGCCCTATGAAGGGAAGTCTCCTGAATGCCTACCGGGTCCTGCGCACCACGAACCCGTCCCCATACATGGTATATCTCCACTTTGATGAGGAGGAGCTGATGAGTACCTCACCGGAAACACTGGTCCGTCTTCAGGATGGCAGACTGACAACCTTCCCGGTGGCAGGCTCCAGACCAAGGGGCATGGATGCAGAGGAGGATGAAGCTCTTGAGAGGGACCTTCTGCAGGACGAAAAGGAGCTGTCAGAGCACAATATGCTGGTGGATCTGGGAAGAAACGACCTGGGACGTATCAGCCGGTTTGGCTCTGTGGAAGTGACGAAATACATGATGATTCACCGCTACTCGAAAATTATGCACATCTGTTCCCAGGTGGAAGGTTCCATCCGGGAGGATAAGGATGCACTGGATGCCATTGAGGCTGTGCTTCCGGCAGGAACTCTTTCCGGAGCTCCGAAAATCAGAGCCTGTGAGATCATTGAGGAGCTGGAAAGCATAGAGAGAGGTGTATATGGCGGTGCCATCGGTTATTTGGATTTTGCCGGCAATCTGGACACCTGCATTGCCATCCGCATGGCAGTCAAAAAGGACGGAAAGGTCTATGTGCAGGCCGGCGGCGGAATTGTGGCAGACAGTGTACCGGAGCTTGAATATGAAGAATCGGCAAATAAAGCGGCAGCGGTTATGCAGGCCATCCAAAATGCCGGGGAGGTGGATGAGTTATGATAGCATTGATTGACAATTACGACAGTTTTACTTACAACCTGGTACAGATGATAGGAACTATTAACCCTGACATCCGCGTGATCCGGAATGATGAGATGACAGTGGAGGAAATCGCCGCATTACAGCCTTCCCACATCATCCTCTCACCGGGACCCGGATACCCAAAAGATGCAGGCGTATGTGAAGCCGTCATTCAGAGACTGCAGGGCAGAGTTCCCATTCTGGGGGTCTGCCTGGGACATCAGGCAATCTGTGAGGTGTATGGTGCCAGGATCAGCCATGCCAGACATCTGATGCACGGCAAAAAAAGCAGGGTGCGCATTCAGACGGAAAGCCCTGTCTTCGCAGGCATGGAGGAGGAGATTGACGCAGCCAGGTACCATTCCCTCATAGCAGAAGACGGTACCATCCCTGACTGTCTGCAGGTATTATCCACAGATGTGGAGAACGGGGAAATCATGGCAGTGGGCCACAGGGAATATCCGGTGTACGGACTCCAGTTCCATCCGGAATCCATACTCACACCAAAAGGAAAAAGCATATTGGAGAATTTTTTAAATATAAAAGCCGGAAGAGGAGATAAGATCATGATCAAAGAGGCAATTCACACACTGATGGACGGTAAGGATTTAAGCTATGAAGTGGCAAAGGCAGTTATGCACGAAATGATGGACGGCATTGCCACACAGGCCCAGATGGGAGCTTTTCTGGCTGCGCTGCGCATGCAGGGCGAGAGTATTGACGAGATCACGGCATTTGCTGAGGTCATGAGGGAAAAAGGAATTAAGATAAAGCCGGAGAGAGAGGTCATAGATATTGTGGGAACCGGCGGAGATGAGGCGGGAACATTCAATATTTCCACAACTGCCGCATTTGTGGTTGCAGCAGGCGGTGTACCCGTGGCAAAACACGGAAACCGCAGCGTATCCAGTAAAAGCGGTGCTGCGGATGTTCTGGAACATCTGGGCGCCAATGTGGCTCTGGATGCAAAGCAGAATGAGACGATCCTCAATAAGACCGGCATGTGCTTCATGTTTGCGCCTGTTTACCACTCCTCCATGAAATATGCAGCTCCGGTCAGAAAGGAGATGGGGGTCCGTACAGTCTTCAATATTTTGGGCCCTCTGTCCAATCCGGCAGCTGCCACCATGCAGCTTCTGGGTGTATATGACAAAAACCTGGTGGAGCCGCTGGCTAAGGTGCTGGGCAATCTGGGCGTGACAAGAGGTGTGGCCGTGTGCGGCGAAGATGGCCTGGATGAGATCACCCTGACCGGGGAAACTACAGTCTGCGAAATACGTTTCGGCGAGACTTCCTGCTACACCATTTCACCGGAACAGTTTGGCATGGAGCGCTGTGAGCTGGCCCAACTGGTGGGTGGTTCCCCTGCAGACAATGCCCAGATCACAAGAGACATTTTATCAGGCCGTGAGACCGGTCCAAAGCGCGACGTGGTTCTTTTAAACGCGGGTATGAGTCTCTATCTGGGAATTGACGGCATTACTCTGCAGGAGGGTATTAATATGGCAAGAGGGTTGATAGAAAGCGGAAAAGCGCAGGCGAAATTCGATGAGTTTGTTAAGGCCACAAGAGAACAGTAAAGGAGGGGACTGCAAAATGATTCTGGAGCAGATAGCAAGAGATACAAAGATCCGCGTGACAAATCAGAAAAAGAAGGTTCCCCTCGGAACACTGAAAAAAGCCGCATACAACATGGAGACAGAGACAGGATTTCCTTTTGAAAAAGCACTGGCAAAAGAAGGTCTCAGTTTCATTTGCGAGGTGAAAAAAGCGTCTCCCTCAAAGGGAATCATTGCAGAGGATTTTCCTTATCTGGATATTGCCAGGGAATATGAGGCAGCTGGGGCAGACGCCATTTCCTGTCTGACAGAGCCGAAATATTTTCTGGGCCGTGACAGCTATCTGAAGGAAATCGCGGAAACTGTAAAGATCCCGGTTCTCAGGAAAGATTTTGTGGTGGAGGAATACCAGATTTATGAGGCAAAGGTCCTGGGAGCCGGCGCTGTGCTCCTGATCTGCGCCCTCATAGAACCGGAGCTTTTAAAGCGTTATATCCAGGTGTGCGACACCCTGGGGCTTTCCGCTTTGGTGGAGGCCCACGACGAGAAGGAAATCTCCCATGCTGTGTGGGCGGGAGCCAGAGTCATTGGCGTAAATAACCGCAACCTGAAAGATTTTAGTGTAGATGTGGGAAACAGCACAAAGCTTCGCGCTCTGGCGCCGAAAGAAGTCCTGTTCGTGGCAGAGAGCGGTATCAAGGGACCTGAGGACATTGCTCGTTTAAAAGAAAATGAAGTGGATGCGGTGCTGATCGGTGAGACACTGATGAAGAGCAGAGACAAGAAAAAAATGCTCTCTTACCTAAAAGGGGAGGGAACATCCGATGGGCAGTAAAGTGAAGATCTGCGGTCTTGTAAGGCCGGAGGATATTGAAACGGCAAATCTGTGCCGGCCGGATTATATCGGATTCGTCTTTGCGGACAGCCGGCGCCGGGTTTCGATAGAGCAGGCGGAGTGTTTGAGAGCAGGACTGGCGGACGGGATTCTGGCAGTCGGTGTCTTTGTAAACGCCCCGGCACAGGAAGCGGCCCGGATCGCCGAAAAGGGGATCATAGATATCATTCAGCTTCATGGAGATGAGGATGAAGCCTATATTCGAACTATAAAAAAATATACCCGGAAACCGGTCATAAAAGCTGTCCGTGTACAGAGCCGAGAACAGATTCTAAAGGCCGAAGAACTGCCCTGTGAATATCTGCTTCTCGATACATATACAAAGGGGCAGTATGGCGGAAGCGGAAAAGGGTTTGACCTGTCCCTGATTCCAAGCCTCAAAAGACCTTTTTTTCTGGCCGGCGGCCTGAATGCTGAAAATGTATCAGGTGCACTGAGAGAAAGCGGCGCGTTTGCCGCAGATGTAAGCAGTGCGGTTGAGACAGGAGGATATAAGGACAGGGAAAAGGTTGAGGCATTTATCCGGGCAGTACGGGAGCAGCAGACAGATACCTGCCGCCACTATTCTTTTGCACGGTCAGCGCAGTAAATGCGCAGACCTGACTGAACAGTTACAAAGGATCAATCATATAAGGAAGAGGATGAAGAGATGAGTAAAGGAAGATTTGGTAATTACGGAGGGCAGTACATTCCGGAGACACTTATGAACGCAGTACATGAACTGGAGGAGGCATATGAAAAATACAGCAAAGACCCGGAGTTTAACAGGGAACTGGACGATCTGCTGAAAAATTATGCCGGACGTCCTTCCCTGCTGTATTATGCAGAGAAGATGACAAAAGATCTGGGAGGCGCTAAGATCTATCTGAAGCGGGAGGATTTAAATCACACAGGTTCCCACAAGATCAACAATGTCCTGGGACAGGTGCTCCTTGCCAAAAAGATGGGCAAAACAAGAGTCATCGCTGAGACGGGAGCAGGACAGCACGGGGTTGCCACAGCTACGGCAGCAGCACTTATGGGGCTTGAATGTGAAGTCTTCATGGGACGCGAGGACACGGACCGCCAGGCTTTGAATGTATACCGCATGGAACTTCTGGGGGCGAAGGTACACCCTGTTGACAGCGGCACCGCGACTTTGAAGGATGCGGTAAATGAGACCATGAGGGAATGGACCAGAAGGATGGATGACACCCTGTATGTGCTGGGGTCTGTTATGGGGCCTCACCCCTTCCCCATGATTGTCCGCGATTTCCAGAAAATCATCGGAAAAGAGATCAAGGAGCAGCTGCAGGAAAAGGAAGGCAGACTTCCGGATGCTGTGATCGCCTGTGTGGGCGGCGGCAGCAATGCCATGGGAGCCTTTTATGAATTTATCCGGGAGGAGCAGGTACAGCTTATCGGATGTGAAGCGGCAGGCCTTGGCGTGGATACAGAAAAGCATGCTGCCACCATCGCCAGAGGTTCAGAAGGTGTCTTCCACGGCATGAAATCCCTGTTCTGCCAGGATGCGTACGGACAGATCGCGCCGGTATATTCCATCTCCGCGGGGCTTGATTACCCCGGCATCGGACCGGAACACGCCAATTTGAATGAGACAGGCAGAGCAGAATATGTGCCGATCACAGACGTGGAGGCAGTGGAGGCATTTGAATACCTCTCAAGGACCGAGGGCATTATCCCGGCCATAGAAAGCGCCCATGCAGTGGCATACGCAAGAAAACTGGCACCGACTATGGACAAAGATAAAATCATTGTTGTAAATATTTCCGGCAGAGGCGATAAGGATGTGGCTGCCATAGCACGATACAGAGGAGTGGAGATCTATGAATAAAATACAGCAGGCATTTGAAAACAAAAAAGCATTTATTCCCTTTATCACAGGCGGGGACCCCACGCTTGACGTGACAGAGCAGCTTCTGTACGCCATGGAGTCGGCAGGGGCTGACCTGATCGAGATCGGCATACCGTTTTCCGATCCCACAGCGGAAGGCCCTGTGATCCAGGAGGCCAACGAGAGAGCTCTGAAAGCGGGATGCACCACAGATAAATTGTTTGACATGATACAAAGGGCGAGAAAGAAAGTCACTGTGCCTATCGTATTTCTGACTTACGTGAATCCTATTTTTACATACGGCAAGGAGCGCTTCATGAAAAGATGTGTGGAGTGCGGGATAGACGGCATCATTGTTCCGGATATGCCCTATGAGGAAAGACAGGAGCTGGCACCTGCCTGCGACGCCTACGGGATTGATATCATCCCCCTCATAGCGCCCACGTCAAAGGACCGCATCACCATGATCGCAAAGGCAGCAAAAGGCTATATCTACTGTGTCTCCTCCTTGGGAGTGACCGGGGTGAGAAGTGAGATCAGGACAGACATCGGTGCCATGGTGGAGCTGGTCCGTCAGGCTACGGATGTACCGTGCGCAGTGGGGTTCGGAATATCTACCCCCGAGCAGGCGTATCACATGGCAAAGGTTTCAGACGGAGCCATCGTGGGTTCTGCAATTGTTAAAATTGTGGCAAAATACGGAAAAGATTGTGTGCCTTATGTGGCTCAGTATGTAAAAGAAATGAAGGCGGCAGTGGACCGGGCAAAGGGTTGAAAACAGCGGAGGATGGGCAGTTCCATCCTCCCTTTTTATGCAGAAAAATCCATATGGCGGAACATTACCTGCGCGTATTATGCAAGTCTGACAAAAAACATACACAATAATTAAATATTTCACAAATTCTTGTTGAAAAATTCCCGGAAAAAGGGTACAATTATAATCGGCAGAAATTGGTTTTGTCTTTTAACTCAACAAAGTAAAACCAGGAGGCGATTTCTGCATGAAAGCCGGATTATCACGCAGATTTTTCGTGCAGAATCCAGGTAAATAATAAAAAATGGAGGGCTGATAAATGAGTAATACAGCACAAAGCTTGGCAAGTAAAAGAATTGCTTCTTTACTTGATGAGAACAGTTTTGTTGAAATCGGCGGCTGTGTCACAGCCAGAAACACAGATTTCAACTTATCTGAAAAGGAAACACCGGCAGACGGTGTCATCACCGGTTACGGTGTCATTGACGGCAGCCTGGTGTATGTGTACAGCCAGGATGCTTCCGTTCTGAACGGAACCATCGGTGAAATGCATGCCAAAAAGATTGTCAGACTTTACGACCTGGCAATGAAGACAGGCGCTCCGGTGATCGGACTTGTGGACTGTGCAGGTCTGAGACTGCAGGAAGCTACAGACGCACTGAATGCTTTTGGCGAAATTTACACCAAACAGGTTATGGCGTCAGGTGTGATTCCGCAGATCACAGGTATCTTCGGGACCTGCGGCGGCGGTCTTGCAATCGTTCCGGCTCTTACCGATTTCACCTTCATGGAGGAGAAGAGCGGTAAACTGTTTGTAAACTCCCCCAACGCTTTAGAGGGAAATGAAATTTCCAAATGTGATACATCCAGCGCAAAATACCAGAGCGAAGAGGCTGGCCTGGTAGATGTTCTGGGAAGTGAGGAGGAAATCCTTGCACAGATGAGACTGCTGATATCTATGCTGCCTTCCAACTACGAAGACAATTCTTCCTATGAAGACTGCACTGATGATCTGAACCGTGTATGCCCGGAACTGGAAAACTGTGTTGGTGATACTGCCATTGCTCTTTCCCAGATCGCGGACAACAATGAGTTCTTTGAGGTAAAAGCTGCATACGCAAAAGACATGGTGACAGGCTTCATCCGTCTGAACGGCGCTACTGTGGGCTGCGTTGCCAACAGAAGCGAGGTTTACAACGATGAAGGGGAGAAGACAGAGTCCTTTGACAAGGTTCTCTCTGTAAGAGGATGCAAGAAAGCAGCAGATTTCGTTAAATTCTGTGACGCTTTTGAAATTCCGGTACTGTCTCTGACAAATGTAAAAGGCTACAAAGCTACAAAATGCTCAGAAGCCAACATTGCCAAGGCAGCGGCACAGCTTACTTACGCATTTACAAATGCAACCGTACCGAAGGTGAACATCGTGATCGGTGAAGCGTTCGGAAGTGCATATCTGGCAATGAACAGCAAATCCACAGGAGCGGACATGGTATTTGCATGGCCGGGCGCTCAGATCGGTATGATGGACGCGCGTCTTGCAGCTAAGATCATGTATGCAGACAGCGATGCTGCTACGATCAATGAAAAGGCCGCTGAATATGCTGACTTACAGTCAAGCGCAATGGCTGCTGCCAAGAGAGGTTATGTGGATTCCATCATCGAGGCAGAAGATACAAGAAAATATGTGATTGGTGCTTTTGAAATGTTATTCACAAAGAGAGAAGATCGTCCCAGCAAGAAACACGGCACGGTTTAGGCGAGGTGAATCATATGAAGCAGACATGGAAAAAATTAATTGGTTTAATCCTGATCGGAGTATGCGTCCTGGCTATGACAGCCTGCGGCAGCAGCAAAGACTCCACAGGCGGTTTGAAAAAGCTGGACGATGCCACCGTTGACTCTCTGGTGGAGAGCTTCGGAAGTGTTGTCGGCAACATTGCCAATCTGGATGAGGAATCCATCGCAAGCCTGATGGAAGGTGACGATGCCTTCAGTGCTTCCGCAGCCAGCGCATGGGACGGAGCCGGAGAAGATCTGGGAACATATGTTGAGACAACCAAGGGCGAGGTGGAGGACAAAGACGGCAGCTATATTCTTACGCTGACCTGTACTTTTGAGAAACGCAGTGCAGACTGCATCTTTACTTTGGACAAAAACGGCAATCCTCTCAGCGTGACTATTGACCCGCAGTACTCAATGGGCGAAAAAATGGCACAGGCAGGACAGAATACACTTCTGGGTGTTGGTACTGTTTTTGTAATGCTTATCTTCCTGTGCTTTGTTATTTCCTTAATGAAATACATTCCGGGCTTTGTAGAGTCCTTTGGCAAGAAGAAAGCTGTTCCGGAAGAGATTCAAGTTCCGGCTGCCCCGGCTGCTCCTGTTATTCCTGAAGCAGCGGAAGAAGAGGTTGTGGATGACGGTGAGCTGATTGCAGTCATTGCAGCGGCGATCGCAGCATCTGAAAATACATCTACAGACAGTTTTGTAGTTCGTTCCATCAGAAAATCAACAAAAAGAAATTGGCAGAGAGCCTAATCACAGGAGGAAATGGTTATGAAATCTTATACAATTACAGTTAATGGCGTTGCATACGATGTAACAGTGGAAGAGGGCGCAGGAAACGCAGCAGCTCCTGCGGCAGCACCGAAGGCTGCTCCCAAGGCAGCACCGAAAGCAGCTCCGGCAGCAAAACCTGCAGCATCTGCAGCAGGCGCAGTGGCAGTTACCGCATCTGTTCCGGGTAAAGTATTCAAAGTGGAAGCAAGTGTGGGACAGGCAGTAAAAGCCGGCGATAACATTGTCATCCTGGAAGCCATGAAAATGGAAATTCCGGTTGTTGCTCCGCAGGACGGTACCATTGCAAGTATTGACGTGGCAGTTGGTGATTCCGTAGAAAACGGCGATACACTGGCATCCATGAACTAGAATTTGCAAGCATTTGTAAATTCCCGACAGCTAAGAGATAAATCTTGCTGATACAATAGAAAGCACACATCGAGAACTTTCTATTGTCACGAATACGAACAATGGGAGGTAATATAATGTCTAACGTTACAGATACACTGTCTAACCTGCTCCACCAGACAGCGTTTTTCAATCTGACATGGGGAAATTACCTTATGATTTTAGTTGCCTTTGTTTTCCTTTTCCTGGCAATTAAAAAAGGATTTGAACCGCTTCTTCTGGTGCCGATTGCTTTCGGTATGCTGTTGGTTAATATCTATCCTGATATTATGGCACAGCCATACACGGATGCAGCAGGAATCGAGCACGCAGGTGGACTTCTTCACTATTTTTATCTGATGGATGAATGGAGTATTCTTCCGTCCCTGATCTTCATGGGTGTTGGTGCCATGACAGACTTTGGCCCGCTGATCGCAAACCCCAAGAGCTTTCTTATGGGTGCGGCAGCACAGCTGGGTATCTACATGGCGTACTTCCTGGCTATCTTCATGGGATTCAACGGAAAGGCAGCAGCAGCTATCTCCATTATCGGCGGTGCTGACGGCCCGACCTCCATCTTCCTGGCAGGTAAACTGGGGCAGACAATGCTCATGGGACCCATTGCGGTGGCGGCATATTCCTATATGTCCCTGGTTCCGATCATCCAGCCGCCGATCATGAAACTTCTCACAACAGAGAAGGAGCGCAAGATCAAAATGGAACAGCTCCGTCCGGTTTCCAAACTGGAAAAGATCCTGTTCCCGATCATCATCACCGTTGTTGTTTGTCTGATTCTTCCTACAACAGCTCCGCTGGTTGGTATGTTAATGCTTGGTAATCTGTTCCGCGAATCAGGTGTTGTAAAACAGCTGAGCGAGACAGCTTCCAATGCCCTTATGTATATTGTAGTTATCTTACTGGGAACTTCCGTAGGTGCTTCCACAAGCGCTGAGGCATTCCTGAAACTGGACACTCTGAAAATCGTCGTATTAGGTCTGGTCGCATTCGCAGTCGGTACGGCAGGCGGTGTGCTCCTCGGTAAGTTAATGTGCAAACTGTCCGGCGGCAAGATCAACCCGTTGATCGGTTCTGCCGGTGTATCTGCTGTTCCTATGGCAGCCCGTGTATCCCAGAAGGTCGGTGCTGAGGCGGACCCCACCAACTTCCTGCTGATGCATGCAATGGGCCCGAACGTTGCAGGTGTTATCGGTACTGCGGTAGCGGCCGGTACCTTCATGGCAATTTTCGGTGTTTAACAGTATGAAAACATGTTTTAAAAATTTAGGAGGAAATTAAGATGGCAGAGGTAGTAAAAAAACCGATTAAGATTACTGAAACAATCTTACGTGATGCACATCAGTCCCTGATTGCGACCAGAATGTCCACAGAGCAGATGCTGCCCATCGTAGATAAACTGGATAAAGTGGGTTACCACTCCGTAGAATGCTGGGGCGGTGCCACCTTTGACGCGTCCCTTCGTTTCTTAAAAGAAGATCCGTGGGAGAGACTGCGTAAGTTCCGTGACGGTTTCAAGAACACGAAACTGCAGATGCTGTTCCGCGGCCAGAATATTCTGGGATACCGTCCTTATGCAGATGACGTGGTAGAGTATTTCGTACAGAAATCCGTTGCAAACGGTATTGATATCATCCGTATTTTTGACTGTCTCAACGATTTAAGAAACCTGCAGACAGCCGTAAAAGCATCCAACAAGGAAAAAGGACATGCACAGGTTGCCCTGTCCTATACCCTGGGCGATGCTTATACCCTGGACTACTGGGTAGATATGGCAAAAAGAGTAGAGGATATGGGTGCGAATTCCATCTGTATCAAGGATATGGCAGGCCTGCTTGTTCCGTACAAGGCAACTGAGCTGGTAACTGCTCTGAAAGCTGCTGTAGATATTCCGATTCAGCTTCACACACACTACACCTCAGGTGTGGCTTCCATGACCTACTTAAAAGCAGTAGAGGCAGGCGTTGACGTAATTGACACCGCTATGTCTCCTTTCGCTCTGGGAACTTCCCAGCCGGCTACAGAGGTTATGGTTGAGACCTTTAAAGGAACACCTTACGATACAGGATTTGACCAGAACCTTCTGGCGGAGATTGCTGACTACTTCCGTCCGATCCGTGACGAAGCACTGGACAGCGGCCTGCTGAATCCCAAGAACCTGGGTGTTAACATTAAGACTCTGCTGTATCAGGTACCGGGCGGTATGCTCTCCAACCTGACCAGCCAGTTAAAGGAACAGCACGCAGAAGACAAATTCTACGATGTTCTGGAAGAAGTGCCGAGAGTGCGTAAGGACCTGGGCGAGCCGCCTCTGGTTACACCGTCCTCACAGATCGTTGGTACACAGGCTGTATTCAACGTGATCATGGGCGAGCGCTACAAAATGGTTACAAAAGAGACAAAAGACGTTCTCAGCGGAAAATACGGTGCTACAGTAAAACCGTTCAATCCTGAAGTACAGAAGAAATGTATCGGTGACACAGAGCCGATCACATGCCGTCCGGCTGATTTGATCCCGGATGAGCTGGATACTTTAAGAAGTGAAATGGCACAGTGGTCCGAGCAGGAAGAGGACGTATTGTCTTATGCATTATTCCCGCAGGTTGCTACCGAGTTCTTTAAGTACAGAGAAGCACAGGAGACGAAGGTAGATCCGAAAGCTGCGGATACAGAGAACGGGGCTTATCCTGTTTAATGTTCAGCATAGAAAGGCGAAGGTGCCGTGACTGACGGTGCCTTTGGCCTTTTTTTCTTTTTTTAGTGAAAAATCATCGGATTTGTGATATTATAACCCATGTATGGGCAAAAACCGCTCATAAATTACGAAATACCCTACGGGTATGTTTTGAAGAGGGGACAGACATGGGTAATGCGGAAAATTTACTCAGTAAGATGAATAAACAGTACCAGAGCTTCAGCAAGGGGCAGAAAAAACTGGCCACATACATCAATGACAATTACGACAAGGCTGCTTTTCTGACTGCCGCCAGGCTGGGAGAGACCGTCGGGGTCAGTGAGTCTACGGTGGTGCGGTTTGCTATCCATCTGGGGTATAAAGGGTATCCGGAGTTCCAGAAGGCTTTAGAGGAGCTGGTGAGGAATAAGCTGAACTCCATACAGCGGATGGAAGTGACTTACGGCAGGGTTCCCCAGTCGGAGATCCTGGATACGGTGCTGCATTCGGATATTGATAAGATCAAGCTGACAATGGAGCATATAGACCACAGTGCCTTTGAACTGGCTGTGGAGACAATCCTCAAAGCGAAAAGTATTTATATTGTAGGGATACGAAGCTGTGCTCCACTGGCAAGCTTTCTGGGATTTTATTTTAATCTTTTGTTTGATCACGTACATCTGATGCATACGAACAGCTCCAGTGAGCTGTTTGAACAGATGATCCATATCAGCGGGGATGATGTTATCATCGGAATCAGTTTTCCGAGGTATTCCATGCGGACTTTGAAAGCCCTGGAATTCGCCAATAACAGGAGTGCCAAGGTGATCACCCTGACAGACAGTATCCATTCTCCGATGAATCTGTATTCCTCCTGTAACCTGATCGCCAGAAGTGATATGGCTTCTATTGTGGACTCGCTGGTGGCGCCGCTGAGTGTGATCAATGCACTGGTGGTTGCGCTCTGTATGAGAAAGCAGAAGGAAGTGGTGGCAACTTTGGAGGATCTGGAGAAGATTTGGGACGAATATCAGGTTTATAATAATGACGAGATCAATATGGCTGGCGGACAAGACATAGAAATGAAAAATACCGGCCAAAGAACGT
>OCAS01000786.1_pt1 | contig 21533 bp, 9 predicted proteins | sample 1550751 | NCBI WGS metagenome assembly OCAS01 (sample SAMEA2580301, study PRJEB22360) | human gut metagenome | biome: human gut; feature: human-associated habitat; material: faeces | place: Denmark | collected 2008/2010
CTGATAGTAAATGGAACTTTTTTAATTTTGTCTATCTATCTGGGCTGTGGCAGGACTGCGGGCAGGGGCCGGCAAATCTGCGCCTCTGACTGGTCCATGCTTGATTTTATACTGATAGCCGGTATATCCACCCTGCAATCCGCAACTCCCGCTGCCGCATTGTTGGGAAATGATGGGAGGTATTCCGGTCTTCTGATCTGGATTGCTTATGCTTTTATGTATTTTGCCGTAAGAAGGAGTCTGCGTTTAAGACAATGGTATCTGGACCTGTTTCTCGCAGCCGGCATGGGGGCGTGTATCATAGGAATCCTCCAATACTTCGATATAGATCCTATTGGATTTAAGAATCTAATGGACCCTGGACAATACTATATGTTTACGTCAACCATTGGCAACATTAATACATACACATCCTATGCAGCCATGCTGTTCGGAGCGTCTGTCCTGTTGTTCTTTACAGAGGAGGTCAGGATAAGAAAAACATGGTATCTCTTCTGCATGTCAGTCTCTTTCGCTGCCCTGATTACCGGGATGAGTGATAATGCCTACCTTGCAATATTTGCCCTGATTGGGCTTTTACCGCTGTATGCATTCAAAAACCTGAGGGGGGTCAGAACCTATATTTTTATACTGGCAGTGTTATGGTCGGAATTCTGGGGCCTGCACAGGATGACCAAGCCGCATTCAGGAGCTGCCGGTCAAATGGGAGGACTGTACCGTGTCATAACGGGTTCACATTACCTGATTATTCTGGTGGCGATCCTGTGGGTCATGTACTTCATATTGTGCCGGATGATGAAAAGGATTCCGGACACCCATCCCCTTATGCGGGATGGAAACAAGGGGAGGCGGGCCTGGCTGGTATTCCTGTCCGTGGGAATCATCCTGACCTGCGTTGTCCTTTATGATGTGAATGTCCGTGGAAATGCAGGGAACTACGGCGGATTGGCACAGTACCTGACGATCAATGACGACTGGGGAACGCACCGCTGGTATATATGGAGAATCGGTATGGAAAGTTATGGGGATTTTTCCATTAAACAGAAAATATTTGGTGCCGGACCGGATACATATGGAGCGGTTGTCATGGAGAACTATTATGATGAAATGGTCATGCGCTATGGGGAATTTTTTGACAGTGCTCATAATGAATATCTTCAATATCTGGTGACGGTTGGTTTGGCCGGACTTGCGGCCTATCTGGCATTACTGGTTACATCTGTCCGGAAAATGATTCGTTTATCCGGGAAACGGCCCTATGTGATGGCAATAGCCTTTGCCGTAATCTGTTATGCTGCCCAGGCAGCGGTCAACATCAGCGTTCCTATTGTGACGCCTGTCATGCTGATGTTATTGGCAATGGGAGTATCCGGGGAGGATGAGACCGATAAAGAAATGTCCAGTTTCTTTCGTCTGTCTTAGAAAGCCAGGCGATAACGGGAGAGACATCTGTAAAATATATAATATAGGCAGATTGCCATGGTGCGGTCTGCCTATGTTTATGCGGTAGACGTCAACTGGAGTTATAAATTTGCAGATTTCTTTTTACGGTATTCAGTTGGTGTTAAATCATAATGTTTTTTAAATAATCTGCAAAAATAATCCACATTATTAAATCCCGTTTCATAAGAAATGGCATTGATTTTTTTCTCTGTCTTTGAAAGCAATAGAGCGGCTTCATTTAAGCGATAATGTATCAGGTAATTAATTGGCGTAATGTGTAAAAATTTGCGAAAAAGGTTTAAAGCGGTGCTTTTGCTAATCCTTGCATGATCAGCAAGTTCTTCTAATGAAATATTATGAGAATAATTCTGATGAATATACTGCATCATTAACTGTAATCTTGCCTGCGAGGAAGCTGAATCAATCATTTGGTCTTTTACATCTGTAATATCTGCATTTTCATATATTACCAGCCAAAGCCTTTGAATGAGAGAGGATGTAGACAGTTCACAGGATGAAACACAGTCCTGAACAGCTATTATCTGTTTTATAATTGACAATGCTTCTGCCTGCCAGGGAACTTCTTCATGAAAAATCAGGAAAGAAGATAGTACAGGCAGGATATATTTTTGATATATGAGACTATCCGGTGCAGCAATAAAAGAAGGCATACATACAAAATTCGGGATAACAGCTTCAGCAGCAGAATAAAAGCGGTGCAGGGTTTTGGAGTTAATGAATACACCATTTCCTTCAGATAAATCGAATTGTTTTTCCCCAATCCAGAAGGTCACAGTTCCTGATTCAATATACACAAACTCTAATTCGGTATGCCAGTGCCATTCTATACAGTTAAAATCGAATTGGGATAGATTGTCATAATAAAAATTAAATGGATAGTTATTACTGCCATGTTGAATCGTTTCCATTAAATTTTCATCTGTTATTATTTTATTATAGGATATATTAGAATTCATAAGAATCATCTCCTCAAATGAGCTATTACGATATTGTACAATAAATATGAGAAATAAATCAATGAAAACCTGATTTTTATATTATATAATTCAATAAAAAACGAGGTGAAAGCACATGGGATTTAAATGGTTAACTTCTGGTGAAGGAGACAAACAGGAAAGTAAAAATGGAAGGTCCGTCTGCGTATGAATGCAGTAATAAAAATAGAAACGTATAAATCCGGAAAATGTCTTTCTATTTATGTTGATGATAAACCGGATGTAAATGAATTGGTGATAACACTGATAGAAGCGGGATTCATTGTAAATTACGAACCGCGGTACACCTCTGAATACTATGAAGGATGCTTTCTGTATGGCGATGAAAACGCAATAAAGATTTGCTGCAAATAACAAGAGAAAAGAAAGGATACTGATAACATTATGCCAAACTATCAGAGAACGAAAACCGCCTGTTACTTAGGATTTATTACACAGGCAATATCAGCTAACTTTGCGCCACTACTATTTTTAAAGTTCCATAACGAATACCATATTTCTCTTGGTAATATTGCACTGATTTCCACCTGCTTTTTCTTTACACAGCTTTTGGTGGATTTGTTTTGTGCAAAATATGTGGATAGAATCGGCTACCGTACATGTATTGTATCCTCGGAAGTGTGTGCTGCCATTGGACTTATTGGTCTGGCATTTCTGCCGGATATATTACCAAATCCATTTATGGGAATAATATGCAGTGTAATCATTTATGCGATAGGAAGCGGATTAATTGAAGTCCTCTGCAGTCCTATTGTAGAGGCATGCCCGTTTGAGAACAAGGAAGCGACAATGAGTCTGCTTCATTCCTTTTACTGCTGGGGCGCAGTGGGAACGATATTGATTTCCACATTATTTTTCTATTTATTTGGAATGAACAGCTGGAAGTGGCTGGCCATATTTTGGGCATTTATTCCGGCAATAAATATTTACAATTTTGCAACATGTCCAATTGAACATTTAGTGGATGAGGGAGGAGGAATGGGAATAAGAGAATTGTTCAAGACCCCGTTGTTTTGGCTGGCAATTTGTCTGATGATTAGCTCCGGTGCATCAGAACTTGCCATGGCCCAATGGGCATCGGCTTACGCAGAAGCAGCATTGGGATTGTCAAAATCAATAGGAGACTTAGCAGGCCCCTGTATGTTTGCAGTTACAATGGGAATAAGCCGTGTCATATTTGGAAAATATGGTGACAGAATGGATTTAATGAAGTTTATGACAGGATCAGGAGTCTTATGTATGGTATGCTATCTCCTTACTTCGCTATCATCTAATCCATTCATCGGACTTATGGGCTGCATTGTGTGTGGCTTTTCTGTTGGGATTATGTGGCCCGGGACAATTAGTATTTCATCTAAAAAGTTTCCCATGGGAGGAACCGCAATGTTTGCATTGCTTGCCATGGCAGGAGATTTAGGCGGAAGTATGGGACCGGGTATCGTGGGCCGGGTCACACAGAGTGCTGGAGATAATATTCGGGTTGGTATGGGGGTTGGCCTTATATTTCCATTTATTTTATTAGTGATGTTATTTATTCTGTACATAGCAGATAAAACAAATCGTAATAGTGGAGAGAACTGCTGATAATAGATAAAGAAGATGCAGCTCCAGACAACACGAATAAAGTGGGGAAGCCGGAGTATTTAGACTGTGAGTGGGGCTTGAGGAGAAGAATTCCTCGAACCCTGCTTTTAATTTTTAATAAAATCTATCTTAGTCAAAATGCTTTAAATGACTAAGTTGAACTTGACGTTGATGAAGATGAATGTTATAGTTTAATTAGCTCAAATTATTTATAATGAAGTAGTTGTATAATGGATGAGGTAATTGGATGAGGAATTATGATTATACTGAAAAGTGGAAAAAGTTATTGACGCCGCAAATTGTCGGTTACCTTACAACGATTCACGAATACAAAGGTGAGCAGCGATTGATTGCCAGCAGACATGCAGATGTACTGAATGGCTTAGTCGAAGTAGCTAAAATTCAAAGCACAGAAAGTTCCAATAAAATCGAAGGAATCTATACCTCCGATGAAAGACTGAGAAAAATTGTATTGGATAAGACAATGCCAAGGAGCAGGGATGAGCGGGAGATCGCCGGCTATAGGGATGTTTTGAGTACAATTCATGAGAATCATGAGCATATACCCGTCAGATCCACATTCATATTACAGCTTCACAGAGATTTATATAAATTTGAGAATGGGGGTATGGGGGGAGTATTTAAAAGTGCTGATAACATGATTGAAGAGAAAAATGTTGATGGTAAGATATCAGTTCGTTTTCAACCAGTGGCAGCTTGGGAGACATCGGAGTCAGTAGACAAGCTTTGTGAAGCATACCTTGATGTCATAACCAGAACGGATGCAGATCCATTGCTGATTATTCCGATGTTTGTATTGGATTTTTTGTGTATTCATCCGTTTCGGGATGGGAACGGAAGAATGAGCCGGTTGCTGACTTTGCTGCTGCTGTATAAGTCGGAATATATAGTGGGCAAGTATATCAGCCTTGAAAAATTGATCGAGAGAACAAAAGATTCTTATTATGATGCTCTCCAGGACAGTTCAAGATTGTGGCATGAGGAGGAGAATGATTATGCTCCATTTGTAACGTATCTGCTGGGAGTGATAGCAGCGGCTTACAGAGATTTTATTGTAAGAACCCGGCTGATTGAGGAAAGAACAGCAGCAAAACCGGATCGTGTGGCAGAGGCGATTAAAGAACAGATTGGAACCATTACAAAATCGGAAATCCTGCAGAAAGTTCCGGGAGTTAGTCAGACAACCATACAACGAACTTTGACAGAGCTTACAAAGCAGAACAGAATCATAAAAATCGGAAACGGACGTTATACAAAATACACATGGAATTGGGAGAATGAGAGATGATTACAGGAGAACTGAAAAATAAAATCGACAGTCTGTGGGAAATATTCTGGACGGGAGGATTGACTAATCCATTGGAAGTGATTGAACAGATGACCTATATGATGTTTATTCACGATCTGGATGAGACAGATAATATCCACGCAAAAGAGAGCGCAATGCTGGGACTTCCATACAAAAGTGTTTTTTCCACCCAGGTACAGTTGGGTGACAGAATGATTGACGGCACACAGTTAAAATGGTCGGTTTTCCATGATTTTCCCGCTCAGAAGATGTATTCTGTTATGCAGGAAATGATATTTCCGTTTATTAAGAATCTTCATGGGGAGAAGGACAGCGCCTATTCAAAATATATGGGAGATGCTATTTTCAAGGTGCCTACTCCGCTTATGTTATCCAAAATAGTAGACGCTATGGATGAACTGTATCATCAGATGTCAGGACTAAAAGATACGGATGTGAGAGGCGATGTGTATGAGTATCTGCTTTCCAAGTTGGCGAACTCAGGGGTGAACGGACAGTTCAGAACACCTCGTCATATTATCAGGATGATGGTGGAACTGATGCAGCCGTCTGCCGATGATATTATATGTGATCCGGCCTGCGGCACATCGGGGTTCCTGGTGGCAGCAGGAGAATATTTAAAAGAGCATCACAAGGAAAAAATATTTTATGACAAAGTAAAAAAAGACCACTATATGAACCACATGTTTCATGGATTTGATATGGACCGGACGATGCTGCGAATCGGTGCAATGAATATGATGACTCATGGTATCAATAATCCGTTTATTGAATATCGGGACAGTTTATCGGATCAAAATACAGACAGAGATAAATATTCCCTGATTTTGGCCAATCCGCCCTTTAAAGGAAGCCTGGATTATGACATTGTATCAGCAGATTTGTTAAAGATGTGCAAAACGAAAAAGACAGAACTGCTCTTTGTGGAACTGTTTGTCAAGATGCTTAAAACAGGCGGAAGATGCGCCTGTATCGTTCCGGATGGGGTGTTGTTTGGATCTTCAACGGCACATAAGGCTATCCGTAAAGAATTGGTCGAAAACCAGAGGCTGGAGGCAATCATTTCCATGCCATCCGGAGTATTTAAACCATATGCCGGTGTATCTACGGGAATATTGATTTTCACAAAGACCGGTCACGGCGGAACAGACCAGGTTTGGTTTTATGACATGCAGGCGGATGGATTTAGTCTGGATGACAAACGTGCGCCAATTTCAGACAATGATATTCAGGATATTATCCATAGATTTTTAAACCGCGCTCAGGAAGCGGGGAGGGAACGTACTGAAAAATCATTTCTCGTTCCGAAACAGGAGATTGTGGATAACGGGTATGACCTTTCTATTAATAAGTATAAAAAGGTTGAATATGTGGCGGTAGAGTATCCTCCAACATCGGAGATTATGGATAAAATACTGGAATTAGACGCGCAGATTGCCAGGGAATTGCAGGAATTGAAGGCAATGCTGTAGATGGATTGGAAACGATTGGAAAGGAAAAGCGAAGAAGGGTTGTTTTTGCGGGGTGGTATGGAAACAATTCAGATTTGTGGAGATGCGGATGTGTGAATATTTGAGATTAGATGAAGCATGTGAGTTGATTATGGGACAATCGCCAGACTCCAATAGTTATAATGAAAATGGAGATGGACTACCTTTTTTTCAAGGCAATGCAGATTTTGGTGAAGTATATCCTATAACAAGAGTCTGGTGTAATGTTCCAACTAAGATTGTGAATCCAAATACGCTGTTGATTTCTGTAAGAGCACCTATTGGTGCACTCAACATATCAAAGGATAAAAGTTGTATTGGAAGAGGCTTGGCAGGGATAGTTCCAAAAGACGATTTTAATTTAAAGTACATTTATTATTGCATGAAAGCAAAACACCAGGAATTAAATAGAAAAGGAACCGGAAGTACTTTCAAAGCTATATCAAAAAATACGCTTGGTGAAACACAAGTTAAGAAAATCACGTTGCAAGAACAGAATATGTATGTTCAAATTTTGGATAAGGTCGAAAAAGTTATTGCATATAGAAAACGACAGCTTGAAAAATTAGACACCCTAGTCAAAGCCCGATTTGTCGAAATGTTCGGAACTTATCCGGCAAATGAAAAAGGTTGGAGAACAGGAACGATCCGTGATATTGTTACCGAAGTAAGATACGGTTCCAGTCGTCCTGCTGTAACGGGCGGGCAATATCCATATTTGCGCATGAATAATATAACTTATAGTGGTGAGCTTGATTTATCTGACATAAAGAGAATTGATATCCCAGCAAGTGAAATACCTAAATGCACGGTTAGATGTGGAGATGTACTTTTTAACCGTACTAATAGCAAAGAGTTGGTTGGAAAAACTTGTGTATATGATCGGGATGAAATGATGGTTTTGGCTGGATTTGTAATTCGGATTCGAACAAATGAACAAATGATACCTGAATTTTTGTCAGCCTTTTTAAATACGGATTTCTCAAAAAAAATGCTTTTAGCAATGTGTAAGACTGCTATTGGACAAGCAAATATCAATGCACAGGAGCTGCAAAACATTGAAATATATATCCCTCCAGTTGAACAGCAGAAAATATATGCCGCATTTAAGCAACAGACCGACAAATCAAAAGTTGCAGTTCAGAAATCTCTTGATGAGACACGCCTGCTCTTTAATAGACTGATGCAGGAATATTTTGGATAGTATCCGTGTAATCCTGGTTAAAAAACAACGTATACACAAATGAAAAAGATGTAAGGCGTTGTATATGAAATAGCACTCTCTATCGGATTATCAGAGTATTAATAATAGCAGTAGAGTTGCCATAGATATAAGTGCCACAACCAAATCCCCACCAAGGAGGTGCCAATCCATGACCAATTTCGACTATTTAAAATCAGAACCCCAATTCCATATATTTGCGGATGTCGCCATATCTGCGGAACGCATTATACATATCGACCCGGAGGCGTGCATTATCAATTGCCGTAGGTCAATGGAGTTCGCCATAAAGTGGATGTATTCAATTGATCAATCGCTGGTTCGGCCGTATCAGGACAATTTATCCAGTTTGATGCATACGGAAGAATTCAAAGATATTGTTGATGAAAACCTCTGGAAGCGCCTTGATTTTATCAGGAGAATGGGAAATAATGCGGCGCACACCGGTAAGAAGGTGACATTTGACCAGGCGGCTCTGTGTCTGCAGGATTTATTTATTTTCCTTGATTTTATTGCATATTGCTATGGGGACCAGTATGAGGAGCGCCAATATGATGCTGCTTTGCTTGACACGGAAAAGCAGGACAAAAAGCCGGAGATGGAACGGATATCAGAAGTGGATTTAAAGGCTTTGATGGCAGAAAATGCGGCATTAAAGGAGGAACTGACAGCCAGACGTCAAGTGCAGGCGCCGGAGTATGTGACAAAGCCGCTGGAACCTTCGGAATATAAGACCCGCAAGCTTTATATTGATTCCATGCTGATGGACGCGGGATGGAGAGAAGGGCAGGATTGGCTCAATGAGGTAGAGGTTTTGGGAATGCCCAATCAATCCGGAGTTGGATTCGCAGACTATGTGCTTTATGACGATTCCCACAGACCGTTGGCAGTGATTGAAGCTAAGCGTACCTGCGTGGATGTTTCCGAGGGCAGGCAGCAGGCGAAATTGTACGCGGATCTGTTAGAAAGAAAGTATAAGCGCAGGCCGGTGATATTCCTGACCAATGGTTTTGATACGAGAATCATAGACGGACAGTATCCGGAACGAAAATGTGCAGCCATTTATTCCAAGAGAGATTTGGAAAAATGGTTTAATCTGCGTGCCATGAGAACGGGCCTCCGAAATATCACAATTGATAAAAACATTGCGGGACGATATTATCAGGAGGCGGCTATTAAAGCGGTGTGTGACAGCTTTTCTGTGAAAAATAAACGGAAAGCACTGCTTGTGATGGCTACCGGATCCGGTAAAACCAGGACAGTGATTGAACTTTGCCATGTTCTGCTTGATGCGGGATGGATTAAAAATATTCTGTTCCTTGCCGATCGCAATTCGCTGGTGACACAGGCAAAGAGAAACTTTGTGAATCTGCTTCCGGATTTGTCCTGTACCAATCTCTGTGAAGATAAAGATAACTATAACGCCCATTGCGTATTTTCAACGTATCAAACCATGATAAATATGATTGACGGCGCAAAGGACGCGGACGGCAAAGTGTTCTCCTGCGGCCATTTTGATTTGGTTATCTGCGATGAGGCGCACAGGTCTATCTATAATAAATACAAGGACATTTTTACCTTTTTTGACGCCCCATTAGTTGGACTTACGGCTACTCCAAAGGATGAGATTGATAAAAACACATATTCCATTTTTGAACTGGAAAGTGGGGTCCCGACATATGGCTATGAGCTTGCCCAGGCTGTTAAGGATGGGTACCTGGTAGATTTTCAATCAGTGGAAACCACACTCAAATTCATTGACCATGGGATTGTATATGATGAGTTGTCAGAAGAAGATAAAGAACAATATGAGGATACGTTTGAAAACGAAGATGGAAAAATACCGGAAGCAATCGGAGCATCTGCTTTAAATACATGGATATTTAACGAGGATACCATACAGAAGGTTCTTCACATATTGATGACGGAAGGGATTCGTGTGGATTATGGGGAGCAGCTTGGAAAGACTATCATTTTTGCAAAGAATCATGACCATGCAGAGAAAATTTATGAGGTGTTTCACAAGGAATATGCTCATCTGCCCAATGATTACGCGAAAGTCATTGACAACCGGATCAACTATGCCCAGAGCGCGATTGATGAGTTTTCTGACCCGAAAAAGCTTCCGCAGATTGCAATTTCAGTGGATATGCTGGATACCGGAATTGACGTCCCGGAAGTAGTGAATCTTGTGTTTTTTAAAAAGGTTATGAGCAAGGCGAAATTCTGGCAGATGATTGGAAGGGGAACCAGACTCTGTCCGGGACTATTGGATGGAAGCGATAAAGATAAGTTCTATATTTTTGATTTCTGCGGGAATTTTGAATTCTTCCGTATGAGCCAGGGGAAGCCGACAGCCAATATGGTGGCGCTTCAGGGAGCGGTTTTTAACCTGGAATTTCAGATTGCCTATAAGCTACAGGGCATTGAGCACCAGACAAAACGGTTGATCGAATACAGAAAAAATCTGGTGGAGATAATGAGTAATAAAGTGTCGGCATTGGACCGGAAAAACTTTGCAGTGCAGCAGCATTTAAAGTATGTGGATTTTTATGCAAATGCAGATAATTATACGGGATTGACCTATGAGTCTGTCATGCTGGTCAAAGAGGAGATCGCTCCGCTGATTAAACCGGACAAAGAGGATGCCAGCGCAGTGCGGTTTGACGCGCTGATGTATGGGCTGGAACTGGCTTACCTGAGCGGCAAAAAATACACGCGGGCGCGGGGCGACCTGCTTAAGAGGGCGGAGGCGGTTGCCAATGTGGCTAATATTCCAGAGATACAGGCAAAATCAGAGTTGATTCAGAAAATTCTCCATACCAGTTACTTAGAGAACGCCGGGATTGATGAGTTTGAACATATCAGAGAAGAATTGCGTGATTTGATGAAATATATCATTACAACCGGGCCAAGGAAATACATGACGGATTTCACCGATGATATTTTAGATATGACCTGGAATGATTCTGAGCTGGAAAACGATGAACTGGCAAACTATAAGGCGAAGGCGGAATACTATATCCGTCAGCATCAGGACACGCTTGCCATTGCGAAGCTTAAGACCAACCGCCCCCTTACTGACACAGATGTGAAAACATTGCAGGAGATTCTGTGGGGCGAGCTTGGAACTAAGGAAGATTATGAACGGGAGTATGGAGAAAAGCCGTTGGGCGAATTTGTACGTGAAATTGTGGGACTAGATATGAATGCAGCAAAGGAGGCTTTTTCAGCATATTTGAATGAGGCTAATCTGGACAGCAGGCAGATCTATTTTGTCAATCAGATTGTGGAATACATTGTTCATAACGGTATGCTGAAGGATCTGTCGGTGCTTCAGGAGCCGCCGTTTACGGATCGGGGCAGTGTGGTGGAGATATTTACGGATATGAATGTATGGCTGGGAATACGGAGCGTAATTGAACAGATTAATGCAAATGCTGTGGCATAAGAAGTAACAGATTTGCCGGCAGGTTATAACTGGGATTGGGGGCTTAAAGGTGGAGTGGAGAACACGTTTTAATCAAAATGTATTAAATGGGGCGGAGGACTATATTCAAAGCAGCCCGGTTCAGGATTTAAGGATAGAAGAAAATCATGTCACGGCGAGGGTCATAGACATAGAAGATTATGATGTGGATATCCGGCTGAGCAAAGACACAGTATCTTCCATGAAGTGCAATTGTCCGTGTGCAATAGCAGGCGGTAATTGTAAGCATATGGCTGCAGTTATGTTGGTGTGGGAGAATTGTACAAGGGCAGAGCCTGATGCCGAACCAGGAGAGCCGGTAACACCAACAGAGCCGGTAACATTATCAGAGCCGGTAATACCGGCAGAATCGGTTGCTGGAGAACCGGCATTAGCAGAGGAAGAAGAGCCGGCTGTAAGCCCGGCAAAAAATTGTCTGCAGCTGACCAGTAATATTGATGACGTGCTTAACTTTGCGATTATTCATAATGGCGCACATATTGTCAGAGATATTTGTGTGAAAAATGTATCTGAAATTGATCTGGAGCACCTGATGATTCGGATCAGTACCGGCAATGGGCTTACAGAGGATTATAAACTGGGAATTGAGAAGATAAAGCCTGGCGAGGAACTGCACTTTAGAAACTTAGATGTGCAGGTCAATGCGGACTATCTGGTCTCTCTTACTGAACGCTGCACCTGTCAGCTGACAGTAGGCATATATTCTGGAGAGAGCCTGTTGGTTTCAGAATCAACGAATCTTACGGCACTGGCCTTTGATCAGTGGCCGGGCCTACAGTATACACCTGAGCTTTTGGCAGCGTTTGCCATGCCGAATCATCCTGTCGTGACCAGCATGCTCCAGCTGGCGGCCAGGTATCTGGAAAAATGGACGGGAGATCCGTCTCTGGCAGGATACCAGTTTGATGACCCGAATCGGGTGAAACATATGGCTGCCGCAGCTTACGCGGCTGTCCAGCAGAAAAATATTACATATGCGGAGCCGCCTTCAAGCTTTGAAACATTTGGTCAGAGAATTCGTTTGGCGGATGCTGTGTTAGAACAGCATTTGGGGACCTGTATGGATATGACGCTGCTGTATGTGGCATGCCTGGAGGCAATGGGGCTGAACCCCATTATGGTTATGATGAGAGGACACATCTTCGCCGGCGTTTGGCTGGTGGAGGAATCTTTTTCTGACATGATTATGGATGATCCTTCTCAACTGGAAAAGCGTATGTCCAAGGGCATCCACGAAATGGTTGTTGTTGAGTGTACAGCCATGTGCGCAGGAAAGATTAAAAGTTTTGACGAGGCGGTAACACTGGCAGAGCGTAATGTCTCGAATTATAGCAGTTTTGCATTTGTTATTGATGTGAAACGTGCCAGAAGCATGGGGATCCGTCCGCTGCCGGTGCGCGTAAAGACGGACAGCGGGTTTGAAGTACAGCATGAGGACAGAAAAGAAAAAGACGTAACGAATGCTACGGAGAAGAAGGTGGAAGTATTTGATCTTTCAGATTCTCAACAAAAGGAACAGGTCACAAAGCTGACGCAGTGGGAGCGCAAGCTGCTGGACTTAAGCCTGAGAAATATGTTGATCAATATGCGTATGACGAAGGCTGTTGTCCCGCTTTTGTGTTCTGATGTAAGCATTTTGGAGGACGCATTGTCTGATGGGGAAGAATTCCAGGTTATGCCGCGGCCGGCAGCTATGTCGTTTGCGGGAGAGGGAGGAGTTCCGGTCGAAGCTTTGGATGAACTGGGGCCGTTTGCGGATTTTATTGCACTGGAAAGTAAGCATAAGAAACTGCATTCCCTCTACCCGGAGAAGGAGCTGAACAGCTGTCTGACTAAAATGTACCGTTCTGCCAAAACATCTATGGAAGAAAATGGTGCCAGCACTTTATATCTGGCATTGGGTCTGCTGCGGTGGTTTGAAAGCAAAATGAGCACAACTGCCAGATATTCTCCGATTGTGCTGATTCCGATTGATATCGTCCGGAAATCAGCCAGCAAAGGTTATGGGATGCGTATGCGTGATGAAGATGCGCAGATCAATATAACGCTGTTGGAATTTCTGAAGCAGAAGTTTGATACACAGATCTATGGGCTGAATCCGCCGCCTATGGATATGCATGGGCTGGATATGCCTAAGGTTTTTGCACTGATCCGCCATGCTGTGATGAACCTGCCCATGTGGGATGTGGTAGAAGCAGGATTTATCGGAAATTTTTCCTTCTCACAGTTTGTCATGTGGAATGATATACACAATAACAGCGCGTTTCTTGAAAATAATAAAATTGTCCATAGCCTGATGATGGGGGCAGTGGATTGGAGTTGTAAGATTCCGGAACATGTGGACAAGGATGAGGCTTATTTGCCGGTAACGGTGGATTCTTCACAGCTTCGCGCTATTAATATGGCAGCGGCAGATGTTAGTTTTGTTCTTCATGGGCCACCCGGAACAGGAAAATCTCAGACAATCACAGCAATGGTAGCCAATGCGCTTACGAAGGGAAAAACAGTCCTTTTTGTAGCGGAGAAAATGGCAGCTTTGGAGGTCGTTCAGAAAAGGCTGGCTGCGCTGGGAATCCAGGATTTCTGTCTGGAACTACATTCCAGTAAAGCAACGAAAAAGGCGGTGCTGGATCAGCTGAAGCGGGGACTTGAGATCGGTATCGGGGGAATGAAGACAGACTATGACAAGAAGATACAGGATATCCGCAAAATGCGCGAAGAGCTGGATTCTTATGCGAAAGCTCTGCATGTAAAGAGACCATTTGGAAAGAGTCTTCGTGAACTGATGGATATTTATGAGATGATTCCGGAGCTCAAAAGAAGCGTCCGCTTTGATCATGCCTATGCAGGCACGCTAACCGAACGTGATCTGGACCATCAGGCGTATAGCCTGGAGCAATTGATCGCGGCAGGAAAGGGCGTCGGACATCCTCATAACCATCCCCTTATGGCTGTTCACAAGACAGAGTATAGCCAGCGCCTGAAGTTTGATCTGGAATCAATCATTCGTGCGTATACCGGTGCGTTAAAGAAATTCCAGACGGATATATCTGAGTTTGTGGTACTGATGGAGGTTAAGGCCCCTGATACTGAGAATGAGTATAGAAAAGTATGTAATTATGCCCAGAGTGTAATAATGGCAGAAGAGATCCCCGCATTCTTGCGCGAGACAGATAATGTGGACCGGGAATTTGTGACTCCGGAAACTTATCTGGCAAGACTGCAGGCCTTCTCAGCCAAACAGACGGATTTCCGTTTAAAGTGGAACGAAAATTTCCTTCGTATGGACATGAATCCTTATCGGGATAAGTTTGACCAGGCAAATAAGAAATTTTTTGGTAAGGGGAAAGCATTGGCATCTCTGACATCAGAGCTGCAGGCATTTGCAGCTTTTACGGTAGAGACGGACCGAATTCCTCTTTATCTGACAGACATTACGTTCTATCAGCAGGAAGCGCAGGAAATGGCAGCTGCTGAGGCGGAACTGCCGTATGAATGGAAGCAGATTTTAAAATCCTGTGTTTCAGAAGAGGATTTGCAGGCTTATAAAAATGGAGTGAAGATGCAGATTCAGATGATGTCCCAGTTCTCAGAACAGATCCGGAAGCTGGAAGCGGAAGGAACGTTAAAGTCCTGCATTCAGAGAGCGAAGGTATTGATTGCAGATTTTGATGCCGTAACGAAAAACGAGACTGAGGCATCCAAACTTCTGGATCTGACATTTGACCATTCGGAAGGGAACTATCTGGAAAGCAGAGTGGGACTCTGCTCCTGCATTCTTGAAAATGCATCCTCCATTAAGGATTGGATTGTATATCAGCAGTTTGCGGCGGAGTGCAGGCAGAGAGGTCTGGGACCGATTTGCGATGCGTATGAGGCGGGTTTACCACATGATGAGGTTATGACGGTATATTTTCGTTCAATCTACAGGGCGATTATTCTGTCAGTCATTGAAAATGAGCCGGTATTAAATGGGTTTACCGGAATCGGCTTCAATGAAAAGATTGCACAGTTTAAAAAGTTGGATCAGGAATTCATGGACCTGACGAAAGATGAGATGTTTTATAAACTGACACATCAGCTGCCGACATCGAACGACTGTGTGGAAGTCAGCAAGGAACTGAACATATTAAGGAGGGCTATCAGCAGCAACGGCAGGGGATTGTCCATCAGGGCGCTGTTTGAGCAGATTCCCCATATTTTAACTAGATTATGCCCATGTATGCTTATGAGCCCGATTTCAGCGGCACAGTATCTGAAGGCAGAAAATGATCTGTTCGATATTGTGATTTTTGATGAGGCATCCCAACTTCCCACCTGTAAGGCGGTGGGGGTTTTGGCCAGAGGAAAGAATGCGGTGATCGTAGGAGATCCGAACCAGATGCCGCCTACCAGTTTCTTTGCCGGCAATAAAGTAGATGAAGATAATCTGGATATTGAAGATTTAGACAGCATTTTGGATGACTGTCTGGCACTGGGGATGCCATCTGCATATCTGCACTGGCACTACCGCAGCCGGCATGAGAGTCTGATCGCCTTCAGCAATCAGGAGTTTTATGAGAATTCAATGCTTACATTCCCGTCTGTAAATGACAGGGAAAAGCGCGTAAGTCTGGTCAAGGTCGAAGGATTCTTTGATCGAGGAAAAGGGCGTGTAAATGAAGGCGAAGCAAAAGCGATTGTTGCAGAAATCCGCAGAAGATATGAAGATCCGGAACGAAAGAAACAGACTATCGGTGTAGTCACATTTAATATCAGTCAGCAGACCTTGATTGAGGATTTGCTGTTGGAGGAGTATCAGAAGGATGCGGCTTTTGATAAGTGGGCGAATGCAGGAGAAGAGACCTTGTTTGTCAAGAATCTGGAGAATGTCCAGGGAGACGAGCGTGATGTTATTCTGTTCTCCATTGCTTTTGGTCCGGATGCAGAAGGCAAGCTGTCACTGAACTTTGGTCCGTTAAATAAGGACGGCGGATGGAAACGTCTGAATGTGGCAGTGTCCCGTGCAAGATCTGAAATGCTGGTATTCACTACTATGACGGCAGATATGATCGATCTTAAGAGAACAAAGTCAAAGGGCGTTGAGGCTCTTAAAGATTTTCTGATGTTTGCGCAGAAAGGCCGGCTGCAGGGGGAATATATAGAAACCAGAGTGCAGAAAGGGCAGGGAATAATGGAGCATATCTGCCAGGCAATAACGGATGGCGGGTATCAGTACCAGAAAGCTGTAGGACATTCAAAGTTCAAGGTGGATATAGCTGTTATTAATCCATACAATTCTGAAGAGTATCTGCTGGGAATTATGCTGGATGGAGAAGCCTATCGTCAATCAACGAACACCAGGGATCGTGAAGTGGCTCAGATCAGTGTCCTGAATGGACTGGGATGGGAGCTGCACCGTATCTGGACCATGGATTGGTGGGATAACCGGGATAAAGAACTTTTGAAACTGATGCAGCTTCTTGGTGAAAAGAAGGAAGCGGCATACCGGATTTATAAACAGCATGTAAATGATTCAGTGAAGACATTTGAAATGGAAGCGGAAGCGTCTGAGAAACCATCTGAGGAACCGATGGAGGAACCGGCTAAGGAGTTGGCGGAAACAATCAGTGATGTGGCTGCCGCGGAAGAAAAGCCGGAAGTGAATCGGGATTTGAAGAGTGGTACAGATGAATTTACTGAGAAAAAGCCTGTAGATGAGATGAATTTGGTTCAGGAACCAGTACCGCCTGTTAAGCAGAATTTTGCTGCACAGAATCCGGTTCCTGAAACCGCGTATGTTAAAGTGGCTTCCGGCAAGAATGAACCTGTGGAATCAATTGTAAAAGCCGATCCTGTGGCCACGGAATACCGTGTAGAAGAGTACAGTCCTGCAGATGTTGAAGTGACGGATTTGTCTACAGCTGATTACATAAAAAAGGAAAATCTGGCGCTGATTGTTGATAAGATGCAGCGGATTGTTGATGCGGAAGCTCCGATTATGTATGACCGGCTGGTGAAGAAAACGCTGCGGGCATTTCATATCTCCAGATCCAGCCCGCAGACTCTGGAAGCGACAGACAGAGCATTAAAGAAGGTTTCAGTGAGAATGAATAAGCAGGCTGGAGTAAAGTTCTACTGGCGCAAAGATCAGGATCCGGATCAATACAGGATTTGCAGAAATGAAGTTAATTCCAGCGACAAGAGAGCTGCAGATGAGATTTGCCAGCAGGAGCTTAAGAATGCTGTCTGCATTGCGCTTACGGAAAAGGGGGCTCTGGATAAGGATAGCCTTATTAAGAGTACAATCCGGATAATGGGATATGCCCGTAGCAGCCCTGCTTTGGTGGCAGCCGCGGAAAAAGGGTTGAAATATGGAAAGAAGACTGGGGAAATACAGCAGGATGAAGAGAAGCGGTATTTGCTGAGAAATTGACAATCAGCTTAAATATATAGGCGCCATTCCGCTCCTTACAACCCATAAACGGACACACAAATACATATCAGTGCTTTTTAATACCCGGATAAACTTTCCGGGTATTTTGTTGTCTTTTTGCATGGTAAGCTGTATAATTAATCAAATAAGCTAATATGAACAAGGACCTCTCTGCTCTGCTGAAATATATTAAAAAGGGAGATTACGGAATGGAGATTAATCTGAATTATGAGCAGCTGAACGCGGAATACAGCATGCTGATGAGTGTTTTGGGGGCAAGTGTCAGCAAGCATCTGATAGACGGGCATTATACATGTATCTGGGCAAACGATTATTACTATGATTTAATCCGTTATCCCAAGCCCCAATACGAAGCCCTGTTCCACAGCCACTGTGATGAATATTTTTATAATAATCCGGAAGGCTGGGCGAAGCTGGTCGAGACGGTTAATTCTGCTCTGGAGCAGGGGAAAAGCGGCTACTCCCTTTATCTGCCCATGGTTTACCCGGACGGTGGGACTTTCTGGGTCCGGATACAGGCTGTTTTTACAGATGAACTGATTGACGGATATCGTGTATCCTACACAACCATGGTGGATGTGACGGATATGATGCAGGCCAGGAGGGCGGAAGAGGAAACCCGGCAGGATTTTGACAAGATGATGCAGGAACAGGCCATGATCATGAGCGCCTTAAACATCAGTGTCAGCAAGCATTTAATTGATGAGCATTATACCTGTGTCCTGGCCAATGAATACTATTACAAACTGATCGGCTATTCAAAGGCAAGGTATGAAGCGCTGTTCCATAACCACCCAGACGAGTTCTATCGGAATAATCCGGAAGGCTGGGAACTGCTGACCAACAAGGTCACATCCATACTGGAGAATGACGGGGATGGGTATGAGGCCATTGTACCCATGAAGTACGAGGACGGATCCAGCTATTGGGTCAAGCTGGTGAGCTTCTTTACGGATGAGTACATAGACGGGTACCGTGTATCCTATACGGTTATGACGGATGTGACGGATCTGGTCCGGACCAGGAACGAGCTGGAAATGCTTATGAGTTCCATGGCGGTCAGTGTCAGCAGGCATCTGATGGACGAGCATTTTACGGTTCTGTGGGCCAACGAATTCTATTACCGGCTGACTGGATATTCCCAGGCGGAATACGAGAATAAGTTCCATAATCACTGTGACGAGTATTTCCGGGACAATGAAGCCGGCTTGAAAATATTGAATGAGAAGGTATGGGGAATGGTATCTGCCGACCAACGAAGCTACGAGGCGTATCTGCCCCTGAAAAAACCGGACGGTTCCATGCTCTGGGCCAAGCTGGTGGGCTTTCTGACCGATGAATATATGGATGGAAGGCAGATTGCTTATACCACGATGATTGATGTGACCAACTTAATGCAGATGCAGAAGGAGCGGAGTATTGCATACGACAGTATACCTGGTTTTATAATTAAGCACCGTATCCTGCCCCAGAGCATTGTCATGTTGGACGCCAGCGAACAGATTGAGGATATTTTTGATGTAAGCCGGGACGATATTGAAGCCGCAGACCCCTTTTCCGTGCTGGCGCAGGAGAGCCGGGAGCTGATTAAAAGCCGGATGCCTGTCCTGAGAAGAAGGGAGCCTCTGGAAGCCACCATACATACCAGGGATAAGCATGGCCGTGACCGATGGTTCCATATCAACGGCACCTGTATTGACACGGTTTCCGACGACCCGGTATACTTAACCATGTTTATTGATATCACGGATATCACGGAACTGAGGGAGCTTCAGCGCAAGCTGGAAGAGCGCACGGATATGCTGAACGAAGCGCTGGAAGCGGCCAGATGTGCCAATGCTGCAAAATCTGACTTTCTTTCCCGTATGAGCCATGATATCCGCACCCCCATGAACGCCATCACCGGAATGACGGAGATAGCCTGCGCGCATATTGAGGATAAGGAACGGGTCAGGGACTGTCTTCAGAAAATCCGTCTGTCCAGCCATCATCTCCTGGGACTGATCAACGACGTGCTGGATATGTCAAAAATTGAAAATGGGAATTTCCCCATCAATATGACGCCGATCTTTCTGCCGGATGAGCTGCATGAGGTTATCATGATTGTGCTGCCGGAAATCCGCGCGCGGCAGCAGAGGTTCGATGTCCATATAAAAGAGCTCCACGGAGAAACATATAGTTGCGATGCGCTCCGCCTCCGCCAGATTCTTTTAAATCTTCTGTCCAATGCTATTAAATTTACGCCAAATGGCGGAACAATTGTACTGGAGGTGGAGGCAGGGCGAACGGAAGAAAACGGTAAAGCAGTTCTCTGCTTTACGATTTTGGACAATGGCATGGGGATGAAACCGGAGTATCTGGAACATATTTTTGAACCCTTTACCCGGGAAAAGGACAGCCGTACCGACAGAATTGAAGGAAGCGGTCTGGGCATGGCAATCACAAAGCGGCTGAACGATCTGCTGGGGGGAGAAATAACCGTAAAAAGCCGGCCGGGACATGGGACAGCATTCAAGGTATTCCTGCCCATGGAAGCCCTGCCGGATACGGCAAAGACAGGCCCGGACCCCGGAGGAATATGTGTCCTTCTGGTGGACGATGATCCTGTTTCCCTGGATTGGGGATGCCGGTTGCTTCTCTCCATGGGAATCAGGGTGGAGGGTACCGGATTTGAGGAAGCCGCCGGCAGGTATGACGGACGAAAGCAAGAGGTGGAAGCGTATGATCTTGTTATCCTGGGATCCGGACTGCCTGGAGCGGAGGTTCTAAAAAAGGCAGAAGCGTTCCTCCATGTATTTCAAAACAACGCCCCTTTCATTTTGTCTGCATATGATATCAGCGAACTAAAAGAGAAAGCGCAGGATTTAGGAATATGCGGATTTCTGGACAGGCCGTTTTACCACTCCGCCATTCATGACTGCATCAAACGGTACCTGTTTGATACAGAACCGGCACAGCAGGCAGCGGAATCCTTTGATTTTACCGGGGTCACGGTCCTGCTGGCTGAGGATAATGAAATAAACCGTGAAATTGCCGTGGAACTTCTGGAAGGATTCGGCTTGAAGCTGGATACAGCGATAAATGGAATAGAGGCAGTCCGGCTCTTTCGTGAAAGCCGGCCGGGATACTATGCCCTGATCCTGATGGATATTCAGATGCCTGAGATGAACGGGTATGAGGCGGCCCGAACCATACGCTCCCTTTCGAGAGAAGACGGCAGGACCATCCCCATTCTTGCCATGACAGCGGACGCCTTTGTGGAGGATATCGAGAGCGCAAAGGCCGCCGGTATGAATGGGCATCTGTCAAAACCGGTGGATTTTGAATTGCTTGGACGGGAGATTCGTAAATATCTAAACAGATCGTGACGTACATCGGGCAGGGCTGCTATTTTGCCGGGCCTATGCCCGCCGGTGAGTTCCAACCTGCAAACCTTCAATACCGCGTAATCGAAAGGACGGTTCCTGACCTGCCGACAGTCTCTTACAGAAGAAATATTCTCTATTGAGTTACTGTAGGCAG
>OCAS01000791.1_pt1 | contig 21427 bp, 16 predicted proteins | sample 1550751 | NCBI WGS metagenome assembly OCAS01 (sample SAMEA2580301, study PRJEB22360) | human gut metagenome | biome: human gut; feature: human-associated habitat; material: faeces | place: Denmark | collected 2008/2010
TTATGAGAAAGCAGACAAAATTAGTTGCAGTATTATCTGCAGCAGCTCTGTTAGCTATCGGTGCCTCCATGACCTCCTTCGCAGCTCAGGGCTGGCAGGAAGAGAATGGTACATGGGTTTATTATGACAAGGATGGTTATCAGGTAAGTGATCAGTGGCAAAAATCAGGTAACAACTGGTTCTATTTAAACAGTGATGGAGAAATGACTACTGACGCGATCGTTGAAGACGATGATTACACCTATTACGTAGATGCTAATGGTGCTATGGTAACAAATCAGTGGATTCAGGTAGAAAACGAAGACAGCTACGGCGATGACGATCCTGATTACTTCTGGTATTACTTCCAGAGCAATGGCAAAGCATACAAAGCTCCGACCAGTGGAAAAACTTCTTTCAAAAATATCAATGGTAAGAAATATGCTTTTGATAGCGAAGGCAAGATGCTTTATGGTTGGGTAAATGAGAGTTCAGAGCGTCAGACAGGTGATGATGCTTGGACTAACGGCCTTTACTTCTGCGGCGATGAAAATGATGGCGCTCAGGCTAATGGCTGGGCTCTGATTGATGTTGTAGATGACACTCAGGATGATCCTGATCAGACCTATTACTTCTACTTTGATGCAAGCAATGGTAAGAAGGTTAAGGCTTCTGATACTAGCGAATTAAAGAGCAAGACAATCAACGGATTAAAATACGCCTTTAATGAATATGGTAAGATGGTATCTGAGTGGGCAATGCCAAAGGCAACTGCTGATCAGGCTTCCATTAGCAGCTACCATTATTTCAACCTGTCAGATCAGGGCTGGAGAGCTAAAGGCTGGTTTAACGTTGTTCCGGAAGAAGATGTAAATGAAAGTGCATATAATGATGATAGTGCAAAATGGTTCTATGCTGAGAATGATGGTGATTTAGTTAAATCTGAAATCAAAACTATTTCTAGCAAAAAGTATGCATTTAATAACAAGGGTGAGATGCTTAGTGGTGTTCAGGCATTAGCTATGTCATCAAGCACTAAAATTGTCGGAAATAAGGCTATTGATGACGCTGATTTAGTTGATGCATTAAAGGCTGGTACGTTATCATTCGAAGGCTATAATGGCAATACTTACACAATCGGATCAGATGTATATGTTTACTACTTCGGCGCTGGTAGTGATGGTGCAATGAAGATTGGTAATCAGAATGTTGATGTTGATGGTGACACATATGCATTCTCCTTCGGCAAAACAGGTTCTAACAAGGGCCGTGGTTTAAGCGAGGCTGATGACGTTCTGTATGTAAATGGTCTTAGAATTAAGGCTGATTCTGATATGAGATATCAGGCATTTAAGAATGGTACATCTGTAGAAGATCCGACAACTATTATTAATGATCAGAATACTTACTTAGTAAATACATCTGGATCTATCATGAAAAATAAGAAGAATCTGAAAGACACAGATGACGGTTACTACTGCACAGATTCTAAGGGACATGTAACTGGTTATAGCGAAACCAAGTGCGGAACTAAGAAAGATGACGGTACCGTTTATACTTGTACTAATGCAAAGCATAAATAATATCTTCATTAACAGGATTTAGAAATTCTAATTGCCAAAAAGAGGCTATCGTAATATTACTACGATAGCCTCTTTATTATAGATAATTCTATTAATGAACGTATGTTAAAAGAGAAGTGTGTTTATATGAGTTTCAAATTAGAATTTATTTGCTTAGCAATGTAATGTACCATTTCAGCAAGTCGTTTTTTAAGACTTAATTTTATATACAGTAGTATATCTACACTATTATCCTTTTAGTTCCCCGTTTTTAGCCGCTCAAGTGCCATCGGGTGATACCTTGTTTATCGCCATAGAACCATCGTCTTGTAAATAATACCATTTCGTATCCTGTAACCAGCCAGTTTTCATAGATCCATCCGGATTAAAATAATACCATTTTTCCGTCCTGGCCAAGATAGTACCAGACACCGGAAAGGGCAACTAACCAGCCCATTTTGTACTCGCCATTAACATTTAGATAAAACCAATTTCCTTCATCTGATTGATTCCAGCCAATATCCTCATTTACCATGGAGTTGTATTTGTTGTCCGCAAAGGTATTACTACTGCCGGGAGCACCTGAAGTACCGCTGCTGGAACCACTGCTGGAACTTCCGCTGGAACTGTGACCGTCGATTTCTCCAGATGTCCTAACAGCATAAACCAGTGGCAGCGACTCATTTTTCCTTCATAAGCACAGCCCTCCATAAGTTCCGACAATATCTGAGAATTAATAAATACCAATATATTCCTGAGGATTTTTCTGAGCCTTCTCTCTGAGTTCTGTAAAGACAGATTCTTTCATTTGAATTTGAAAGGTGATTTTTTCATCTCCTTTTGCAATTGCCAGGTAGTTGCTATAAATGGTAAATTCAAAAAGGCCGTAAGGATTTAATAATACTGCCCTTATAAAATCATTGTTTGGCTCTATCCCCAAACCATTGTCGGTTGTATCTGTTTCCAATATATAAGATGTGAATGAGATTGTAAATGGCTGTGGATACTCTTTATTTAAATATAAGGTTCCAGCCTGCTTATAGACGGAACTGCTCCCTGCCATCCGTATTTTCATTCCTGAGAAGCGGTCAATGTCATCTGTCATATGCTCATCGTAAAGCCCGTCAATAAAGTATAAAACATTAACAGAACACAAAATTCACCGTCCGAATAAAAAGTCAGATCTCCTGAGTCACTGGGCTTTTTCGAGTTTAGATTCAGATCAGTAAATTCAATAAAAAAATAGCCGGCTGTCCCAGAAATAAAGTATGCAATTCACCGTTTACCCGAATTTTATTTTTCAAATTATCAGGCACAGAAACTTCAATATTACTTCTGGGCTGTTCGCCGGTCTCAAGGGTTAGCATTACTTTAGCTGGTTCAGGAAGAGCGTAGGTATTGTCAATATAATGGCTTATTTTTAAATATAACTCTGTCTGGATCAACAGACACAGGATTTCCATTTGATTCCTTACCGGCCTGTTTGGGGATATTCCCCACATTACTTTGAGTTGCAATAAAAACTCTGTTGGAAGATAGACACTAAACAGAATCCGGATGTATCCAAAGCAGCATAAATAAAGAAAAGCACAGGAAAAAAAATTGTTTAAACTCTTTTTTCATAATACTTCTTTATAAAAGAGCACAAGGACTGCTTATTGGTAGTCAATATGTAGCCCCTGTATCTACTTCAGTTAATCATTCATGATGTGTGTCGTTATTGTGGTTTGTGCATTTGTCTCCACTATAGTATGTTATGATACCTTTATTATTCGTACAGAAATACATGTCATCAGAATCATTTACATTCTTCTTGTTCGTCATGATAACTCCATTGGAATTGATTAAATAGTATCTGCCATCCGCATAACTGCTCTTATCATCAATTCTGTTGCCAAACTGATCAAACGCGGCATATCTTTCTTCTTTATCCGCTTTTATCCGTCGTCCGTTCTGATAGATGTACTTTTTATCATAAATGAAGGTAACATCTTCTATACTGCCGTCTTCTGCATATACCGGTGTACACGTCTTAGAAGAGTACATGTTTCCAAATGCCATACTCTTGGCGGAACCATTTTTAATAAAATAATAGTTATAGGACTCACCGTCAACAAAAATGTTTTGAGTTCCAGTCTTTGCGGCCCCATCATCATAATCACCGAAGTAATATACTATAGAGTTAGAGAAATCAAATCCGTCAAATTCTGTACCATCTCCCGCAGCTTTAATACCATTTTCATTTTCAATTTCATAATGGTCAATGATTTTCGCAGGATCATCAGAATCTAAATGAATAGCCTGAAGGCCGTTCAGCATTTTTCCGGTTTCACCAAAGCCGTACTTTTTACCATTAATTGTCTTAAACTGACCCTGAACAATTTCACCGCTATTCAAGGAATAAAACCACTGCTCATCGCCTGCATCATGTGCTTCTTTGTCTATATCTTCAGACGGGATTGCCTTAAACCAGCCTTTTACACGATTACCGCCTTCTTCACTGTCTGCATAGCTATAGTATTGATACCCAGCGGCGCTTCCTGTACCTACGCTGTCAGAACCTTTTACCCATGAAGTTTCCATAACTCCATTGAAATTAAAGCTATATTTTAAACCGTTAATGGTTTTGCTTTCACCTGAAACCTTCTTACCATTACTCTTAAAATAGAACCAGGGATACTCTGCCTGCTGTGTTTCATCGTCTTCGTCTTCGTCATTTAATACATATATTTGTGCCCAGCCAGTAGCCATAACTCCATCATTATCTCCACCGAAGAAGTAAGTGGCATTCTTCCAGTCATAGTCTCCATCAAGTCTTTGAGAATTTTCATCTACCCAGCCATAAAGCATCTTACCATCTTCATCAAATGCGTACTTTTTACTATCTATGGTACGTAGTGTAGTTTTATCTCCGGCTTTATACGCTTTGCCTGTACTTTGAAAATAATACCAGTTGTCTGCAGCTGAATTTTCTCCAGATTCGTCTTCGTTTGCCCGCTGTACCCAACGGTTTACAACCATCGCGCCATTTTCATCAACATAGTACAAATTATCTTCATCTTCAATTAACGTATCAATGGACATATTGCCATCTTCATCTAGGTAAAACCAGTTATCTCCTGATTTTTTCCAGGTGTCTGTTACCTTGTATCCTTCGCTGTCATAATAAACCCAGCCGTCATCTTCCTCCACCCAGCCAGAAGCTGCGGATGATGTCATCACTGTTCCCATTGCCAATAAAGAAATGGCTGAAAGAGTAATCAGGTATTTTGTAGTTTTTTTCATGTATGCCTCCTTTTAATAAAACAGGTGAGGGAGTATACCCTCACCTGTTTCTGGCAATTAGAATTTCTATCGAAAATTTGTTGTTTTATTAGTGAGGAGCAATTGCACTATGTGTATTTCCTGCCTCTGTGCTTCCACACTTCTCATAACCAGTATAAATTACACGGCCATACTTATCTGTACAGTAATATACTTCATTCTGATCTTTAACATTCTTTTTGCTCTTCATGATAGAACCAGAAGTATTGATTAAATAAGTATCTTTCCATGCATTCTCAGGAGTTTGCATAGTTCCCATATCGGAACCCTTGTTACCCCATGCATCAACAACTTCATACTTCAGATCGCTATCAGCTTTTACTTTCTTACCATGCTGATAAATTGCGTTCTTTTCAAAGATATTGGTTGGATAATAGTTACCATCTCTATCTTTTTCAAGAGACTGGGTATTTGCTGTTGCAGAACCAAAACCTTTACCCTTATCACTGCCGCTCTTTACAAAGAAGAAGCTATAGGAATCTCCGTCAATATCCAGAGTCTGATTACCCATCTTCATAGCGCCGTCTTCGCCTGTACCAAAGTAATAAACTTCCCAAGCTCCGTACATATCACCTAAGTTAGACTCATCCTGCATATCTACATACTGTTTAATCTTAGCTTCGTCATCGACTTTTTTGTGATCAAGAATCAGGCTGGAGTCAGTTGAAGACAACTTTAATGCCTGAACGCCGCTCATCATTTCGCCATTTTCATTAAATGCATACTTCTTGCTGTTAATAGTTTTCAGTGCATTTACATACAGAGAACCATCGTTCTTTGCATAATACCACTTAGCATTTTCATCATCATGATCATCTTTATTTAAGTCACCGGTAGGAACCACCTTAAACCAGCCCTTCTGTCTGGAACCATCATCATCACCATTGAAATATCTGTACTCTGCAGCTGTTGCTGTAGGATCGGATACTACAGAACTTGTCGCCTGTCCGTCAACCCAGCCAGATTCCATCTTTCCGGTATCAGCAAATGTATACTTTCTACTGTTGATTGTCTTATCTTCTCCTGCAACCTTCTTACCGTTAGTCTTGAAGTAGAACCAGTAATCCTGATCTTCATCTTCTTCGGCATCATCGATTACATGAATTTTAGACCAGCCAACCACCTGAGCACCATCATCCTGTGTGCCACAGTAGTAAGTAGCTGTTCTCCAGTCGCCGTCTTCTGTAAGTCTCTGAGAATTCTCATCAACCCAACCGTATAACATCTTACCGTCTTCATCAAAAGCATATTTCTTGCCATTGATAGTCTTGAAAGATGTCTTCTCACCAGCTTTATAAGCTTTTCCTGTATTCTGGAAGTAATACCAGTAATATTCCGGAGCATCTTCTCCGTCGTCATCTGTATTCTCAACACTGATCCAGGAATTAGCTACCATAACACCATCAGCGTTAACATAATATGTGTTATCACCATCATCGATCAGTGTATCTGTAGCCATCTCACCATCTGAATTTAAATAAAACCAGTTATTGCCGGATTTCTTCCAGGCATCTGTTACCTGATAGCCATCTTTGTCGTAATAAACCCATGTACCATTCTCCTCTGCCCAGCCTGTAGCTGCGAAGGAAGTCATGGATGCACCGATCGCTAACAGAGCTGCTGCAGATAATACTGCAACTAATTTTGTCTGCTTTCTCATAAAAATGCACTCTCCTTTTTCTTTTTGAAATACTTTTTGAAATTCCTAATTGCATTACGAGGTAATTATACTTCCTATAAGGGAAATTATCAATACTTTTTTTCACTTTTTTTGCATATTTTTCAAAAAGTAATAAATATTCACAATTCCACCAGGAAAATATCATTTCCTCCATCACACTGACAGTATAATATAATTTTTTCAAAAATGCTATAACTTTTCTCTGTGCATTTTCTTACGTAATCTTTACGAAAAACGGGCCTCCGCGGCATATTGTACTCCCATTAGTACAATCCGGCCATATTTTAATTTATCCACCTGGTTCTCTTAATTTACTTCATGTATTTAACTGCTTCACATAATACGACACACTGTTGAAATCTTAATAGCATGATCTCTAATATTATATTGCCAATATACATATCTGCATTATTATGGTAACGTACTTTCATGGTATGCTTCAATTATTAATAATGCAATAATGCTATTAGTGACAAGGGCTTAATAATAGAGGCTGCGAATATCTGGTTAGATACACTTTTAAGCTTATGCTTTTTATATCTTCTATGCTTTCGTGCTTTCGTGCTTTTATGCTTTTGTACTTTTCTACTTTTGTACTTTTATACTTTTGTGCTTTTATGCTTTTACTACCTATACTGCTTTTACTACCTTTACTACTTTTTCTACCTTTACTGCATTTTCTACATCATAGTTACTTTTATCGTAACCCGCGCGCTTTCTTCCCCATATATATTTTCATCTTCCCCCACTCTCCTATTTTATATCTATCCCTCCTCATACCTCACCAATTATTTCATCAGATCGATCGGATTATCAATGCCATACTACTTAACAAATAGATTCACCTAACTTTAAATCTCCGCCAACTACAAACCTCCTTCCTACGCATCTGCTTGATAATAATACTAAACTTACCTATATATAATACTTATACTTGTCAAAATTCCACTCCATTTACCAATACACCTCTCTAAGTCGTGCGCCACTTCAAAATCCTCTCTTCCGTATCCTCTTCCCTTCTCTTCCGTCCCTCCTTTCGTCTCTTCTTCCGTCTTCCCTTCCCTCCCCACTTCCTCACCAACTCCAACCTTGCATTTCCACACAATTATGCTATAATGTTCACATATACTACTATATCTATATTTTTGAACACTAAACATCTTCTTTTTACAATATGCATTTCCCTAAAATATGATCATCAACCACGGAGGTATCTATCATGAATCGTAATGTAATCATCTGCCGTTCTATCCTTGAGAACCCGGCAATCACGCAGAGAGAGTTGGCTCAGGCACTGGATGTCTCTCTCGGAACGGCCAATAATCTTGTAAAAGAATGTATTTCAGAACTTCTCATCACCCTGGCCGGTGCGGGCGGTGCGTATGAGCTGCTCCCGGCCGGACTGGAGCTTCTGAAACAGTATAAGGTTGACGGGGCCCTGATTATCGCCGCCGGTTTTGGATCCCGCTTTGTCCCTCTGACCTTCGAAATACCGAAAGGCCTGCTGGAGGTCTTTGGAGAGCGAATGATCGAGCGGCAGATCCGCCAGCTCCATGAGGTCGGCGTACAGAATATCACGATTGTCGTGGGATATTTGAAAGAGAAATTTGAATACCTGATTGATAAATATGATGTGAAGCTTCTATATAATCCTGAATATTCATCTAAAAATACACTGACTACCATTTACCGCGCCAGGGAGGTCCTGCGGGGAAGAAATATGTATGTGCTCTCTTCTGACAACTGGATGCGGCATAACATGTACCACGCCTATGAGGGCGGCGCCTGGTACTCTTCTGTTTTTATGGAAGGGGAAACTTCGGAGTGGTGCCTCGATTACAATAAGAAAGGCAGAATCGGGAGCGTATCGGTTGGCGGTATCGATCAATGGGTTATGTATGGACCGGCTTATTTCTCAAAGGAATTTTCTGAGAAGTTTCTTCCGGTTCTTGAGGCCTACTATGAACTTCCAGGGACGGAACAGTTCTACTGGGAAAATGTTTATATGGATATGCTCTCGGGCGAGGCGGCAAAGCGCCTCCCAAATCTTGAGGAGGCTCACGGCGACATTGATATGTACATAAACCGGAGACCGGAGGATGAGGTGTACGAATTTGAAAATCTGGAGGAGCTTCGAAAATTTGATATCAAATATCAGCGTCATTCTGACAATGAAGCCATGGAACTGGTCGCCCGGGTTTTTAAAGTGCCTGAGTCGGAAATAACGGAAATCAGATGCTTAAAATCGGGTATGACAAATAAATCGTTTCTATTTAAAGTAAAGGACCGCCACTATATCTGCAGAATTCCTGGGCCGGGAACCGAGCTTCTCATTAACCGGAGACAGGAAAAGGCAGTATATGATGTGGTAGCCGGTCTCGGTATTACGGAGAAGATCATTTATTTTGACGGGGATACCGGATATAAAATCGCGGAATATTACGATGGCGCAAATAATGCGGATCCGCGCAATTGGGAGCAGATGGAGAAATGTATGGCAATTGTACGCCGCCTTCATAATTCCGGCCTTGCGGTTGAACATTCTTTTGATATGAGAGAGCGGATTGATTTTTATGAAGACCTTTGCAGAAGGCATGGGGACATCCCATTTGAGGATTATGGGAAGGTACATGGCTGGATGACGGAATTAATGGACCGCCTGGATTCCATGGGGCGCCGGAAGGTTCTCTCTCATCTCGATGACAACGGCGATAATTTCCTGATGCTGGAGGACGGCGGAGTCCGGCTGATCGACTGGGAATACGCCGGTATGTGCGACCCGCTGGTGGATGTGGCCATGTGCGCGATCTATTCCTATTATACGGATGAGGAGACCGAACGTCTGATCCGGGTATATCTGGAGCGGGAACCGTCACTGGATGAGCGATACTCTGTTTACGCACATATGGCGCTTGGCGGATTTTTGTGGAGTCTCTGGGCTGTGTATAAGGCATCTTTGGGGGAAGAATTCGGTGAATATACGATCATAATGTACCGGTATGCAAAGCATTTTTATAAAAAATGCAGGGATATTGGATGAGTTTTGGAAATTTGTCCGCAAATCGTAATAATTTTTTTATGCATTATAAGGCCTCCTGTGATATAATGAATTCATATGTGATGTCGTATCTTGTAAGAATAGGAGGAGATTAGGATGAGATGTGGGAAAACAATGACTGCGTTACTCCTGGCCGGACTCGTGGGAAGCGCGACTTTAATACCGGCTGGCACCGCGTGGGCCGCGGCAGGATGGCAGCAGGAAGGCTCACAGTGGAAATATATGGACGCGGACGGGTCTGTACATAAAGGATGGGCAAAAAGTACTGATGGTACTTATTATTATATGGATCTCTCGACCGGTTACATGGTGACGGGTTGGAAACAGATTAATAATAACTGGTATTATTTCCGTTCCAACGGAGCCATGGCAACGAAATGGGTGGAAGACGGCGGGAAGTATTACTACCTGATGGATGACACCGGTGTTCTCGTGAAGGGCTGGCTGAGAATTGGTGATGATTATTACTATATGAAGGGCGACGGCACCATGTCTACCGGATGGCGCGAGATGGATGGCGGCTGGTTCTATTTTAAGGAAAACGGCAAGTGCACGCTGGGATGGGGACAGATCGGTAACGACTGGTTCTATTTTGGAAGTGACGGCAAGATGCTGACCGGCTGGCAGCAGATCGGCGGAGAGTATTACTATCTGAACTCAGACAGTAAGAACGTTCTCGGCAAGATGATGACGGGCTGGCTCAGCGATGGTACGAATAAGTACTATATGGATACTTCGAGCGGTAAGATGGCTCACGGCTGGAAGGAACTTGAAGGCTCCTGGTACTATTTTAATGATGCAGGCCATATGATGACAGGCTGGATTCAGCTTTCCGGCGTCTATTATTACCTCGATCCTTCTACCGGAAAGATGGCGGCTAATACGACTTTGACAATTGATGGAGTCAGCTATACATTTGCTTCCAATGGCGCTTACCAGAACAGCAATTCCAACGCGCCCAGCACAGGCGGCAATGTATCGGCGCCTGGCAGCGGAACGAATAATACAAACGCGCCTGGTTCCGGTACCAACACCAATACCAATACTTCCGGTGGCCCCGGCGGCTCTTCCACGGGGAATGGCAATTTAAGCAGTGCCCCGGGCAGCAATAACAATACACCAGGCGGCAGCAACTCGCCGGGAGGCAGCAATGCTCCAGGAGGCTCTTCCTCCAACAACGGTGTTTACCAGTTGGCACCGGGACTCACAAACGGACCGGGTTGATAGATGATTCGGACATACTGCCGTAAAAGGCAGAGTAATTCAGTTAAATACACCGCGGCAGCCGCCTAATGCTCATGCAGACATGGCACCTGGCTCGTTGCCCGCGGGAATAAAGGTTTTGTGTGGGTATCTGCACTTCGGCGCGGATACCCATCGTAGTTTTATCGGAACAACTGACTGCAAGGATGAGGAGGCTGACACTTTGAAGCACAGAAGAATTACTGGAAGAATTACGGCGGCAGCGCTCAGCGCCGTCATGGGCTGTTCAGGAGCATTCCTGTACTCCGCCCCGCCCGCCTACGCTGCGGGCTATGAACGGGTAAACGGGTATTATCAGATGCTGGATGGAACCGTGATCGACGGCGTCGTGGCAAGAGGAATCGACGTATCCCGGTGGCAGGGCAATATTGACTGGAATACAGTAGCCGCTGACGATGTGGAATTCGTCATGCTGTGATGATCTCCAAAAGGGGCGGTAGACCCTTATTTTCACAAAAATGTGAAGGAGGCTTCCGATGCCGGAGTACGGGTCGGCGCCTACATTTATTCATTGGCAACCACACCGCAGATGGCTGTGGAGGAGGCGGATTTCGTCCTCGACCTGGTAAAGGATTATCCGATTTCATTTCCAATCGCGTTTGACGCGGAGGATAGCTCCACGCTGGGTTCTCTTCCGCCGGCACAGGTCACGGAGATCATCAACGCCTTCTGCGAACGGGTGGAGGCGGCCGGATATTATCCCATGGTCTATGCAAACGATTACTGGCTGGCCAATAAGATCGATATGACAAACATGCACTATGACGTGTGGGTGGCCCGCTACGAGGTAAAGCATAACTTCTCCGATCCGATCATGTGGCAGGCTACCAGCACCGGATCTATCGAGGGCATCAGCGGTAATGTTGATATCAATTTCCTTTACAAGGACTTAACTCCCTATCTCCCGGGGAATCTCTGGAGGACCATCGGGGACAAGACGTATTATTACCAGAACTATCAGATGCAGAAGGACGCCTGGATCAATGACGGAACCGGCTGGTTCTATATGAACGGCGAAGGTCTTGCTTCTACCGGGTGGCTGGAGAAGCTGGGACTTAACTATTATCTCGACGACACGACCGGACGCATGGTGACTGGTTGGAAACAGCTTTCCGACAAATGGTATTTCTTCAATGCCAGTGGTGCGATGAGTACCGGATGGCTGGATGATAACGGCTCACGTTATTTCTTAAACAACGACGGTACCATGAAGACGGGATGGCTTCAGCAGATGAATCAGTATTATTATCTCGATGAGGCTTCTGGAAAGATGGCTACAGGCTGGAAGCAGCTGGCCGGAAAATGGTATTTCCTTCAGGATACAGGTATTATGTCTACCGGATGGCTGGATCAGAATGGAACGAAGTATTTCTTAAACAGCGACGGCTCCATGGTAACCGGATGGCATACGGAAGGTGATAAAAAATACTTCTTGACCGACAGCGGCGCGGCGGCTACCGGATGGCGGCAGCTGGACGGCACATGGTACTATTTCAATCAGGGCGGCGATATGGCCCGCGGATGGATCAATCCGGACGGAAACTGGTACTACTTAAACCAGGACGGCAGAATGCAGACCGGCTGGCTGGAGGACGGCGGCGCGAAGTACTACTTGAGCACCTCTTCCGGAAAGATGACCGTTGGTTGGCGCGAGGTTGACGGCGCATGGTACTATTTCAACGGCAGCGGCGCCATGGTCACGGGTCTCACGGAGATCAACGGGCAGCTCTACTACTTAAATCCTGCTGACGGTAAGATGGCAGCTTCCACTACCCTCGATTTTGACGGTGTCTATTATACCGTCGACGCAAACGGCGTCTGCACTAAGGTAGAGGAACCGGTGGAAGGTGCTGCGCAGGATGGACAGAACGCCGGCAATGCATCACAGGAATCTCCGGCTGACAGCAGTCAGACAACGTCTCCGACGAAAGAGATCGGGCCTGGAATTAAATAAGTAAGACATTAAAAAGCAGCTTCAGCGGCAAAAAAAGAATCGCCTCCCTGTTAGTCAGACAGGGGGCGGTTCTTTTTCCATTTTCCCTTATACTTCGAAAATCAGATCTCCATAGCTCGGCATCGGCCATAATTCCTTATCGACCATCATCTCAAGCTTATCCGCCGGAGCGCGGAGCGCTTCCATGGCCGGGACTACGATATCGTGGTAGGCATTGGCCTGCTCCTTGTTGTTCTCGATGATGCCGCATTTCTCTGTTACATCGATCAGATTTGCCAGCGCTACCTTCATGTCAGAAAGATAGGCGGAGGTCTCTGTCAGAAGTTCGGCCTGGACGCTCACATCGGCATCCGGGCAGGCGGTCTGTACTTTGCTTAAGGAATCGGCCAGCATGGTCGCATATTTGACGGCCGCCGGAATAATCTGCTTGCCGGCCATATCGATCATGGTTCTGGCCTCGATGTTGATTGCCTTGCTGTATGCCTCATATTCGATCTCAACACGGGATTCCAGTTCGGCTTTCGTAAATACGTTGAATGCTTCAAACATCCGGACTGATGCTTCTGTGGTAAGAGCCGGAATCGCTTCCACCATGGATTTGATGTTCGGAAGGCCTCTCTTCTCGGCCTCTTCCACCCATGCGTCCGCATAGCCGTTTCCATTGAAAATGATTCTTCTATGGGCTGCCAGCTGCTCTTTGATCATATCATGTACTGCGGTATCGAAATCCTCCGCCTTTTCCAGTATGTCGGCCGCTTCCTTGAACGCTTCCGCCGCAATGGTGTTTAATACCACGTTCGGGGAAGAAATGGAATCGGAGGAACCTACCATACGGAACTCGAATTTGTTGCCCGTAAAGGCGAACGGGGATGTTCTGTTTCTGTCGGTCGCATCCTTGAATAAATCAGGCAGTGTCTTGACTCCCGTCTTTAATGTGCCTCCCACCTTGGAATGGGTGGCCTCACCGGTGCTGCAAAGCTGATCGACCACATCCTCCAGCTGTTCACCGATGAACACGGAAATGATAGCGGGCGGAGCCTCGTTGGCGCCGAGTCTGTGGTCATTTCCGACGTCTGCCGCGGATTCACGAAGCAGATCGGCGTGACGGTCAACGGCCTTTAAGATACAGGACAGCACCAGAAGGAACTGAATGTTCTCATGAGGGGTCTCACCTGGATTTAACAGGTTGATTCCGTCTTCCGTGGTCAGGGACCAGTTATTATGTTTTCCGGAACCGTTGACTCCGGCAAATGGTTTTTCGTGAAGCAGGCAGTTTAAGCCGTGACGGCCGGCCACCTTCTTTAAGGTTTCCATTACCATCTGGTTATGATCTACGGCCACATTGACCTGCTCGTAGATCGGCGCCAGTTCATGCTGGGCCGGCGCAACCTCGTTATGCTGGGTCTTGGCCGGAACGCCTAAGCGCCAGAGCTCTTCGTTAACTTCCTTCATATATGCCGCGACACGCTCCCGGATGGCTCCGAAATAATGATCTTCCAGCTCCTGCCCCTTGGGAGGCATGGCGCCGAATAAGGTGCGGCCTGCGTAAATCAGGTCTTTTCTCTGTAAATATTTTTCACGGTCAACCAGGAAATACTCCTGCTCCGCCCCTACGGACGGGACCACACGTTTGGAAGTGGTGTTGCCGAATAATCGTAAAATTCTAAGTGCCTGCTCGTCAACAGCCTCCATGGATTTTAAAAGAGGCGTCTTCTTATCAAGGGCTTCCCCTGTATAGGAGCAGAATGCGGTGGGAATGCAAAGGGTTACGCCAATGGCGTCTTCTCTCAAAAATGCCGGTGAAGTACAATCCCATGCAGTATAGCCTCTCGCCTCAAAGGTGGCTCTCAAACCGCCTGATGGGAAGGAGGAAGCATCCGGTTCGCCCTTGATCAGCTCTTTTCCGGAGAACTCCATGATGACTTTTCCCTCGGAGGTCGGTGCTGAAATGAAGGAGTCATGCTTTTCGGCTGTGATACCGGTCAGCGGCTGGAACCAATGGGTATAATGGGTCGCGCCTCTCTCAATTGCCCAGTCCTTCATCGCATGTGCAACAACATCAGCGATGGACGGGTCCAGTTCCGCTCCGTCTTCGATCGTCTTCTTTAATTTCTTGAAAACGGATTTCGGCAAGCGCTCTCTCATGACGGTTTCGTTAAATACGTTTTTACCGAAGATTTCGGCAACATTTACTACTTCGCTCATAAATTTTCCATCCTCTCATTTGGTCTGTAATTTAGACTTCTCGAGTCTCCTCTTTTTTCCTGGTTATGCGCGCAATCATCTGTGACAGATTAAGTCCGCCATTCCAGACTCTCGCTCCGGCGCAGAGTGCGCCTCCCCCGGAGGGTTCTGGTTTTATAGGGCGAACGTTCCTATGATACCAGAAATGGCGCCCTCCTGTTGTCAGGAGAACGCCATCGTTCCTTAATTAAAATAAACCATTTCTCTCAAAAATGCAAGTATTTTTTTTAATAATTGCATTTCAGGATCCAGGATTATTCAAACTTAAGCTTTTCCCACGGAACCGAATAATTCCATCTTCTCTTTGACGGTTGCCTTGATTGCTTCCGTTCCTGGTGCGAGAAGTTTACGCGGGTCAAAGCCCTTGCCTGCTAAATCCTTGCCTGCTTCGATGTATTTACGGGTAGCGTCAGCGAAGGACAGCTGGCACTCTGTGTTTACGTTGATCTTGGCTACGCCGAGGCTGATCGCTTTCTTGATCTGATCCTCAGGAATGCCTGTACCACCGTGAAGTACTAACGGCATATCGCCTACTTTGTCTTTTACGGCAGCCAGAGTCTCAAAGCTTAATCCAGCCCAGTTCTCCGGATACTTGCCATGGATGTTGCCGATACCGGCAGCCAGCATGGTTACGCCCAGATCTGCAATCTGCTTGCACTCGTTCGGATCTGCACACTCGCCCATTCCAACTACGCCGTCTTCCTCGCCGCCGATGGAGCCGACTTCTGCCTCTAAGGAGATGCCTTTCTCTGCACATACTGCTACGAGTTCTTTCGTCTTCTCAACGTTCTCTTCGATCGGATAGTGAGAGCCATCGAACATGATGGAGGAGAATCCTGCCTCGATACATTTATAGCAGCCTTCGTAGCTGCCGTGATCCAGATGTAAAGCTACCGGAACTGTGATGTTCAGTTCACCGATCATAGCCTTTACCATCGCTGATACTGTCTTGTAACCTGTCATGTATTTACCAGCACCCTCGGATACGCCAAGGATGACCGGGGATTTCAGTTCTTCTGCTGTCAGTAAGACCGCTTTGGTCCACTCAAGGTTGTTGATGTTGAACTGGCCAACAGCATACTTTCCGTCTCTTGCTTTTTCAAGCATTTCTTTTGCTGAAACTAACATATCACAAACCTCCAATTCGATTTATATTTATTTCATTTCTACATCATTATATACCATTTCGCGTCATTTGCAAAGATAAATATTTTTGAATTGTGATTTTTATAACAATCTTACATATTTTCTTACATATCGCCTTTTCCGACCATCATCTTTTCGATTTTACAGACTTCTGCCCAATGCGGACAGCCAGTAAAAAATCCAAAGAAATCTGTTACAGCTTCGCAGGCGTGCTCCTGGCGTAGATAGCGGGTGATATTACTTAGGAATCTATGCAATGCTGTACCAGGTGAGCTGCACGAATTATACTGAAAGAATCCCGGCTACCGTGGCCTGCATCTGATCAATGCCGCACTCCGCGGTATGGCGCACAGGCGCTGTACGGATCTCCTCTACAGCCTGTGGGATAGCAACGCCTGACAGCTCTGCCAGACGGTCCACAATGGCAAATTCATCCTCCTCCGGCCGAACGCCGTCGATGGCCTCCAGGACGCTTCCTGAGAACTTATACGGGCTGGCTGTGGACGCGATCACGGTTTTGGCAGGATCCTTTGTCTCTTCTTTATAATGGTTGTATACAGACGCTGCGACGCCTGTGTGGGTATCAATTAAGTATCCTGTGTCTTCGAAAATCTTTTTAATCGTGGCACGGTTCTCTTCTTCCGACGCAAAGCCACCGAGGAAATCTTTCATGAATCCGCGCATCTCTTCTGTCACCGTGTAGCTTCCCTTGTCGCTCAATTCCTTCATCAGGGCTGCATTGGCCTTAGCATCGCTGCCGGCGCTTAAATAGATGAGGCGCTCTAAGTTGCTGGAAATGAGGATATCCATGGATGGGGAGGTCGTCAGGATGAAATCGCGGTTCCTGTCGTATGTACCCGTGCGGAAAAAGTCATACAGGACCTTATTCTCATTGGAAGCACAGATCAGGGTCTTCACCGGGACGCCCATCTCCTTTGCCAAATAAGCCGCAAGAATATTGCCGAAGTTGCCGGTAGGCACCGTCACGTTGATCTGCTCCCCTGCTTCGATCTCGCCGGCCTCCAGAAGCTTTGCATAGGCATACACATAATATACAACCTGAGGAACGAGACGGCCGATATTGATGGAATTCGCAGAGGAGAGCTGGCAGCCTTTTTCGGCGAGCGCGGCTGCAAATGCCTTGTCTCCGAATATTTTCTTCACGCCGGTCTGGGCATCGTCGAAATTACCGTGGATCGCCACTACGTGAGTGTTATCCCCCTTCTGCGTCACCATCTGAAGCTCCTGAATGCGGCTTACGCCGTCTTTTGGATAGAAGACGATGATGGCTGTTCCTTCCACATCGGCAAAGCCTGACATGGCGGCCTTACCGGTGTCGCCGGAGGTTGCAGTCAAAACTACAATCTTGTTTTTTACCTGATTTTTCTTAGCGGCAGTGATCATTAAATGCGGCAGAATGGAAAGAGCCATATCCTTAAATGCGATCGTGCTCCCGTGGTATAACTCCAGGAAATAAGCGCCATCCGCCTTTGCCAGAGGAGCGATCTCCCCGGTGTCAAATTTGCTGTCATACGCTCTGGCGATGCAGTTCTTCAGCTCTTCTTCCGTATAGTCGGTGAGGAACAGCTTCATCACCTCATAGGCGGTCTCCTGATACGTCATGCCTGCCAGTTCTTCCATCGTTTTATCGAGTTTTGGGATAAAGGTCGGCATAAATAAGCCGCCGTCGTCTGCCAGCCCCTTTAAGATTGCCTGGGAGGCCGTCACACCGGTCTCGCCGCCGCGGGTGCTTTGATAGGATAATTCCATGATGTGTCTTTCCTTTCTTACTCTTGCATATTGTAATTCAGCCGTATTTTCATGCTTTTGGTCTGAAACCTTGCCAGAATTGTAGCATACTTTGTTTGAAGGTGCAACCAGAAACAGCAAAAAAGTTTTCATAGTGCGGACATATGTATTTAGTTTGAGGACATTACATTTCAATTTATTTTTATCCCGTGATGTGGTATGCTAGAAATAGTCTGCGCGGCATTTTGCGATTGCCGGAATGGGGTTGAGAACTGACTTTCATCAGCTGCGCATCACACTTTGCGGGAGATTTCGTTCCGATGAATGAGGCGCAGGGCTATGCAGACTGTTTTAATCATAGAAAGGATATATTTTAACCATGAGATATGAACATATGATACAGGGTACTTTTATAAGCCGGCCTAACCGCTTTATCGCCCATGTGGCTATCCGGCGAGAGGCGGGCGGTGAGGAAGAAACCGTAGTCTGCCATGTAAAAAACACGGGACGGTGCAGAGAGCTGCTTCTGCCGGGCGCTGCGGTGATACTTCAGTTTCATCCGGAGGCCGCAGCATCAGGCAGAAAGACAGAATACTCGCTGATCGGAGTCTTGAAGGAACGAAACGGAGAACTCCTGCTTATCAACATGGATTCCCAGGCTCCGAACCAGGTGGCGGCGGAATGGCTTCATGCCATGGAACAGGCGCCAACACTGCCGGTTAACGGCTATGACGGCGAAAAGTTTCTACCGGCACTCAGACTGGACAATATTCGCAGGGAAGTCACCTATGGACAATCCCGGTTCGATCTGGCTTTTGATATGGTTTTTGATATGGCTTTTGATATGGCTTTTGATTCGGCCTGTGCTCAGCTTCCCGATACGCCCCTCATTTCTGCCTCTGCCCCTGCACGCATCCCATCTTCCGCCCCTGCGTTTCAGAGCTGTACGAAACCGGCCTTTATGGAAGTCAAAGGTGTAACTTTGGAGGAGAACGGCATTGCCATGTTCCCCGACGCGCCGACCGAGCGGGGCATCAAGCACATTTTGGAACTGGCAGAAGCGGTAAAGGCAGGGTATGAGGCCTATATCCTGTTTGTAATCCAGATGAAGGGAATCCGGGAGTTTACGCCCAATCAAAAAACGCATCCCCAGTTCGGGGATGCGCTGCGCCTGGCCCATGAGGCCGGCGTCCATATTCTCGCTTATGACTGTATCGTGACCGCGGATACTTTAGAAATCGACCGGGCTGTACCGGTATCTCTATCCACATTTTGACCCATATACCGTTCAAGATGGTACGGCAGTGGGGATAAATGCCACGGCTGCCCTTAAGCTTAGCTTTCTAAAACTTTCTTCCTCCGCCGCCATAGCTGCGGCCACCGGAGGAATGAGTCGTACTGCGGCCGGACGAGGAACCACCGCCGCCACCGGAATGACCGCTGGAAGTATTCTTTGGAATCACAATATGGGTGACGGTCTTATTGACCAGATTATCCGTATTTGCAGAAAAACGGAAGCGGCAGTCTGCCCGGTAGGCTTTTAAGTAATTTTCAGCCTGCCTCCGCTCTTTCTTCATCGCGTAGCGGTTCCTGACACCAATACAGGGGCTTATGGCCGCCAGCAGGGCCACCGCCAGGGCTAACACGGCCTCCGGCCAGGTTATGCTGCGGTAAACGCTGATTTTACCGGTGTCGCGGTCGTAGTTGTACTGACCGCCCGGTATTCCGGCCGTGTAATATTTGCGGACACCCGCTAAAAATGCTTCGGCACTGGCCGCATAGTCCCCATTCGATGCGCCCTCATAGGCGTCATCTAAAATAGTATTCCACCGTTTATCCGTCAGAAACCGGTTCATCGTTCCTACAGGTGCGATATACAGCTCCCGGTTATCCATATCAATCAGGAATATCACACCGCTGTAGTCTTTTCCCGTCCCGAAATTTCCGTTAGTGTAAAAATCTTCACTGTACCTTTCGGCTGACTTTCCACCTGCATCATCCGTGGTGACGAGCACCACGTCCATGTTCATATCTTTCCGCATGGAGGCAATCTCTTCTTCCATGGAACTCTTCTCCGCCTCGCTGAACAGTCCCGCTTGATCGAAGACTCTGGTTTTACCTTCTGCCAGGTCAGAATTCCCGGAGGCCCAGGCTGTGGACATCATGCAGAATCCAGCCAGAAAGAGAATCGCCGCGGCAAAGAGCAGCAGCCGAGGCAGCTGACTCGCGTTTTTTATGTATACGGATACACCATTTCTTTGTCGTCTCATCATATCAGATACCCCATCAAAAGCATGAATAACAGGACCGGGAAGAAAATTTCTGCAAACAGTATCAACAATTTCGTCTTATCAACCGGAAGTTTTCCACAAACTTTTCCCGTTTGTCCATTGACGGTAAAATAGTACATCTCGTTTTTAGCCTGGTCATGATAGGTAAGTGTCCAGACCGGAAGAAGGGCGTATTCCCATTTCTCATCTCTCAGCTGCGCGTCCGACCGGCGAACACTGACCCGGTCATACGTTCCAACACTTTCTTTTAGGGAATCAAGCGCAAACTGGCGAACCTCGCCGTATACGTCAGCGGAAAAGTCTTGTTCCTCCATATCACGCCGCTCTGCCACGAAGCCGGACAGATAACCGGGAGTAAAATGTTCCAGCTTCTCCATATCATAGGGCAGAACACCCTCCACCAGCTCTCTGTTTGCCTTTTTTAAGGCATTGCGGGTGACATGGCTCACTTCCATGTCGCCTTCCCTGAAAATATCGTACGTCTGGGTCTCTGTATACTGATACCGTCCGCTCACCCAGATCCGCAGCCTGTCGGCCCGGGCCTCCAGCTCTCCTTCCACCCGGCAGCTGTACATCAGATACGGAAAATACACACCGGACATTTTCTGGATCTGATCCTCTGAATAAAAGGCTTTCGGCACATATCTTTTTTTCTTCATCCACTGGGAAAATATGGCGGTCGCTTTTTCTCTGTCCAGCTGAAAGGGGATGACATAGTCCGGGTTATACTCTCCTGACAGCTTTCCGGAAAGAATTACCGGATTGTGACAGTAATAACACATGGTGGCCGCAGTGGTCTCATCGGTTACGATCTCCGCTCCGCAGCTGGGACAGGTGTAAAGGACGGGAGTCCCTTCCATTTTCCGGTCCTCCTGCGTCTCCTCTCCAGCCATACCGGCGGACGGGAAACCGGTCTGATCGGCCGATGCTTCCGGGCTCAGCCGTTCCAGCTCTTCCTGAGTAAACTCGGACAGACAGTATTCACATGCATATTTCTGTTTGTCAGGATCAAACTGCAGGCCGCCGCCGCAGTTCGGGCACTTATATGTTATGGTCGCACTCATGGTCTTGGTTTCCCACACTCCGAACAGAATTTTCCATTATTGGCAGTTCCGCATTCACAGGTCCACGGACCGGCTGGCCGGGGAGCTCCGCACTCCCCGCAGCAGCAAATGG
>OCAS01000796.1_pt1 | contig 21345 bp, 20 predicted proteins | sample 1550751 | NCBI WGS metagenome assembly OCAS01 (sample SAMEA2580301, study PRJEB22360) | human gut metagenome | biome: human gut; feature: human-associated habitat; material: faeces | place: Denmark | collected 2008/2010
TCGGGACACATCTTACCGTTGTAGAAAATATTTGTAAGATCCTTCCGATAAGCCGAATAATGGTTGAGACAGCTTCCTTTGATATCCAGAAGATCAAGAACACGGATATCCAGGGAGCGGAATATCAGCAAGGTGACCAGCTTGGATTCTGGAATATCAGGGAATATGTGTTATTCCGTGATAACCATACATGTCAGTGCTGTAAGGGTAAGTCCAAGGATAAGATCCTGAACGTACATCATATTGAAAGTCGTAAGACTGGTGGTAATGCACCGAACAATCTGATCACGCTCTGTGAGATCTGTCATACTGGTTATCATAAAGGTGCCGTACAGCTACCGAAGACCGTCAAACGCGGTATGCGATTTAAGGATGCTGCATTTATGGGAATTATGCGATGGGCTTTCTACGAAGCACTAAAGCAACAGTACGAACCAGTTGGTACCCCAGTGCATAACACATACGGATATATCACGAAACATACTCGTATTGCGTATAACTTGCCTAAAGAGCACTATGTTGACGCAAGATGTATCAGTGGTAATCCAGAGGCATCTTCAAACGGTGAGTATTACTATCAAAAGAAGGTCCGTTGTCATAACCGTCAGATTCACAAACTAACAGTTTTGAAGGGTGGAATACGGAAACAGAATCAAGCCACATATCTGGTAAAAGGTTATCGGTTATTCGATAAAGTCTCATATCAGGGAAAAGGATATTTCGTTTTCGGACGACGGCAAAGCGGATTTTTTGATATACGGACATTATCTGGAGAGAAAGTAAACAAAGGTAGTTTGAGTTGTAAAAAATTAAAGTTCATTGCAACGAGAACGTATTATTTAACAGAAAGGAGAGCCGTCTAACGACGGGCGCATTCCTCCCACGACCTAAGAGGTCGGGGTATCCTGCGCTGTTTTATGATGAAATTTGTGGATCTGCTGGTCATGAGCCTGAAAAATTTAAGCAGAAGAAAGCTGAGAACCGCGCTGACGGTTCTTGGTGTTGTGATCGGTACGGCATCCATCGTGGTCATGGTTTCTCTCGGCATTGGCTTAAGTGAACTGAACCGGGAGCTGATCTCTTCCTTTGGAAGCCTGACAGAGATTAACGTGGAGAATCCTTACAACGGAGACAACTCCAAAGATCCGCTGTATCTGACCGATGATGTGGTAAAGCAGATGAAGCGTCTTCCTTATGTCACGGATGTGTATCCGATGCTGCAGGTGAATGTGCTGCTGCAGCAGGGAAAATATTCTACAAACCTGACCTTAAACGGAGCACCCTATGAGTATCTGAAGAAAATCCCGCTGGGACAGGGGGCGCTTTCCGAACCATCGGACAAGGAAATGAAGCTGATCTACGGCAATGCCATCATCCAGTGGTTCCAGGATTCCAAAGGAAATAACACATACTGGGAAACCGGGCAGCTTCCGGACATAGACTTCATGGGAAAGCCGATGTTTGTGATCTTTGATACAGACGCCTACTACCAGTCCCAGGGCGGCGGGGAGGATGCCCCGAAGCCGCCGAAGAAGTACCTGCTGAAGACCGATGGCGTGGTAGAGGGCGGTGTCGATGATTATAACGGCTATGCCTACAACGTGTATACAAGACTGGATCTTTTGGAGACCCAGCTGCGCCGTGTTTTCAAAAAAAAGGCCATCCCGGGGCAGCCTACCAACAAGAAGGGAAAGCCCTATCACTACTTTATTTATAATTCCTGCATCGTCAGTGTGGATGATGTGGAGCACGTGGAGGAGGTTCAGAAAAAGCTCACTGACATGGGCTTTCAGGCCTCCAGCAATGCCGACTGGATGAAACAGTCGGAACAGCAGTCCAGCATGATTCAGGCCGTGCTTGGCGGTATCGGTGCCGTATCCCTGTTTGTAGCGGCCATCGGAATTGCCAATACCATGATGATGTCGATCTACGAGCGCACCAAAGAAATCGGTATCATCAAGGTGCTGGGCTGTGACATGAAGGTGATCCGCAACATGTTTTTACTGGAATCCGGCTTTATCGGCTTTATGGGAGGTGTCGTGGGCCTTGCTTTCAGTGAGGCGGTGTCCTTTGCCATCAACCACCTGCTGAACATCGGTCAGAGCATGACCGGAATGAGCGGAAACATTTCCCGGATCCCATTATGGCTGGCAGCAGCGTCACTGGCCTTTGCCGTGTTTATCGGCATGGCGGCCGGTTTCTTCCCGGCGCTCAGGGCCATGAAGCTGAGCCCGCTGGCGGCCATCCGGAACGAATAAAGGACTGAAAAAAATACTTGCATTTTCCATCTGAATCCGTTATCCTGTATACAGAGCGTGTGACTGGCGGAAAAGGTGGGAAACCACAGGGGAGCACGCAGAATTTCGATTGCCGGCCGCCTGGGCACCATGTTTTTGTGGTACTCAGGCGGCTTTTTTCAGATCATGACTACCCGGACGGACTGCAAAACGTGGAAACAGAGAAAACCATCAAACATTCATTCATAGGAGGAATCAACCATGAAACAGTTATCCCTGCAGGAAGAGTTACAGGCAAACGCATACCCGGGAAGAGGTATCGTCATTGGAAAAACACCGGACGGAACCAGGGCGGTGACTGCCTACTTCATTATGGGACGCAGCGAGAACAGCCGCAACCGTGTTTTTGTGGAAGATGGGGAAGGCATCCGCACCCAGGCATTTGATCCGGGCAAGCTGTCTGACCCGAGTCTCATCATCTATGCTCCGGTGCGTGTACTGGGCAACAAAACGATTGTGACCAATGGTGACCAGACCGATACCATCTACGAGGGCATGGACAAACAGCTCACCTTCGAGCAGTCTCTCAGAAGCCGCGAGTTTGAGCCGGACGCACCGAACTACACCCCACGGATCTCCGGTGTCCTTCATATTGAAAACGGACGTTACAATTACGCAATGTCCATCTTAAAGAGCAACAACGGCAACCCGGATGCCTGCAACCGATATACCTTTGCTTACGAAAATCCGGTGGCCGGTGAGGGACATTTCATCCATACCTACATGCACGACGGCAATCCGCTTCCGAGCTTTGAGGGTGAGCCGAAATTAGTCGGCATCCAGGATGACATGGACGCATTTACCGACATGCTGTGGAACAGCTTAAATCCGGATAACAAGGTTTCTCTGTTTGTACGCTATATTGATATCGCAACCGGCGCATACGAGACAAAAATCGTGAATAAAAACAAATAAGGGAAAAGGAGATACGAAGATGAACGAGATGGAATTAAAATACGGCTGTAACCCGAATCAGAAACCGGCAAGAGTATTCATGCATAACGACAAAGACCTTCCGTTCCAGGTCTTAAGCGGAAGACCAGGCTATATCAACCTGCTGGACGCCTTCAATGGCTGGCAGCTGGTAAGAGAACTGAAAAAAGCTACGGGACTTCCGGCAGCAGCCTCCTTTAAGCATGTATCCCCGGCCGGCGCAGCAGTAGGACTGCCGCTTTCCGAGACTCTGGCAAAGATCTACTGGGTAGATGACATGGGAGAGCTTTCACCGTTAGCCAGTGCTTATGCAAGAGCCCGCGGCGCGGACCGCATGTCTTCCTTCGGAGATTTCATTTCCCTGTCCGATGTCTGCGATGCTTCCACCGCAAAGCTTATCAAGCGTGAGGTATCTGACGGTGTCATTGCGCCTGGATACGAGCCGGAGGCACTGGAAATTTTAAAAGAGAAGAAAAAAGGCAATTACTGCGTGATCCAGATCGACCCGGATTACGAGCCGGAGCCGATCGAGCGCAAGCAGGTGTTCGGCGTGGTATTTGAGCAGGGCAGAAACAACCTGGATATCAACAAAGACATGCTGAACAACGTAGTAACTGAGAATAAGGAAATCCCGGATCAGGCAAAGATCGATCTTGTCATTTCTCTCATTACCTTAAAGTACACTCAGTCCAACTCCGTCTGCTACGCAAAGGACGGTCAGGCCATCGGCATCGGCGCAGGACAGCAGTCCCGCGTACACTGCACCAGACTGGCAGGCCAGAAGGCAGACAACTGGTTTTTACGCCAGGCTCCTCAGGTGCTGAACCTGCAGTTTGTGGACGGCATCAAGCGTGCTGACCGCGATAACGCCATTGACGTTTACATCGGTGACGAGTACATGGATGTGCTGGCGGATGGCGTATGGGAGAAGACCTTTAAGGTTAAACCGCCGGTATTCACTAAGGAAGAGAAGCGTGCATGGCTGGATCAGATGACCGACGTGGCACTGGGCTCTGACGCGTTCTTCCCGTTCGGTGACAATATCGAGCGTGCACATAAGAGCGGCGTGAAATATATTGCGCAGCCGGGCGGATCCGTTCGCGACGACAACGTGATCGAGACCTGCAACAAATACAACATGGCGATGGCCTTCACCGGCATCCGCCTGTTCCATCACTAAGATTTGGAGGATGATATCATGTTTATTACCTGTTTGGACCTGGAAGGAGTATTAGTACCGGAAATCTGGATTGCATTCGCTGAGGCCAGCGGCATCCCGGAGTTAAAGCGCACCACCCGCGATGAGCCGGACTATGACAAGCTGATGAAATGGCGTCTTGAAATCTTAAAGGAGCACGGACTTGGCTTGAAGGAGATCCAGGAAACCATCGAGAAGATCGACCCGATGCCGGGAGCAAGAGCGTTCTTAGATGAGCTCCGGGAACTGGGACAGGTAATCATCATCAGCGATACCTTCACCCAGTTCGCAAAGCCGCTCATGAAAAAGCTGGGCTGGCCAACCATTTTCTGCAACGAGCTGGAAGTAGCAGAGGACGGTGAGATCACCGGATTCAGAATGCGCATTGAGCAGTCCAAGCTCAGTACCGTCAAGGCACTGCAGTCCATCGGTTTTGAGACCATTGCCAGCGGCGACAGCTACAATGACCTTGGCATGATCCGTGCCAGCAAGGCCGGCTTCCTCTTTAAGAGCACCGATCAGATCAAGAACGACAATCCGGATCTTCCGGCGTACGAGACCTATGAAGAGCTGCTGGCAGCGATCAAGGCAGCAGTATAAACCGGAGCACAGAGATACATACTATCATAAAAATAGAAAGGGCAGATTCCTGAATATGCAGGGATCTGCCTTTTCACAGTTTCCTCCGTGTATCTGGCTGTTTTGTGAATTCCACATATAGGGAAGAGTCCGGATTCTTTCTGAACTTTGGATATCTTGAAAAACAGCCGTTATCCGTATAAACTCTGGACCACCGAGGCAGATGAATCAGGAAACCAGCGGAAAACCTACCGTGGTGACTGGATTGTACAATAAATAAAAGAGAGGTCAGACAGATGAAAAATACTGTTTGACCTCTTTTTTTAACTTGATGGAAAACCTCATTTTGTGTTTTGCGAGCTGTACCTGAAAAGAAATAAGCAGAAGACTTGATATTTACATGAGAATAACTATATAATAGCAGGGAACTTTCTGAATTTTCAAATTAATGGAAGAAAGAAAACAAAAGTTCTGGTTAAAAGAAACAAAAGTGAAACATAAAGAAACGTTGCAAGAAACAAATGAAAAAGTGAAACATGAAAACATGAAAATAAAAACGGATTGAAAAGAAATGGAACAGGCAGCAGGAAAAGAGAAGGCCTGAAACATTGAAAAAACGTGGAAAATACGCGCATGACAGCCGCAAAAAGAAAAAATGGATAAAAGAACCAGGTTGGCATATACCTTGCTTATTATATGGTTAGAAAATAAATGCAGAATGCGTAGTGCATTGAAAGAAAAAGGAGGGTATTTATATGGCAACAAAACCGGTGATCGGAGTACTTCTTGGGGATGCTGCCGGTGTCGGACCGGAACTGGTGGCAAAGTGCGCAGCAGCAGGATTTTATGAGCAGTATTGCAGACCTGTAGTAATTGGGGATCTCAGGGTATTGAACCGTGCGCTTGATGTGATCGGAGCAAAAGAGAATGTGAAGCTGCAGGTGATTTCCGATGTGGGAGAAGCAGACTGGGAGAAAGGGCTTCCGGTATTGGACCAGAAGAATGTAGATCCAGAGGAGGTCCCATTTGGAGTTAAGACTGTAGTGAGTGGAAAAGCGTGCCTGGATATGTTAAAGCTTGGAGTTGAGTTATGGCAGGCTGGTAAGATTGGCGGTTATGTGTTCGGACCGTTAAACAAGGCCGGAATGCATGACGCAGGCCTGACACTGGAGAGCGAACATCATTATCTGGCAAAGCTGCTGGGACACACGGAGCCGTTTGGCGAGATTAACGTGACCAACGGTCTGTATACCACAAGGACCACAAGCCATATTCCGATTTCCCAGGTCAGTGCAGATCTGAGTGAAGATGAGGGCCTTCGCATCAAGCGTGCGATTCGCCTTTCTTACCGGACGCTGACAAGAGCCGGAATCGAGAATCCGCGAATTGGCGTAGCGGCCCTGAATCCGCATTGTGGTGAGAACGGAGACTGCGGACGTGAGGAAATTGATGTGATCACTCCGGCAATCGAATGGGCGAAAAAGGAAGGGATCAATGCTTCCGGCCCATATTCTTCCGATATTGTATTCCACAAAGCACTGGTGAAAAAGGAGTTTGACGGTGTGGTTACCATGTATCATGACCAGGGACAGATTGCATTAAAACTCATCGGCTTTGAAGGCGGAATTACCGTGGCAGGAGGTTTCCCAATTCCGATTGTGACCTGTGGACATGGAACCGCTTACGATATTGCAGGAAAAGGCCTGGTATCAACCGCATCGTTTGAAAATGCAGTAAAACAGTGTGCTACCATGGCAGCTGTTGCAGCAAAATAAATGGTTTCAGGATAAAATGAGGTGAAGGAATATGAACTTGGTAGTATTGGTGGCTTCATTCTTTATTATGCTTTTTCTGGGAATACCGATCGCGTTCGCGCTTTGTCTGTCTTCCCTGCTTTACATGATTTTGTATTCAAGTGTTCCGCTGATCATCATTGGCCAGCAGATGTTAAAAGGTGTGGATTCCTTTACATTGCTCGCAATTCCATTTTTCATCATCGCCGGAAGCCTGATGACGAATGGCGGTATTTCCAAGCGAATCGTAAACTTCGCAAAACAGCTGGTGGGCTGGATGCCTGGTGGTCTTGCGGTTGTTGATATTGTTGCAAGCATGATCTTCGCGGCCATGACTGGTGCAGGAGCTGCTACGACTGCTGCGGTAGGCGGCATGATGATTCCGCACATGGAGGAAGAAGGTTACGATCCGGGATTTGCCAGCGCGATTCAGGCCATGGGCGGTGTGTTTGGGCCGATTATCCCGCCAAGTACGCTGATGGTGCTTTACGCAGTAGCATCCGGACAGTCTGTAGGCGGCATGTTCCTTGGCGGAATTCTTCCGGGTCTGTACCTGGGACTGGTACTGATCATTGTGGTAATTCTTCTGTGCAAGAAGAAAGGTTATGGCGGCGGAGCAAAATTCCATTTTAAGAGTTTTGTAAAAGCGACGGTAGATGCGTTCTGGGCACTGCTTGCTCCGGTTATTATTCTTGGCGGTATCTATTCCGGCATTATGACTCCAACCGAATCTTCGGCAGTGTGCTGCTTTTACTGTATGATCGTTGGCCTGTTTATTTACCGGGAAATGGATATCAAAAAGCTGGTAAGTGTTGTGGCAGATGGCGTGAGAAGTTCTGCGGGAATTATGCTGATTGTTGCAGCAACCCAGGTATTTGGCTGGGTTCTGACCCGTGCGCAGATTCCACAGACCATCGCAAAGATGTTCACAGAAAATGTAAGCAATGGTACGGTATTTCTGTTTGCGGTATGCCTGATCCTTCTGGTAGCAGGATGCTTTATTGACGCGGTTCCGGCACTTCTGATTTTTGCGCCGATTTTCTGCCCGACGGCCCAGGCTTACGGATTAAACATGATTCATTTCGGCGTTGTTATGGTCGTGGTTCTCTGCATCGGACTTGCAACACCACCGGTTGGCATCAACCTTTATGTGGCGTCCAGTGTGGGAGGACAGCCGGTACATAAAATTATACCGCACCTGCCGGTTCCGCTGCTGACCATCGCGATTGCAACGGTGATCCTGATACTCTGTCCGCCAATCGTAACACTTCTGCCGACATTATTTGGCTAAAGTCTATTGGAATTGAGAAATTGAATTTAGAAGATCAATGATATAAATTTTGAAAAGAATAGGAGAAGAGACATTATGAAGAAAAAAAGTATGGCAATCGGGTTTGCAATGATTATGGCAGCATCTTTAGCAGCATGCGGAGGAAAAGCAGAAACCGGAGCGCAGGCAGGCGCAGGAACCAGTGCTGCTGCAGATAGTTCTGCAGCAGGCAGTGAAGCTTCTTCCGGGGATGTAACAGGGGATTACAGAGAACTGTCTTTGTTTGCCGCATCTCTTCCGGAAAATACACCAACCGGCGGCGCTCTCGCAAAAATGGCAGATTACATCAATGAACACTCCAATGGTACCCTGAAAGCCATCGCTTACTATGATACCGCCCTTGGTGATGCAACTTCCATGGTTCAGGGACTTCAGCAGGGAACCGTTGATATTGGTATCGCCGGAACAGCTTATTTCTCCGGCCTGAATCCGGAAATTGAAGTATTCCAGCTTCCGTTCTTATTTGAAGACCTGGATACTGCCCGGGAGGCAACTACAGGCGCAGCCGCTGAGAAAATCAATGAAGATTTTGGCCAGTTTGGTATTGTAGGCCTTTCTTTCTGGGAGAATGGTTTCCGTGAACTTTCCAATGATGTTCGCGAGGTTAAGACTCCGGCAGATTTAAAAGGAATCAAAATGAGAGTTCTTCCGGCTGAGGTTCAGCAGAAAACATGGGAAGCTTTAGGAGCACAGACTACGACAATGGATGCGTCTGAACTGTATACCGGACTTCAGACAGGTATCATTGATGCCCAGGATAACCCGTTACACGAGATTGCTTCCCGTAAATTATATGAGGTTCAGCCGTATGTCAGCCTGACTGATGCAACCTATACTCCTCTCTATATGGCTATGAGCAAAACCGTATGGGGTGCTTTATCTGATTCTCAGAAGGAACTGATCAAAGAAGCAGCAGAAGTAGGACGGAAAGAGCAGTTTGACCTGACAGATAAAGCTCAGGCAGAAGCGCTTCAGGCACTGAAGGATAACGGTGTAACCGTTACCGAAGATGTGGATAAGGAAGCGTTCCAGGAGATTGCAAAACAGCAGTGGAGCGTATTTACAGATGCATGTGGAACGGAACTGCTTGACATGATTCAGGCAGATAAGTAGGGGAGCAGAGGATGCGGCAGCTTATGTTGCCGCAGTCAGAAAAGAATAGGAGAACTGTGCTATGAAAAATGCTCTGAATAAATTCATTTCCAGCCTCGATTTCCTGTTTGGCCTGGTTGGAATCGTTATGATCCTGATTGCGACGTATGCGGTGTTTGCGAGAAATATTCTGATTGTTTCTACGCCATGGAGTGACGAACTCTTAAAATTGCTTTTTGTATGGTCCATCTATATTGGATCGGCAATTCTGTTTATGAATGATGGCCTGATTTCCCTGACACTGATCGAAGATAAATACAAAGAGAGCAAGCCGGTTGTTTATGGAACCTTGAAAGCAATCCAGTATCTGGCTGGAATTGGAATTTGCGGGCTGATCACATCGCAGATGGTTACGATTGTAGCAACCCAGATGAGAACAGGGGAAGCAACTACCGTGTTGAAATATCCGCTCTGGATTATGAACACCGGAATCCTGCTTGGCCTGGCACTGATCGTGCTTCTCGGACTTGTGAAACTGGCCGGATTAAAAGAATATTTTGTGACAAAAAAATAGGGGGCTTTTGTTATGAAAGAATATATTGACCTGACATTACCGATCGTACCACATTGGAGATGCATGCATGAAGATGAAGTGATCGAGCTGTGTTCTACCGCAAAGGGAGATCCGGCCAGTGTGACGAGATTTCCGTTACAGACACACTGGTATACCCATATTGATGCGCCGGTACATCAGTTTGCAGGCGGGAAAACATTAAATGATTTTCCATTGTCGTCCTTATTTGGAAAGGCAACCATTCTGGATATCAGTTATGTGAAGGACAATCAGGAAATCACGGAACAGATGCTGAAAGATGCGTTGGGTGAAGAAGAACCGACGAAAATTATTCTGATTAAAACCTGTTGGGAAGATTCCAGAGGAGAAGATAAGGCCTTTGATTTCTGGCAGTCTCATGACTACTGGGATGAGGCTCCTTATATGTCAAAAGAGGCAGCAGACTGGCTGACATCTCTTCATCCCGATGTGATCGGTTTCGATTTTCCGCAGGACTATGATATCAGAAAGCTTCGGTTTGGAGTAGATGAGCGGCAGTGTTATCTGACAACACACCGTCATTGCCTGAAATACGATATTATGATGATTGAGTATATGCATAATCTGAAAGCAGTGAAGGATAAATTCGTAGATTTTGTCGGCCTTCCGACTGCACTGGAACATGCCAATGGAGCACAGATTCGCTGTGTTGCAATTGTAGAAAGGCCAGACAAATAAAACCCTCCCGGTCTGGCTTTGGTAGAAAAGAATGGAAACTTATGATTTCTGAGTTTCCATTCTTTTTTTGTTTCTGGAAAATGATTTGTTCTGAAACAATCTGAAACATTTAAAAACAGAAATATATGTTTCATATAAGGAACGAATGAGAAACTATGAGAAACATTTTGAAACATTCGAGGGACAAGAAGCTGTATTTGGGAAACAAAAAGAACACGGAAGCGTATTTTGACAGAAAAATCCTGCATTTTTATAAAGATGCAGCCAAGAAGAACCTGGCACGCATTTTGCTTTATATACAGGTATCAGGAAGACAATACAAAAAGGAGTGAGGGTATGAAGTTATGTTATCAGGTTGCCACACCGGATGTTGCGATCGCAGATTCGGTTACGGCATATCAGGGACCTCTGGAGAAAAGCTTTTCGGATCTTGCAAAGCTTGGTTATCAGGGAGTGGAGCTGATGACGTTAAATCCGTCAGAGCTTGACTGGGAGTTTGTAAAATGTGAGGCAGAAAAAAACGGCTTGAAGGTGGTTCTGGTCTGCACCGGTGAAATCTTCGGCCAGCTGGGACTCAGCTATACAAACCCGGATCCGGAGAACCGGAAAGAGGCAATTCGCAGAAGTAAGGAGATCATCGACTTTGCTGCTTATCTGGGAGCAAATATCAACATCGGGCGTATCCGCGGACAGTACTGCAAGGAGCTGACAAAAGCGCAGACAGAGGAGCTGGCGGTTGCCGCGTTCCGGGAACTGGCCGATTACGCGGCACCGAAGGGTGTAAAGATCGCATTGGAAACAGTTACCATCATGCAGACGAATTTTATCAATACCTGCGCGGAGGGCGCAGACATGGTGGATCGGGTAAACCGGCCGAATTTTCGCCTGATGCTGGATGTGTTTCACTTAAATCTGGAAGAGAAGGATCTGTTTGAGGCTATCCGCCGATACAGCTCCTATAACATCCATGTCCATCTGGCTGACAATAACCGCCGCTATCCAGGCCAGTGCGGACTGGATTTTGAAAAAATCATTTCTACCTTCCGGGAATGCGGATATGATGGCGCATTTACCACGGAAATATTCCAGCTGCCAAGCATGGAAGGCGCGGCAAAGGGTGCGGCTGAGTATCTGATCCCGATCATGAAGAAGGTTTACGGACAGGAGGAAGCATGAAAAGTATTGCACTGATCCATACCGTAAAGACGGTAGCGAATTCCTTTGAACAGAAACTGAAGGATTATGTGGGGGAACCGGTCAAGATCCATAATCTCTGGGACGATTTCCTGGCGAATAATCCGAATGAGATCGGGGAGTTTACCATAGAAAACCGCTGCCGCCTGTATAACGATATCAAGTCTGCAGAGATGACGGGAGCCGATATGATCGTGGTGACCTGTTCTACACTGACACCGGTAGTCAATATGATCCGGCCCTTTGTGAGGGTGCCTCTGATCGCCATTGACGATGCGATGGGAAGGAAGGCAGTAACCTGCGGAGAACGGATCCTGGTTCTTGCGACGGCAGGAAGCACGGAGGGGCCTATGCGGGAAAAGCTGAATGCGGAAGCAGCAAAGCTTGGAAAAAGCATTCAGATTGATTTTCAGGCAAACGCGGAAGCGTTTCAGGCTATGAAGGCAGTACAGATGGAACGTCACGATGCGATCCTGTTAGATATGGCGAAAAATATTTCCGGATATGACTGTGTGGTGCTGGCTCAGGCATCCATGGCACATCTGGATCAGAAAATAGAAGCAATCTGTAAGATCCCTGTTCTGTCAAGTCCCGGACTTTGCATGGAGCAGGTGAAGGAAACATTAAAAACGATATAAAAATAGAAAAGGAGACTACTGACATGACCAACGAAAAGAAACAGGAGTTGGATGCTCTTTGCCTGAAATTCAGACGTACCCTGATAGAAATCTTACATGAGAGACAGACCGGACATCCGGGCGGATCTCTTTCCGTATGCGAGATCCTTACAAACCTTTATTTTAACGACGCAAATATCTCTCCGGAGAATATCAATGACAGAAGCCGTGATAAGATCGTGCTCTGCAAGGGACATGCTGCTCCGATGCTTTATCTGGAGCTGGCAGAAAAAGGATTTTTCCCGATGGAAGAGATGCACAGCCTCCGTCAGATCAACAGCCGTCTGCAGGGACATCCGTGTTCTAAAGAAACTCCCGGAGTTGAGGCATCTACCGGTCCTCTCGGAGCCGGTTATCCTTTCGCGTTAGGCATGGCACTTTCCGATATGCATGATGGTGTAGACGCTTACACCTATGCGATCCTTGGAGATGGTGAGATCAACGAGGGCGTGGTATGGGAGACCTGCATGAATGCCTCCAAGTTTAAAGCAGACCGTCTGATCTCTATTCTGGACTGGAATGGTGTACAGCTGGACGGAACTACCGAGCAGATCATGCCGATGGGTGACATCGAACTGAAGTTTAAGGCATTTGGCTATAATACCATTGTCTGTGACGGACATAATGTGGCAGCCCTCAGCGCAGCGATCGAGACCGCGAAATCGGTTAAGGGTGTTCCGAGCATCATTCTGGCAAAGACTGTGAAGGGCAAGGGCATTTCCTTTATGGAGGGCAAGAACACCTGGCATGGTGCTCCGGTTAAGGATGCCGATTATGAAGCAGCAATGAAAGAACTGGGAGGTGTACAGTAATGGCAAAGGCAATTCGTGATGTATATGGAGAGACACTGAAAAAATACGGCGCGATGAATGAGAATATCGTAGTTCTGGATGCAGATGTATCCGGCTCCACAAAATCGGCCGTGTTCGGAAAGGAGTATCCGGACCGTTTCTATAACTGCGGAATCAGTGAGTATGCGATGATGGGCATGGCAGCAGGCATGGCCAAAAACGGCAAGATCCCGTTTGTCAATACCTTTGCGGTATTTTTAACCACACTGGGGTCTCTGGCAGCAAGAACCTTTATGTCCTACTCCGGACTGCCGATCAAGATGATGGGTGGTTACGGCGGCTTATCCGATGCCTTTGACGGTGCGACCCATCATGCTCTGGAGGACATTGCCATGATGCGTACACTTCCGGGGGTAAATGTTATGGTAGCTTCCGATGCGCAGATTACCGACTGGATGGTCAAAACCGCTATTGAAGTCAATGAGCCGATGTACATCCGTCTTTCGAGAGACGCGGCTCCGGACTGCCATCCGGAGAATGCGAAGTTTGAAATGGGCAAAGGTATGGTGGTAAGAGAAGGAACCGATGTAACCATCATTGCCTGCGGTCTGATGGTAAGTACCGCAATTACGGCTGCAAAAGCTCTGGAGCAGGAGGGCATCAGCGTGAGAGTTGTGGATATGTACTGCATCAAACCGATTGACGCAGAGCTGATCGAGAAATGCGCGAAAGAAACCGGCGCGATCGTAACAGCGGAGGAGCACAGCGTGATCGGCGGTCTTGGCGGAGCAGTCAGCGAGGTTCTGGCAAAATCCGGATGCCTGGTACCGGTCGAGATGGTCGGCATGCAGGATCGTCACGGTGAATCCGGTCCTTACAGTGAGCTGTTAAAGAAATACGGCCTGGATGCGGAAGCAGTTGCGGCAGCTGCAAAAAAGGCAGCAGCAAGAAAATAGGCGGCCGCGTCAGGCAGATTCCATCGGAAAGGAACAAAAAAATTATGGAAAAGTCCATGAAACGGTACATGAAGGTCGGTACGATCCTTCATGTATCCTACAAAGAGGTTGGTTTCGGGGAGGGACCGATCCTGGAATGTTTAAAAAAGATTGTGACGGACCCGTATTTTGAAGCGGTGGAAGTGGCACACATGAAGGATCCGGTTGTGCGCAAAAGAGCGGCAGAGATGATTGTTGCTGCGCATATGACCACTGCTTACGGCGGTCAGGGACTGATGCTGGGAGCTGGCTTAAACATCAATGACTTAAACGAAGAGGGACGACAGAAGGCCCTGGCTTCCCTGAAAATGGGGATCGATGAGGCATATGAGATCGGGGCACAGGACTTTGCGTTTCTGGCAGGCCGCTACGAGGCAGAGACAATGGAAGAATCCTTCCAGGCACTTCTTGCTTCCACCAGAGAGCTTTGCGAGTACGCGAAAGCTAAGGGAAACATGCCGGTTCTCTGCGAGGTGTTTGATTATGATATCGCAAAGAAATCTCTGATCGGTCCGGTTGACCGGGTAAAACGCTACGCAGAGACGATCTGTGCGGAGTATGACAATTTTGGCCTGATGGTGGATCTGAGCCATATTCCGATGATCCATGAAACCATTGAGGAGAATCTGCTTCCGGTCCGCAGATTTATCCGCCACGCCCACATGGGCAATACGGTGATCAGGAGTCCGGAATGCCCGGCTTACGGGGATGAGCACCCGAGGTTTGGCTTCCCGAACAGTGAAAATGATGTAAAAGAACTGGCCGATTATCTGAGGCTGCTGATGGAGATCGGATTCATCAGTGAAAAGAATCGTCCGATCGTAAGCTTTGAGGTAAAACCCTTTGAAGAAGAGGATCCCGATATCTGCCTGGCAAATGCAAAACGAACACTTGACCTGGCGTGGGAACTTGTATAAAGTTAGAATTGCATAACAATAAAATGAATCAGAGCAGGAGGAAAAGAACATGAGAGAGTCTATTCATAAATATTTTCAGGTAGGTACCATCCGCTGGATGTCCTTTCCGAACAGAAGTGTAGTAGATCAGGTAAAGCGGATCGCGGTAGATGATTACTTTGATGCGATCGAGGTGACCAAATGTGCCGATGACGCAGAGCGCGAAGAGGTGAAAAAAATCCTGGAGCAGTCTCATTTAAAGGTCTGCTATGGCGCACAGCCGAGACTTCTCGGACCGAAGCTGAATCCGAACGACATCGATGAGGAGGGCAGAAAAAAAGCTGAGGCTACCCTGATCGAGGCAGTGGATGAGGCAGAATACCTTGGCGCAAAGGGAATCGCATTCCTGGCAGGAAAATGGGAAGAGGAAACCAAGGATCAGGCTTACGCGCAGCTGTTAAAAACTACCCGCAATGTCTGTGACTACGCAGCGAAGAAGGGCATGAACGTAGAGCTGGAGGTCTTTGATTTCGATATGGACAAGGCAGCCCTGATCGGACCGGCTCCCTATGCGGCACAGTTCGCGGCAGACATGAGAATGACCCATAACAATTTCGGATTATTGGTAGATCTGTCTCATTTCCCGACTACCTATGAAACCTCAAAATTTGTGATCCAGACCTTAAGACCTTACATCACTCACCTTCATTTCGGAAACGCAGTCGTAGAAGAGGGCTGCCCGATGTATGGTGACAAGCATCCGCGTCTGGGTTATCCGAACAGCGCCAACGATGTGGAGCAGCTGACCGATTATCTGCAGGTACTTAAGGAAGAGGGCTTCTTCAACGCGAAGGATCCGATGGTACTGTCCATGGAGGTTACCCTGGCTCCGGGTGAGGACGATGAAATCATTCTGGCCAATACCAAACGCTGCTTAAACCGCGCATGGGCACTGGTAGAAGACTAAGAAATACCGAAAAACGAGAAAAGGAGAACGGAATCATGAAGATTGTAGTATTAGATGGCTATACCGAAAATCCTGGTGACATCAGCTGGGGTCCGATCGAAGCTCTTGGCGAGGTTACCGTATATGACAGAACTGCTTACGAGGAGTCCCCGCTGATCGCGGAGCGCATCGGTGACGCAGATGTGATCGTGATCAACAAGACACCGATCAGTAAAGAAACCATGGACCAGTGCCCGAACTTAAAGGCGATTGCAGTCCTGGCTACCGGTTACAATGTCGTAGATTATGAGTACGCAAAGACAAAGGGCATTCCGGTTATGAATGTTCCGGTATATGGAACGGATAATGTCAGCCAGTTTGCTGTCAGCCTTTTGCTTGAGGTATGCTCCCATATCGGACATCACAGCGATTCTGTATATGCCGGTGAGTGGGCAGAGAACGCAGACTGGTGCTACTGGCATTATCCGATGATCGAGGTATCCGGAAAGACCGCAGGCATCATCGGACTTGGCCGTATCGGTGTGAATACCGCAAAGATCTTAAAGGCCATGAACGTGAATGTGATCGCTTATGACGCATTCCAGAGCGAGGCAGGAAAAGCGGTTGCGGACTATGTGGAATTAGATGAGCTGCTTGCAAAGTCTGACTTTATCTTCCTGCATTGCCCGCTGTTCCCGTCTACCCAGGGAATTATCGGAAAAGAGAATATCGCGAAGATGAAGGATGGAGTCATCATCATCAATAACAGCCGCGGACCTCTGATCGTTGAGCAGGATCTTTACGACGCATTAGAGAGTGGAAAAGTGGCAGCCGCAGCTGTGGATGTTGTTTCCACGGAGCCGATCAAAAAAGACAACGTTCTGTTAAAGGCGAAAAACTGCATCATCACCCCTCATATTTCCTGGGCAACCAAGGAGGCACGTGAACGCATCATGAACACCACTGCAGAGAATATCAAGTCCGTGATCGACGGTGCTCCGCAGAATGTAGTGAATAAGTAACAGAAAAACAAGACGATTTTCATAATTTTTCTGCAAAATTGAATGGGCTATGGTATACTTTACCATAGCCCATTCAAGGAAAAGGGGCAGATGAAACTGTCTTGGAAAAAGGAGAAAATCTCTGATATGGTAAAGATAAGGGTTTTTATACCGCATCTGGAGCTGAAAGAAATCTTTGAAGATGTGGTGAAGAAACTGCCGCAGTACGAAACAATTCAGATAGAACAGCAGTATGTATTCGGAACACCGGATGATCTGGCCAAATATGGCGATGCAGATGTGCTGGTCGCGCGGGGCATGACGTATGAGGTGCTGAAGAGTCTGTTTCCGGACAAGCATGTGATCGAAGTGCATGTCAGCAGCTTTGATATTTTTGACGCGTTGGTAGAGTGCAGAAAACAGAATGTCGGAAAAATCGCACTCTGCCTGCATAACCGGAAATTCAAATCCATGGAGGAGCTGGAGGAGCTTTGCGGTGCGTCCATCACGATTTATGATACTCCGAATGAGGCTTCCACGGAAGCCGCAGTCCATCAGGCCATGGAGGACGGCGCGGATATTTTTGTCGGTGCGGGAACCATGTGCGGAATCTGTGACCGGCTGGGATTAAAGCGTGTCCATATCCATACGAATGAAGAAGCGGTGGAGGTGGCCATGAAGGAAGCGCTCAATGCAGCGCGGACAATCCGGCAGGAGCGTGCCAAGAGTGATATCATTGAGGCCATGCTCAATCACAGTGAAGAAGGCGTGCTCGCGATTAGCGACAGAGGACGGATTCTGGCGATCAATAATCAGGCATACCGTATTTTTCAGATTTCTACCATCGACTCGCTTGTTGGCAGTCCGGCAGCAGAGCTGGAGCAGGCAGATGACTGGGAAAATCTTCTGCATGAAAATCAGGCGCGCGAGCGCATCCTGAAGATCAAAGGCAAGGATTACTATGTGCAGTACAAACACCTGAGTGAAGAAGCGGCCGAGACCGGAGCTTTGGTTTTTATCCGGAATACCGATCGGATCATGGAAGAGGAACGAAAAATCCGGAAGGGACTTGCAGAAAAAGGACTGACAGCCAAGTATTCCTTTTCAGATATTCTTGGAAAAAGCAAGGCAATTCGTGAGAATATCCATATGGCACAGCGTTACAGCCGGGTTAATTCCAATGTTCTGATCGTGGGAGAAACCGGTACCGGAAAAGAATTATTCGCGCACAGTATTCATCAGGCATCAAGCCGCAGTGATCAGCCGTTTGTTGCGTTAAACTGTGCCGCACTCCCGGAAAATCTGCTGGAAAGCGAACTGTTCGGGTATGAGGCAGGCGCTTTCTCGGGCGCGGCCAAAGGCGGTAAGATCGGTCTGTTTGAGCTGGCACACCGGGGAACCATTTTTTTGGATGAGATTGGAGAAATTCCGATCACTTTGCAGGCCAAGCTTTTGCGTGTGCTGCAGGAAAAGGAAATCCGCCGCATCGGCAGCACCAGTGTGCATCCGATCGATGTCCGTGTTGTTTCTGCAACCAATATTAATATAGAAGAAAAGATCCGAAACGGACAGTTCCGTTCTGATCTGTATTATCGTTTGAACCTTCTTGATATCAGTATTCCACCGCTCAGAGAGCGCCGGGAAGATGTTCAGGAACTGGTTGATTTTTACCTGACCAGATTTGCGTGCGAAATGGGAAAACGGATCCCGACTGTAACATCGGAGGCTGCTCAGCTTTTGATGCAGTATGACTGGCCGGGAAACGTGCGGGAGCTGCGCAATGTCTGTGAACGCCTGATCGTTTTGAATGACAGCGATTTTGTCAGTGCCGGGCTTTTAAGACAATTGAAAATTTTTCGCGAGAGCAAAGCGCGGGAGCCGGTTATTCTTCCGGAGGAACAGATGGAAGATACGGTCTACAGCCGCTTAAAGCCGAAGAAAAAGAAAAAGGAGCTGGCGGAGGAGCTTGGTGTCAGCCGCACGACTCTGTGGCGTATGGCAAAACGCCAGAGCGCGCTGGAGCAAAAGCAGCGGGAGCAGGAGATCAGCAAGAGAAGGAGCGAATGATTAGATGGAACTGAATTACGGAATGTCTCTGGAACAGAAGCAGCAGTTATCTCAGAATCAGATACAGTCCCTGGAGTTGCTGGCCATGGACAGTGTAGAACTGAGTGAATTTTTGCAGGACGAATACCTGGAAAATCCTCTCTTGGATTACTCGGAGGAGCATGCGATGCCGGGCGGCAGGGAGGATATCGGACAGACTTATGAACAGCCGCCGGTATTGGAACAGAATTACGACGATACTGCGGAGGAAGAAGACCGAAGAAGAAAAGATATTCCAATGCCGGAGACAGAAAGCATCAAAAACTATATTCTGGATCAGCTGCCGGATGGAGCATGCAGCCGGAAACTGGCAGAGTTTATGACAGACTGTCTGGATGATAACGGCTTTTTTACAATACCGACTGAGGAAGTGGCGCAGAAAACCGGAGTGCCGGAGGCGGAAGTTTCCTGGACTCTGAAGGTGCTGCAGGAACTGGAGCCCTATGGGATTTTCGCACCGGACCTGAAACACAGCCTGTTAAAACAGCTGGAGATGCAGGGACTAAATAATGCTCCGGTCAGTCAGGTGGTGAAGGAACACCTGCAGGATGTGGCAGATGGAAAGATCAGTGTCATTTCCCGGGCGCTGAAGCTCTCAACCGCAGAAGTACGCAAATGCATAGATCAGATCGCAAAGCTGAATCCGAGACCCCTGGGAGAGTTTGGAGGAAAACGCAACGATTATGTGGTTCCGGATATTATTTTCCGGAAAGATGACGGAAAATGGGAAATTGAACTCAATGATGGATGGGTGGAGGATTATCATATCAATGATTATTATCTGAAAATGATGAAGGAATCCACAGACGCTCAGCTTGGGGCTTATTTTCAGAAAAAACTGGAGCGCATCCGTTTTGTGATGAACAGTATTGCACAGAGACGCAGGACAATTCTTCAAATATCAGAGCAGATTCTGAATGTACAGGAGCATTTTCTGGATGGAACCGGATTCTTAAAACCCATGACGATGACAGATGTGGCAGAAAGCCTTGGAATTCATACTTCTACGGTGAGCCGGGCCATCAAGGGAAAGTATATCCAGTATCCGTGCGGAACCATATTGATGAAGCATCTGTTTACGGCATCGGTTTCAGCAGCAGAAGGAAGCGATGCGGTCGGAACCATGCAGATCAAGGAACTGATGAAGGAGCTGATCCGCAACGAAGATAAGAATAAGCCTTACAGCGATCAGAAGCTTTCATCGCTTTTGAAAGAGCGCGGCATTGAAATTTCAAGACGTGCTGTGGCAAAATACCGGGAAGAAATTGGAATTCGAGGAAGCTTTGACCGGAAAGCATTTTAAAGAAAAAGGAGAATAAGATTATGAAATTTTTTGTTGATACCGCAAATGTTGAGGAAATCCGCAAGGCAAATGATATGGGAATTATCTGTGGAGTAACCACCAACCCGTCGCTGATCGCAAAAGAGGGCCGTGATTTCAACCAGGTTATCGCAGAGATCGCTTCTATTGTGGACGGACCGATCAGTGGCGAGGTAAAGGCTACTACCACCGATGCAGAGGGCATGATCAAAGAAGGCCGCGATATTGCAGCCATCCATCCGAATATGGTAGTAAAGATCCCGATGACCGTAGAGGGCTTAAAGGCTGTTAAGGTTCTGCACGCAGAGGGCATTAAGACCAACGTAACTCTGATCTTTTCCGCAGCACAGGCTCTGTTGGCTGCAAGAGCAGGAGCAACCTACGTTTCCCCGTTCCTGGGCAGACTGGACGACATCTCCATGCCGGGTATTGATCTGATCAACGAGATCACCGAGATCTTTATGATGCACGACATCCAGACCGAGATCATCGCGGCGAGCATCCGCAACCCGATCCATGTCATTGACTGTGCAAAGGCTGGTGCTGATATCGCTACGGTTCCGTACAAGGTATTAGAGCAGATGACCAGGCACCCGCTGACCGACCAGGGCATTGCAAAATTCCAGGCAGATTACAAGGCTGTATTCGGCGAGTAAAAATCAGGGAATAAAACAAATACAGGGGTGGGGCCGATTTTGTGCCCCACCCCTGTACTGACTTTGTCGAAGAAAAAACAAAGCAGAGAAAACCGGTTGGTTTCTGCAGAAAAAATAAAAAATAAAAAAAGTGAAAAAAGTTGTTGACAGATAGAAAACGCTGTGATAGTATATAACACGTTGCTGCTGACACGGCAACAACATGAACCTTGAAAATGAAAGATTGAACAGTGTTTAAAACCCTGAAAA
>OCAS01000806.1_pt1 | contig 21120 bp, 28 predicted proteins | sample 1550751 | NCBI WGS metagenome assembly OCAS01 (sample SAMEA2580301, study PRJEB22360) | human gut metagenome | biome: human gut; feature: human-associated habitat; material: faeces | place: Denmark | collected 2008/2010
CAGCATTGACGGGGGGGGGTGTGTGGCCGCCGCGACAGCCATAAAAGGCATGGGAATGGGACCGGAATTTCTGTTTGAGCTGCTGATTAACTGGCTGACTGGCGTTGTCCTGGCATTCTTTTATAATTCGATCTCCATCCCGCTCACGTATTGGCTGGGTGTGGAGAAGGCCAGAATGATTCCCAGCGTTTTAATTGGAGTGGCAGTCTTTTTGATCGTAGCGCTTGCGTCGGCGTATGGGGATGATATTGCTGTAAGTGACAGCACAGTGACTGCCGTCATCATCGCGGGAGCTCTTGGAACCGTTGTGATGATGGTGCTCTCGTACTTTATCAGTGTGTCGGTCTATAATAAAAAGGAGTTTTGATCTGTCTCCATCCCCATATGGTCCCTGTTTTCGGAACCATGAAAATCACTGCCGGCAGTCGTAAACAGTCCATATTCAGCGGCGAGTCCGTTTAAAAAGCTTTTTTCAGAGTCGGAGAACGCGGGATATTCGGTTTCTATGCCGTCGATTCCCAGGAGTGCCAGCTCCTTCAGCATGATGGACACCTCCTGTGCATGGAGGGACTGTTTTTGAAAATGGTGGTAGCAGTTATAAGGATGGGCCCAGACGGCTTTTCCTCCCGCATGGTGGATGGCTGCGATGCCGTCTTCCACAGTGATATTGGCCTCTGTCAGGGCTTTCGCATAGGAATCGACCAGTTCCGCGGCCTCCTCGCTGACCGCAGGGTAAGCTGCCCTGACGTGCGCCATGACATCTCGAAGCTGAAGGACATTTCCGCAGCTCATGGGGACATCCGGGATACAAATCGGATATCCTGACGCGGTTACAGCCTCTGCCAGTTCCTGGTAGACGGCTTCCGTCCGCTCTTTCCGGGCGGAGAGCAGCGCGCACAGCACCGGATCGGTCTCATCGAACCCGTAACCAAGCAGGTGGATGGACTGAGGAATGGGGAGACTTCCCCAGAGATGTTCCGCACACGTAATTTCCGTGCCGGTAACGTAGCGGATACGGCCCAGGCAGCGCTGTCTGGCTCTGTCAATGCCTGACAGTGTGTCATGATCCGTGACCGCCATGGCTAGAATTCCGCAGTTTACCGCCATGTCAACGACAGCTTCCACTTCGCAGATTCCGTCTGAGCACAGCGTATGCATATGATAATCAACTTTCATAAAGCCTCCTGAAATAAAACGATTGTTTCCATTCACTGGTTTATGACGATGAATCCCTCCACCTGTAAAGATGGAGGGATTTCTTCATAAATGTAACGGTTTTTCTTTTACTCGATTGTCGTACCTGCCTTGCCTGCCAGACTCGCCTTCGCTTTGGAAAGAGAGGTGATGATGGCGCTGCGGCCCTTGCCGTGTGTGACGAAGTCCACGGATGCTTCGATCTTCGGCAGCATGGAGGCAAATTCAAACTGTCCTTCATTGATATAGCTCTCAGCCTCTTCGATGCTCATGTGTGAGATCGGACGTTCATCCGGCGTGCCGTAATTGATGGTGACATTGTCGACACTGGTCAAGATCATAAGGACATCGGCGTCGATCTCCTTGGCTAAAAGTCCCGCCGCCCTGTCTTTTTCAATGACCGCGCTGGCGCCCTTTAAGTTATAGCCCTGTTCCATAACCGGAATTCCGCCGCCGCCGCAGGCGATGACGATCTGATCCGCATCCATGACAGCCTTGATCACGTCGATCTCCACGATAGAAACCGGCTTCGGTGACGCGATCACTCTGCGGAATCCCTTTCCGGGAATCTCTTCCACGTAATTTCCCTTTTCTTCCTCTTCCTTTGCCTCCCCGGCCGTCATGAAGCGGCCGACCGGCTTCATGGGTGTGTAGAAGGAGTCGTCGTATGGATCTACCATCATCTGGGTGAGGATGGTGGCTACTGGTTTATAGATACCGCGTTTTACCAGTTCTGCGCGGATTCCATTCTGTAAATCATATCCGATATATCCCTGGCTCATGGCTGAGCAGACGGACATGGGAGCAGAGGTATAACCGTCATGCTGTTTTCCGAATTCATTCATAGCCGTGTGAATCATTCCGACCTGCGGAGCGTTGCTGTGCGTTAAAGCAACCTGCCATCCGGCCTGGATAAAATCCGCGATTACTTTCGCTGTTTCAGTCACCGCTTCTTTCTGTTCCGGAAGATTTGTTCCCAGGGCATTGTGACCCAATGCCATAACAATACGTTTCTTTGCCATATCAGTTACCTCTCAGTTCGATGTAATTTAATCAAAAAAGTATAAGGATATTATATTATCTGGACACAGAAAAAGCAACCAGTTCTTATTTTCACAGGATTGTGTGCCGGGCTGCCGTCACTGTATAAAGCGCCCGCCGGCCCTTGTCATACCGGCGCTGCGGCGGGAACCGGACATAAAAATCAGGAAATGATAAGGAATAATTTAGAAAATTGGGGCTGGATATATTGCTAAGAAATGATATAATGTTCATATTAATATAGGTAAAGAGAGGTTAGAGATTGATGGTGGTTCTGTACCTGATACTTCCGCTTGTGTTTTACAGTCTGGTGACGGGTGTCATCGCGCTGACTCTGCCGTTACAGGCTCTGATGTGCACTCTGCTGGGTGCCGCGGTTACGTTTCCGGTACTCTATTACTGGCCTTACCGGTTCGATCAGGCCAGACGGGGCGTGATGCCGCCCATACCATTTCGGTTGCAGGGCTGCCTTCCCATCCTTATCCTTTTGGGAATTGGAATATGTTTATCTGTCAATAATATGATTAGTTTAACACCGCTGCCGGAGTGGTCTCCCGGTTTCGAAGAGGTCGGGGAAGCGCTTTACTCCCCTCCGTTTCTGATTCAGATACTCGGGGCAGGGCTGGTGATACCTGCGGCGGAGGAGATGATATTCCGGGGGCTGATGTTCGCTCCGTTAAGAGACCGGATGGCGTTCTGGCCGGCCGCCCTGATATCGGCCGCACTGTTTGGGCTTTACCATGGCAATCTGCTTCAGGGTGTCTATGCATTTCTTCTGGGGCTGGTTATGGCATGGCTTTATGAGCGTTTTCAGACACTGGCCGCTCCCTGGGTATTTCATGCTGCGGCAAATGTTACATCGATTGTTATTGTGAATACAGGACTTGGGATTCTGGCGGAGAAAAGGTCGGCGTTTGCGTTTTATACCGCACTTGCGCTGGCAGTTGTTCTCTCGGTTTTTTGTTTGATCAGAATAGAACGTAAGACGAATATAAAGGAGGAAGAAGTGTGAAGTTATTATCCATTGCAATTCCATGCTATAATTCAGAGGCCTATATGAGGCACTGCATCGAATCGCTTCTGCCGGGAGGCGACGAGGTGGAGATTCTGATTGTCGACGACGGCTCCACAAAGGACCGTACGGCGGAGATAGCAGATGAATATGAAAGAAAGTATCCGGGTATCTGCCGGGCTATCCATCAGGAGAATGGCGGACACGGTGAGGCAGTTAATACAGGACTTCGCAATGCCGAGGGCATTTATTATAAAGTTGTGGACAGTGATGACTGGGTGGATGAGGCGGCCTATCAGGAGATACTCTCGACCCTTCGCCGGTTTGTATGCGGCGAGGAGACGCTGGACATGCTGATCAGCAACTTTGTCTATGAGAAACAGGGCGCGAAGCGAAAAAAGGTTATGAACTACCGTACGGCGCTTCCGCAGAATGAGCTGTTTACCTGGGATGATGTGAAGGTCTTCATGCTGGGTCAGTATATTCTGATGCATTCTGTCATTTACCGCACGGAACTTCTGCGGGAATGCGGATTAGAGCTTCCAAAGCATACATTCTATGTGGATAATATTTTCGTATACCAGCCGCTTCCTCATGTAAAGACCATGTACTACTTAAATGTGAATTTTTACCGGTATTTTATCGGAAGAGAAGACCAGTCGGTGAACGAGGAGGTCATGATCGGCCGAATCGACCAGCAGATCCGCGTGACGAAGCTGATGCTTGGCTACTGCGACGTCACGAAGCTGAAGAAACGCAAGCTCCGCCGCTACATGGTGCGCTATCTCGAGATTATGATGACGGTTTCTTCCATACTGGCGATCAAGTCCGGGACAGAGGAGAACATGGCGAAGAAGAAGGAGCTGTGGCAGTATCTGCGCAAGCTGAATCTCACGCTGTATCTCCGGCTGAGATGGGGATTCCTGGGACAGGGAACGAACCTTCCGGGCAAGAGCGGCCGTAAGTTTTCCATTGCAGGTTACAAGATTACACAGAAATTCTTCGGTTTTAACTGATCTGCATAATTATAAAGTGAAAAAGAGCCTCCAGCCGATCGGATCGGCTGAAGGCTCTTGATTGTTATGGCGGCCCGAACGACTGGCGCCGGGTGACCGTTTCGTATTAACTGATAGCTTTCTGCGTGACTTTCTTTCTGCTGGTGACGTAACCGTCCGTGTAGATAAACTGGAACATGACGTATGCCATCATGACCGCTCCCAGACCGTCGAACGCGGAGTGCTGTTTTAAGAAAACTGTAGCCAGACAGATGGAAACCATTAAGACAAAGGAACCAATCTGTACGGACCGATACTTCTTAAGCCGTTCACTGTGGCTGACTGCGATATGGACGCAGACGGAATTATATACGTGAATGCTAGGAAATACATTGGTGCACGTGTCGGTGGAATAGAGCCACGCTACGATGGCGGAGCAGATATTCTTATCCGGATTAATGACCGGCCGGAAGTCCGTTCCGTTCGGAAATATGGTGCATACCAGAAGGCTGATGGTCATTCCGGTGAACAGCATGGTGCAAAGCTTGTAATAATCTTTAACATTTGTAAAGAACAGATAAAGGACTGCGCCCGCCACATAGGCGAACCAGAGCATGTAAGGAATAATGAAGTATTCATTGAACGGAATATAATCATCGAGCCCGACGTGCATGATGTGATAATTGCTCGTCACCGTCTTCTCTAAATAAACGAACCAGGGAATATAGATGAAAGCGTAGCATAAAACCCATGCGTGCCTGTACTTGTGAAGCAGATTTTTCATAAAAGATCAACCCCTTCTGTTGTTAGGTGTGAGTTGTCAGATTCTGATACTATTGATATATATTACCAACTTCCGTGGATTATATCACACCAGTTTAGAGAGTACAAGGGGGTTAACGAAATGTTAAGATTTTTATTACGAAAGATTTCTTTTTTTGACCGCGTAAATACGGGAAAAACCGCGTAAAATCAATGGATTTTGGTATTTTTAGAAGTACTAAATGAAATTGCTCAAAATTAGAAAAATATACCCGGTTAGTAACACATTAGCAACATGTTTTGATTTTTTCTATTTCAATTCGTAGGTCTTCTACGAGCCTATGACCGTACACTTTGTTGTCTATGTCTTCAAATGCATGTCCCATCATACGCTTTTTATCGTTATCCTTGACCTCATACTTTTCACAGAGCATGGAGAAGGTATGCCGGCAGTCATGAGGGGTGTGCTTCTCAATACCCAGTTCTTCCAATTTAGCATACATGGCAATCCGAAAATCATCTGGCCGACATTTTAAAAGCTTACCATCACGCTGCAGACGCCGTTTGACAAGAGATATAATCGAGGAGTGGATAGGTACAATGCGTTCTCTACTGGTCTTGTTTTTCACTCCACCCTGGAAATATAATTCGTCGAGATCGACTTTCATTTTTTTGTAGGCGCTGATACGGTATCCGGAATAGCACATGATTAGAAGGAATTCTACAGTCTCGTCGTTTTTATTATCCCATAAAAGTTTCAACTCAGCTTCACTGAACGGCACTCCGTGTTCATCATCATCTTCAATTTTGATTTTAACATATATAGCGTAATTTTTTTCACAGAGATTGCGTGGCTCCGCATATAGATACATCTGCTTAAAGAGGGTGACAATGAGCTCCTGGCTGGCATGTTTTAGTTTGCAATTATCAATGACTCCCTGCAGATCATTCAGATTTAATTCCCTAAAAGGCCGGTCGTGTAGGCTGGAGCAGTTTTTAAATGCGGCCTGCGTAGAATGTCTTGAACTACTGGAATATTTTTTACTATTTTCACTGTCATATTTATCTTTAAAATAATCGGCATACACTTCTGAGAACGTAGGAGCCTTTTCGTCGGCTTTTCCAGTGGCGGCCTGACGAATCCTTGAAAGATCGGCAAGGATCGCATGTATGGTCCCGTCAAGCGTTTTAGCGTCACTCTCTGAAGGCTTTGGCGGGTACTCGCCGGGAATGTAGGTGCCGGCCTTATGTGCCAGGAGAATCGAAAAGCCCCAGTACCAGTCATCGACATAGGTGAGCGGTGTCGGTGTCTTTGGAGATCCGTTAAGGCTGAACTCTTTTGTCGGTGGGATTACCGCGTATGGATTGGTTCGATTGGATCCTAAATATTTTATGCTGCCGTAGCCATTTGGTAGCTTTGGGTGTTTTCTTCTCTTCTTTGCCATTGAGATCATTCCTTTCTGTTGCGATATCGCAAAAATGGGTATAAAAATACGCCCCTTGCCAGGACGCTCCAGGAATGATATAATTCTATTGTCGAGATAGAATATCTACCGGAGTGATCTGGTGAGAGAAATCTATGTAAAGCCGTTCGGTGTTGGTAGCACCGGGCGGTTTTTGCTTTAAGAGGTACTCTTAATAGCATTTGCCATTTCAGTAGCTTGCTGTTTTATTCTATCATCGTCAAACTGATCGATCTGTTTCATAAGGTTCGCCTTGAATTGTTCTGGTTTTGCAATCCCCTTATAAACATAAGAGCCTGACGAAGTAGTTATATCTATATTTCCGTATCCTAAAATTTTTCCCAAAAGTCCACTTCTTACAGATACATTATTAATTTTGTTCAATGGAGACTCAAGGGTTTTTGTATTTATCAGCCCCAGTTTTCCAATCAACCGCTTATTTGTAAATCCTAATTCAGAGGTAAGAAAACGGATTAGAGGGCCGGCTATTATTAGTAATGCTATAACAAACATAAGGAAAAATGCATCTAATGCTTGCGTACCAAATCCACACAATACCAAAAAAACGGAGATAATACCTCGTGGTAAAAGTGCTATCCAATGTTGCTTGGACTCAAAAATAATAGTTTCGCTTGGTAATACTGATCGTGTGACATAACTTCCCATACTCTTTTCCTCTTTTCGTATATTTTATTAAAAAGCCATAGGCTATTTTAATCCCATTTTTTTGTACGTTCGAAATAATGATGCATGCTTTGGTGATAAAGGTAATCCGGCTTTCAATGTTCGTTGAATATCAGCATACATTTCTTCAGGCGTAGGCTCGTACTCTTCGTCTTCATCTTCTTCGAGGTCAATATCTTGATTACTCCTTTTATTCATTAATAATTCTAACTGTCTTTCAGGTTCAGAAGGCTTATGTGTAGTTTGAGCGATATTCTCGTACCATTTTCTATAATCTATCAGCGCTCTGTTCGATGCATCGTAGGAAAGACCAAATATATCATGGATCTGATCAGCAGTTTCACATCTATATTTGTGAATCATGATACGCGGAGCCAGAAAGTGACTGGAAAAAATATCTGCATCTTCTTCTAACTCAGAATTAAGAAATACATGTCCCAGCTCGTGAGCTATTGAAAATCTTATTCGTTCACTTATGTTACGGTCTTCATAGTGTAAGATTTTTTTCACAATACAGGCATCTTTACTCAGGCTAATACAGGCGGCTCTTTTTGTTTCTGTCAGATCTGAGTACTTTATAATCTTATATCTGCATTTTTCAGCTAATTCGAAACAATCGACGGGGAATGCTGAAATGTTATATTTCTTATAGATACAAAGAATATGGCTATAAAGCTTTTCAAGATCCATAAATTACTCCTCATCATCCGATAATATGATACGGGCGAGCCTAAGCTTTTCCTCTCGCGAAATCTTTTTCTTGTTTCGGGTATACACAATTATTACTTCATCATATGGTGATATTACTTGCAGGTAAGGTTCGAATTGTATTGTGTATTCGTCAATTACGACCTTTTCACCATATTTTTCTCGGTAGCAATCAATGGCTTCCTGAAGGAATTCTTCGGTTACGTTTAGGAAGTCGGCAGTTGTGTGACGATTATAGCAGCCATTCTTATATGCCTCAATTATTCCGGTTAAACCGATTTGTTTATCATAAGCCCACATTCTGGCCTTAAGTTCTTGCTTTTTGTTACTCATATCTTGCTGTTCTATAACGTCTCCAGCATTTGTATAATAATGTCCAAGTTCCTCAGCCAAGGCGCAAGCCTTCTTGATTTCAGGCATATTTTGATTGATTGCAATTTTCTTTCCTTTGATTCTGCCTTCATGGGCCATTAACGGTTTTTCTTTAGCTATCAGGCCGCAAGAATCTGCTTCCATTAGTAATTCGTCATAACTCAATAATATCACTCCTCTTAAAAATTTGGATCATCCATGATATCTTCATCGTGTTTCTTCATCTCGGAGGTTATTTCTCCGCTCTCCAAGTCAGTACGAGGACGAGCAGCATTAACTTCTAAGTGAGATTTATCAATATCAGTAATTTTTTGAGTATTATCAGTAGTATCTTCACCTATTAAGTCTGCAATATTTACAGTATATGTTGGGAAGGTATAAGTTGTTGTAGGACCATCGTTTGTGCTATTATCAAAATTATCTGATTCTTTAATGATTTTACAGGAACCAGGAACTAATTCCAACAGTTCTTCTTGATTATCTGTATAGCTTTTAATCATAGATAATTCATAAACTCTTTTGATAGCTTCTTTTTCTCCTGCAAGATTTAACTTAGAAAAGTGTTTTAAAAGTTCCTCCTCATTCTTTATATGTTCACTAAAATTTTTAATATTGTAAGTATCTTGAATACTATATCCGTCTTTGGTCATTGCTACATTTTGTCCGGCCAACCATGCTGGATTAACATGTAATGAATCGGCAATGGCTTGAAGAACAGGAAGCTTAGGCTTTTTGATAAGGGCGTTTTCATATCGTTGTATGGTAGACCTTGCTACACCAATATTCGATGCAATATCTTCTAATGTATAGTTATTAAGTTCCCGCGCTTTTTTAATTCTTGAAGCTATTAAATCTACATCCATCGTAAGACCTCCTTATAATAAGTAATATAACACAATTAATTGCATAGCGCAATACTGTGTATGAAAAAATAAATAAAAAATTGCATAGCGCTATTGACATTTGAGTTGCGCAGCGCTACAATGGTTCTGGAAAGAGAGGTGAGATATTTGATTAATACAGGTAAAATCAAAGGGAGGCTCGCGGAACTAGGATTAACACAAAAAGATGTCTCAAAAGCACTTGGCATAGCACAACCAACTGCAAATCAGAAAATAAATAATAATCGTCCCATGGATTTGTCTGAAGCGGAAAAGCTAGGTGTACTATTAAAATTATCTCCGAATGATTTTGAAACGTATTTTTTTTACAACCATGTTGCGCAGAGCAACGGAAAAGAGGACTCATGAATGATTTAATCAGAATCAATTATGATACCGAACAGCCTACAGTGTCGGCAAGGGATTTATATGATTTGCTTTCAGCGGATGGTGGAACAAAAGGAACAGAACGCTTCAGCAAATGGTTTGAAAGATATTGTAGCTACGGATTTAAGCAAGAAATTGATTTTTCAACCCCGAACAAAAAAGTACGGGTTCATCTCGAGGGAACGAGAGAAGTTCAAAGAGAGATTGAGGATTATGACTTATCAGTAGATATGGCTAAACAGATTTGTATGTTGCAGAGAACTGATAAAGGAATGGAACTAAGACAGTATTTCCTTGATCTGGAAAAAGCCTGGAATACTCCAGAACAGATTATGGCGAGAGCACTTAGGCTGGCAGACCAAAAGATTGAGAATTTAAAGCATCATAATGCTTCCTTAATTGAAGATGTGACTCGTATGAGACCAAAGGAAATTTTCGCTGATGCTGTCTCTGTCTCTGACAACTCCATTCTAATAGGTGAATTAGCGAAGCTGATCAAGCAGAACGGAGTCAGTATTGGTCAAAATCGTCTATTCTCTTGGCTTAGAGATAATGGCTATCTGATCAGAAGAAAAGGAACTGATTATAATATGCCGACACAGAAAGCTATGGATCTGGAACTTATGGAGATTAAGGAACGTACAATTAGTAATCCTGATGGAAGTACTCGAACCACAAGAACCCCAAAGGTTACAGGAAAGGGGCAGCAATACTTTGTTAATAAGTTCCTTAATAAAAAGTATTTTAAAGATTAAGGAGGTGCAGCCGTGAAGGAACGTGTAAGCCTGATAGAAGCTGCCAAAGAGATTGGCTGTGCTCCACAGGCAGTCCGGGAGCATATGAAACGTGGCATCTGGGACTTAGGAGATGTTGTTTTAGCCGAGGAACGAGGGAAGATGACAGATGCTTATTATGTGTTCCGGAGAAAGCTGGACAAGTTTCTTGGAAAGGAGATGACCATAGATAGACAAGATCATTAAAAGAGGTGATATCTACTATATCGCTGATCGGCCAGTAACGGGCAGTGAGCAAGGCGGCAGACGGCCGGCAGTGATCGTAAGTAACGATGTCTGTAATGATGTATCACCGGTTATTGAGGTCATATTCCTCACAAGCCGGAAAAAGCATCCTCTTCCGACGCACGTTAATTTCCAGTGCGAGTTATACAGCACAGCATTGTGTGAACAGATAACATCGGTGGACAAGTCACGGCTATTAGACTACGTGGGCAGGGCATCGCCGGAGGAAATGCAGCAGATTGATGAGGCAATTAAAATAAGCCTTGGAATAGGAGGAACAGGGGAAGAGATGGGAGAAGTTATTTTAATTGATGGCATTGGAATTCCCGTGAGGGAATATGAAGGCCAACGTGTTCTTACATTAAGGAATATTGATGTAGTACACAAGCGTAGCGGAGGGACCGCTGGGCGGTATTTCAGTCAAAACAAAACGAGATTTCGTGAGAAGAAGGACTTCTTTCTCATAAAAGATGAAAAACTTTTATCGGTCGAAAAAGTCTTCACGCTGTCCGGATACGAGATTCTAACAAAGTGTTATCTGGCATCTGAAAGGGATATGAGTGTACAGCGAGAAGTAATTGATGCGTATTTCACCGTAGCAGAAGTACCCGAAAAGACATTAGAACCGACAGGGACAACAACCATGGAAGAGCAGAACGGCCTTATGGTATTCGAAAATAAGGCGATGGGGATCCGACTAAGAACAGTACTGAATGATGATGGAAGTATTTCAGTAAGCGCGGAGGATACAGCAATCGGATTCGGCTGGACTACCGTAGCCACAAGTGGCAACGAGGTTGTGAGATGGTCAAGGTTTAATGGATTCTGTGAAGAGTTAGGCTTTTCACGCAAGTGTGGAAAAGACGATTATATTCCGGAAAGCCTCTATTACTTATTAGGCATGAAGGCCAATAATGAGAGGGCACAGAAGTTCCAGCGCTGGCTTGCTCTGGACGTTATCCCGCAGATTAGGAAGACCGGAGGCTACAAAGCGGAGCTGGAGAAACTGGAGGAGTCCCCGAAAGCGGAAGAGCCGATGCCGCAGAAAGTTACGGAATATGATCCTGCTATATATCTGGAAGCGGCAAAGATCGTCGCACAATGTCCGGATAGCCGCGAAAATGTGCTGAACTGTTTAAGACATGTGGTTCCAGACATTGATGTGGAGACTCAGCCAGTAAATGAAATCTTAGAAGTCAAAACAGAGTTGACTACGAAGCAGACCGAAACCGTTAAGGTTAAGCAGACTCAGAAGAAAAATCCAAATCCCAAATTTTTTAAGGTAGGGGTACCATGCGACGTCGCAAAATTAAAGAGGACCATGGAACGGAAGAATATTTCGGACTCTCGTATGGCTCTTATGTCAGAACTTTCCATAACAACTGTAAAGAATATTCTGGCGGAGAAGCACCAGCCGACGATTGAAACAAGAACTAAGTTTTGCCGTGCGCTGCATGTATCTGATGATTATCTTACTCCGGGAGGTGGCGCCTGATGCAGAAACGGAGACTTGAGATAACCACCCGACCGACATATCAGTTCAGCGTTGACGGGCATAAGATTTTCATGAGGGAATTACCGGAAGACAAGCCACAAGAGGATAAACACCCTATAACGGATATTATAGTTATGCTGATGTACTATGGATTGTCTGTGACAGGTTGGGTACTTGCTGTAGTTCTGGCAATAGGTCGATGAGAGGAGATAAGGAATGAACCGTAGAATGAAAAAGAAGGTTGAGAAGCGGAAACGCAAACAGATTCATGAGTTGCTTGATCTGGTGCTGGATGTCAACGGACTGGAACCCAGAGAACAATCTATCACAGGTAATCTTCCGACAGTGTTTTTTGAGTTTTCCGGGCATGTAGGACGGATAGATGTACGTATATATCAGGCTGGCTGGGCTTCCGGCAAAGATTACGATGCTGAAATATGGCCGCGCACACGCAGACTCAGCGAACTTGCTGACGCGGTACACAGCTTGAAGGCATTAAAAGCAGAAACCCCAGGAGCTGCAACTCCCAGGGAATCAAGGTAACTACTAATTACTTCACCCCTTTAGTATAAGGGAATTCGAGGAGGATTGCAAGATGTATGGTTATAAATGCGATAAGTGCGGCAGGCCCGTGAATGTGGATCCGGGCGAGGAGCGTATCTGTGATGACTGCATGAGTAAGGACAAGCCAGTCGAGAGGGTGCAGGTTAAGATTGTGTACTGCGGCCCGAAAGAGGGGAAACGCCATGCCGGTTAAGGGTTATAGAGGAATCGGGCCGGAGCAGGGGAGCTGTGTCAAGGCCGAAGATGCATATTCTTATGCGCTTAGCAGATGCCTTAACGAGCCCGACAATGAAGAGTTTAGGGAAATGTTTGTGGAATGGTTTTATTCCGGTAACTGGATTAAGGAAGAGGAGGATTGATTTATGGAACAGGTACCCAATATTTATGGAAGTACATCCGTAGCAGCACCGCGGAGTACCACGACAGAGATGGTGGTAAGCCGACAGGCTCAGGAAGTTCAGGCCGCCATGGTAATTGCAAAGCGGTTTCCACGAAATGAAGTTGAAAGCTATAACCGTATTATGAAAGCCTGCCAGCGTAAAAGCCTGGCGGAGAGATCCATGTATGAGTATCCACGTGGCGACACACGTGTAACTGGACCGTCTATCCGTTTGGCGGAGGCCATGGCTCAGAACTGGGGAAATATTGATTTTGGAATCATTGAACTGGAGCAGAAAAGTGGTGAAAGCCAGGTTATGGCCTACGCATGGGATCTCGAGACAAACACCCGTCAGACGAAAGTCTTTTCAGTGCCTCATATCAGAGCAACGAAGAAAGGGGGGAATGTCCCGCTTAAGGATCCGCGTGACATCTATGAAATGGTTGCCAATCAAGGGGCCCGCAGACTTAGGGCTTGTATTCTCGGGGTTATACCGGGAGACGTGATTGATGCTGCAATATCCCAATGCGAGAGGACCCTTGCAGGAGATGGCAGGGAACCGCTGGCGGATACGGTCCGGGCAGTTGCCAATACTTTTGAAACGGAATATGGCGTAACGGTTCCGATGCTGGAGAAGTTCATCGGCTGTAAGATCGAGAGCTTCACGATGCAGAACCTGATCCGCTTAAAGAAGGTTTATGTATCCTTAAAGGACGGTATGGCGAAGCGTGATGACTACTTTGAAATGATGCCAGTGACAGATGATGCAGAGATCAATAATCCATTTCCTGAGGATAAGAATGGAAAACAGACAGGAAAGAAGGAGAAGAAAGCAGCCACAGCAGAGCCAGAACCAGAGCCGCAGGAGCCTGATCCTTCATTTATTCCGCCGGAAGGTGATCCAGATCTGCCATTCAATTAAGGGGTGAAGTCATGGGGATAGAATTGACAGCGGATAATTATTACAGTAATGAGATGAGTCAGGCGTTCTTCTCCGTATCCCAGTATAAGGATTTCATGAAGTGTGAGGCCATGGCTCTGGCAAAGATACGGGGAGATTATCAGCAGCCTGTTACGCGGGCCCTGCTGGTAGGATCCTTTGTAGATTCTTACTTCGAAGGCACTCTTCCACAATTCATGGCGGAAAATCCTGAGTTATTCACAAGAAAGAATGAATTACGCAGCGAATTCAGGAAAGCCAACGAGATTATAGGCCGGGTGAAAGCTGATCCGCTGTTTATGCAGTTTATGAGTGGAGAGAAACAGCGGATCATGACATTTGATATGTTCGGAGTGCCGTGGAAAATGAAGATGGACAGTTACCTGCCTGGCATCTGTATTACAGATCTTAAGGTGGTAGCAAATTTCAAGACCTTACCATTGTGGCGTTACGATCTGCAGGGGGCTGTGTATCAGGCTGGAGTGGAGGCGATAACAGGTGAGCGGCTGCCGTTCTATCTGACGGTAGCAACCAAAGAGCGTGTAACGGATCTTGATATCTTTCAGATACCACAATCCACACTTGATATGGCTATGGATGAGATTATCCAGAATATGGCTCGCTTCGCCGATGTAAAAAGGGGAATTGTCCCACCGGAGTATTGCGGGCACTGTGACTATTGTAAGTCTGTGAAGGGAGCCGCAATCCGAAATTATAATGAGCTCCTGGAGCTGCAAGGAGAGAAGATAAGATGAAGCTTGTAAAAATATTGAGCGACAGCGTTCAGATCAGGACGAACCTGTCAGAGTTTAAGAATATCCGTATTAACGATCTGCTGAGTGTGTCAGACGGTTGGGTGGAACTGGTGACGATGGTCACTGGCCTGACAGATACTGATTCCGAGGAACGTCTGGGAGAAGAGGATTATCTCGGGGAGATCACCGGTATTAAGACGATTGACTGTACCATCATTGGAAGCCTTAAAAATGGCCGATTCGTGAAGGCGATTGACGAGTACCCGACAACCAGCGTTCAAATCACACCAATCAGCGGTGTGGAATTTCAGGCGATGCTGGGAAATGACAGCCGGGGCTTCCGGATTGGAACCTATGCGGCCTATGAATGCGATGCGGTAGTAGATGGAAATAAGTTCTTCCAGCGCCATGCCTGTATTGTCGGGAATACCGGATGCGGAAAGTCAGAGACCGTGGCGAAGATCCTGGAGGAGACAGCGAAGCTTCCGGGGGCTAATCTGGTGGTATTTGATATCCATGGAGAGTATAGCCAGCTTTCATATGCTTCTAATATTCGTATCGGTGAAGACTTCCCTTTCCCAATCTGGATGTTTGGATTTCAAGATATAGTCACAAATATTTTGAAAATCCGTGAGGAGTCGGCCACTACGGTCATGACAGCGTTGCGGAAAGCCTATTACCGGGTGTGTCCGGAAGGAAAAGAAAATAAGCCGGTGTATTTCGATTATCGCGCATTGGTGGCTGAGATGGAGCGTATGGACAATGAAGTGGTACATACCGGCGAATATTACAAGACAGGAGATAAGGCGGGGACTCCAAAGACAACAAAAGGAGAGTACGCCGGGAAGCTTACCAGTACCGTGAACTTACTGAATGACCGGTTGATGGACAGCCGGTATGACTTTCTGTTCCGTGAGTGCCTGCAGAGCTATTTATACAAGGTGATGGAGGCGGTACTGGGTACCGACAATCCTGTGAAGAACATCGACCTTTCAGGAGTGCCTCATGACGTAGCGCTGCCGATCATTGGAGTGATCTCCCGTCTGATCTTTGATATACAGCGTCAGCAGGACATGGATCATATCCGGCCAGTAACGATTGTGTGTGACGAGGCTCATGTCTATATTCCGGATAACTTTCAGCTGACGGCCAGCCAGCGGCGTATGGTTGAGGTGTTTGAGGACATTGCAAAAGAGGGACGTAAGTTCGGAATTACACTTTTCCCGGCTACTCAGCGGCCGTCAGAGCTTAATAAGACCATTGTGGCCCAGTGTGCGAACTTCATCATCGGTAAGCTGAATAACGAGAATGATAAGTCCCTTATTAAGGGAATGTTGCCGGACGGAGACGATAAGATCATCGATGCCGTCACAATGTTCAACCCAGGCGAGGTCCTGGTGGTAGGTGACGCAGTTCCAATCCCCCTCAAGATTAAGGTGGAACTGGCGAATGAGCGGCCGATCTCAAGAACAATTGAATTCTGGGACGTTTGGAGTCAGGAAACTGATTACAGCGTTACGGAATTGGTTGATAGTTATCTTTAGAGGAAGGAGGAATGCATATGGGAAGGATCAGTTTAGACAGTTTGTGCGGAGGAGCACTTTTAGAGCGTTTTTCTCTTGCCATGGCCCAGATCGGCCGTAATATTGTTGATCCCAATACAGATCCGGAAAAGGCCAGGAGTATTACGATTAAGATCACGTTCAAACCGGATAAGAGCCGGAGAAGCCTTAAAACGTCAATTGCTACGAATGTAAGCATGGCGCCGCCTGTAGCTGATGAGACATTAATGCTTGTCGGCCAGGATCTTAAGACAGGCCGGATTGAGGTAAGTGAGTATGGCAATGCAGGGCAGGCCGTGGCGGTAGTAGGTGAAGCCGTGCCGGTTCGGGCAGAGACAATCCTGCCGCAGGCTATGGCAGATGAAAGGGGATTTGACCCGGATACCGGGGAGATCATAGAACCACAGAATTATCAGAAACCAATTGACTTAAGAAAGGCAAATTAAGAAGGAGAGAGAACATGGAAGATTTAAGAGCAGCATTACAGTATGTGGTAGGATTAAGCGTGGAGGCAGAGAAGACTGAAGTCCTGGAGATCAATGGGAAGACTTATGCAGATAAAGACCTGACCAGATATGATAAGGCGCCGAAGGCCAGAGCCATTGAGGCGTCTACCCTCACGGCGATGCTGGATTATATCAGCTCATGCAGCCAGGAGTTTGGTGGAAACATGATTATCCACATTGTCAGTCCTACAAGAGTAAAACTCATGTCAGTGCTTGATAAGGAGCGTGAGAGGGAGATCTTGTTTGAGACCGAGGCCAATGTGTCCGGATTCAGGTTCGATCAGTGGTACGATCAGGAGAATTTCATGATTGCTTTGCAGGCTAATTTCGAGATGAATGGTGATTTAGAAGCAGTCATGAAGTTAGCGGGCAATGTAGAGAAAAAGAACGATCAGACCTTTACTGATGATGGCCGCACACAGGTCGCTACGATGAATGTGGGTATTGCATCTAAGGCAGACGTGATTGTCCCAAATCCGGTTACGCTGATTCCATACCGGACATTCCAGGAAGTGGAGCAGCCTTCCAGTGAATTCGTGTTTCGGATTGGGGATAAGGAAGTCCCGGCCTTTAAGATTGTCGAGGCTGAGGGTGGCGTATGGAAGAATGAAGCGATCTTCAATATTAAGTGCTTCCTGAAAGAGCGCCTGTCCAATATGGATGAGGCAATCCGCAAGAACATTACAGTAATCGGATAATATGTTACCTCTGTGGTTTTGATGTGTCACGACACCAACGCCATTGGTATTACCTCCGCTGCCACTAAAAGGGTGGCGGAGGCTATAAAAAGAGATCGGAGCGTAGAGCATGGCACAGGACGGGATTGATTATTTCCCGCTGGATACCGGATTTCTACGAGATAAGAAGGTCCTTCTCATTAAGGGAAAGTATGGAGCAAAGGGTATTTTAATACTGATCCATATCTTATGCAGGATTTATGAGGAGCACGGCTATTATATTAACTGGGACGAGGACGACTGTTTTCTATCCGCAGATGCAATAGGGAGCGGAGTTAGCCCGGAACTGACAACCCAGGTGGTAAACGAGTGCATTGTACGGTCAATGTTCGATGAACAACTTTACAATGAGTTCGGAATACTTACCTCGCATGGAATCCAATGGAGATTCATAAGGGCGGCTAAAAAGCGGGAAAATATCGAATTCTATCAGGAATACTTTTTACTGGATACATCGAATCCGAAAGATGTACCGAAGGGTATTCTTAATAAAGTAACCTTTTTGTCCGTGAAAGTATCCGAAGAGCATCAAAAAGGATCCGGAAACAGTAAAAAAGTATCCGGCAGGAAACAAAGTAAAGTAAAGGAAAGTAAAGGAAAGGAAAGTACAGTAAAAGAGATTAGCTCGGAGCTTGAAACAAGCCCTCGCTCGGAGGTATTGTATCAGCTTATCCTGATAGATAAATCTTTCCACCTTGTCTACTCGGAAGATGTGGAAAAATACAGAAAACTGTATCCGGCTGTTAATATAGATCAGGAATTTCGAAAAATGATAGGCTGGCTGGATGCGAATCCGACGAAGCGGAAAACCATACGTGGAATTAACAGGTTCGTAAACAACTGGCTGTCCAGAGCACTGGATTCAGCCAGGCCATCGGCTCCAGCGAAGGAGCCAAAGAAAAACCAGTTCCAGCAATTCCCCCAACGGGATATAGATTATGATGCCATTGTCATGCAGCAGTTACAGGAGGGCGGAAATGGAGACGGAAAGTAAACGTAAGGCAATCTATGATTTTCTGGTGGCGTATCTTACCGAGCATGGATTTCCGCCATCCGTGAAAGAGATCAAAGAGGCGACAGGAATTAAATCGACCAGCAGTGTGCATTTCCATCTTCAGACAATGGCGGACATGGGGATAATTGAATTGCCGTTCCCTGGATCAGCTCGTGCAATACGGATCCCTGGGTATCAATTTGTGAGGAGGAACGATTGTGGAGAACAACGAGAAGAATAATGAGTTATTGAATATAGATCAGCCGGAAGCGGTCCGGTGGTACGAAAAACAGATCAGCCTAGACGATGCCAGAACATTCATTAAGGCCAATATAACGACAGCTGCCAGATCGTTCATTGCAATAGGATTCTACCTGAAATGTGTCCGTGACCAGGAATTATTCCTTGAGGACGGATACCAAAGCGTTTGGGAATTTGCTCAGGATGAGTATGGTATCAGTAAAAGTACAGCCAGCCGGTATATGACCATGAACGACCGTTTTTCCCAGGACGGAAACAGTCCCAATGTAAAAGAAGAGTACAAAGCATTCGGGAAGAGCCAGCTGCAGGAGATGTTAGCTCTGACAGATGAGCAACTGGAACAGGTTAAGCCTACGGATCGTGTAGAGGATATCCGCGGTATGCGTAAGCCGAAGGAGATCCCATACATAGAACTGCCGGGGCAGATGGAACTTGAAAAGGACTTTTCGGATATATTTCCGGAAGAGGAGTTCGAGACGGTTCCATCGCAGCCACTTCAAAAGCAGGAATTTTCTGTGGACATCTCGGAACTGGTGGGAGATATGCCAGAGGACACTACGGAAACGCAGCAGATCGAAGAATCTATTGCGATATCGCAACAGGATACATTGCCAGATATGGATTACGACCTTCGCCGGGAATACTGCAAGGCGGCAGCTGTGAAGCTAATTGAAGCTGAATTTGATTGGCTGAAAGCAGATTACATGAACAGAGTATTGAAAGTCGATGAGTCCGAAAAACAGCTGAAAAAATTGCTTGTAGGAAAGGGCGCATGGTATTTCAAGGATCCCCGTGGCAACGGTATAGCGCATGTTGATCTGTTTCAGGACTACATTCAGTTTTATGACGAAAAGTACTGGGTTGGTGATTGCGAGTGGTTCTATCTATGTGCTGCAGTGCAGAGCATGTGGAATGTGGTTGCACTTAAGAAGGCGCAAGACGAACAAAATAATAATCCAGATCAGGAGCCACAAAAATGGAACACGAATCCGACACCTTGTATCCACCGAGAAGGATACAGTTGTACAGTGCCAGAGACGCAGAAGCATATCGCTGGAGACGGTAGCAATTGCGGCCGGTCATGCTGTTGGGAATGCACGAAGCGTGGAGAGTGTAAGTGGGAGTGTAACAGCTCACAGTTGAGGCCGGAAGAGCCGGAGCAGGTCGAGCCAGAACCAGATACACCTGAAATCAAACCGGAGATCCTGCATGTCTATGAGGATCAGGCACCAGATGAAAGTTGGAAATTCGGAAGCCTGCCGCAGGCCAAAGAAAAATATATCAAGAGCCTCGCCTGTATATTGGTGGAAAAGAAAGGAAAACGCCTAAGGTACAGTATATTGCAAGGTGACCTAAGCGATGAGACAATCAAGTGGAGGCTGGAAGACCTGGCAGATGAAACAGATCGGGCGATTGAGATAGGTGATGACGTAATTGCGTATCCTTGCGCAGAGATCATAGAGTTTTCGCGTGGCAACGAGGACCTGGGGATATGCAGCTATACTCGATTCGGGACACAGGTGCGGAAAGCGTTTGAAGAGTGGAGAGAAAGGCAGGATTCAGCGCCGGCACCGGTTAAGCCAGCTGATCCAGAACCAGTGATGGACGCAGAGTTTGAGGAGGTCTCAGAAGACAGGCCATATACAATGGATATGGTCATGACGGAGATCATGCGCTGGAAAGACAGGCGGGATTCTTCAAAGCCTGGCGGATCAGAGCCGTCAGAAGTTATGTATAAAAAAGCCTGCATGATGTACGATGCCATGATGGCCTTACATGCCAGCATGGGAGGAGAAATAGACGAGATTGATTAATCAGGAGGAGAAACAGATGGGAAAGTTAAGGGAAGCCGCAGAAAAGTATATTGCGTGGCACGATGAGGATAACGCCGAGGAGTTGCTGAAGGCAGTTGAAGAAGTAGAAAATAGCATGAGTTGGATTCCGGTGGCCGATCGGCTGGCGGGGGGAGGGATTAATACCGGTACGCAGGACACTTATGTGTATCCAGTAACGGTTGGATTCGGTAATGTAAAAGATGTCCGATATTATTCTTTCTGCCGTGGTCACTGGTATAATTGTGGTCCGAATCCGCTAGATGATTTGGTTGTTGCCTGGCTACCGAGACCGGAGCCGTATAATAAACAAACTGATAATCAGCAGTATTAACATTTGGAGGTTTGAAATGAGCACAGGAACAGCTTGTTGGATATTCGGGAACATTAATCAAGGGCCGTATACTGATGAAGAAAAGCTGGAGGCTATCAGAATTGTGGCTGAAATGGAAACACACAATGCAATCAAAAAGACCGAAATGGTTACTGCCATGAGGTGGTTGCTGAAACACATAAATTAAGATTTTCGGAAGGAGAAGCACATGAAAAACGCGGATCGCATTAGAAAGATGACTGA